>MDTG01178757.1_pt1 | contig 39599 bp, 37 predicted proteins | sample 811421 | NCBI WGS metagenome assembly MDTG01 (sample SAMN05326645, study PRJNA326480) | marine metagenome | isolation source: seawater | place: Pacific Ocean: South East | collected 2011 | reverse complement strand
TCCATGTCTTAAGACAAAGTACCATTGGCGCAGAAAGGCTTGACTTCCGAGTTCGGAATGGGATCGGGTATTACCCTTTCGCAATAATCACCAGGCAAAAGGCTTATAATCAAAAAAATTAATTTTGTAAATATTTATTAGTTTTTTAATGCATATTTAAATATACAATATACTGCAACAAAGGCATCTTTTAGCCCAATTTTTTTACCTTCTTTATAGCTTCTTCCATTATATGATATGGGAACTTCAAAGAACTTAGATTTTTTCTTTGCAAGCTTAATTGTAATCTCAGGTTCGAAACCAAAACTTTTTTCTTTTATTTCAAGATCTTTTATTTTTTCATATCGAAACAATTTATATCCTGTTTCCATATCAGTTAGATTTAGGTTAGCAATCATATTACATAGCAGTGTTAAAATTTTATTTGCAACATAGTGCCAAAAAAAATGAATCCTAACATATTTCCCACCTCCCATAAATCTTGAACCATATACAACATCTGCGTTTGCTTCATTAAAAGGTAATATCAATTTTTTATAATCATCTGGATCGTATTCCAAATCAGCATCTTGTATCAAAATAATTTCTCCAGAAATATGTTTTAACCCAGTTGCAATAGCTGCGCCTTTGCCTAAGTTTTTATTATGAGAAAATAATTTAATTTTCTTCTGATTTTTTAACTCTAATAATTTATTTGATGATTTATCATTAGAATAGTCATCTACAACAATTATTTCATAATCTATATTTAGATTTAATAAACTTTTTTCTACTTTTATAATTACTTGGCTAATTGTATTTTCCTCGTTATAACAAGGTATTAGAACAGAAATCTTATTTATTTTAGACATTTGATTAATTTTCTTAACATAATTCTTTTTTACATTTTTATTCTAATTACATCAATTACTATTACTGGTTATGGAAAAATTTTTTGCAAATCATTTAATATAAAATGCCCTTCTTTAAGTCTTGAAATAATTTTTGGATGTTTCTTTCTTGGATGTTTAGCTTTATTTATAAATTTTTTTTTTCCAATTAATTTAATCATTGCAAATATAATCTTAATATTAGGTGTTCTTCTATTTTTTTATTATTTTAAAAGTATTAAAAAAGAAATTAAATATTTTTTAGTAATTACATTGATAGCTTTTATCACTGGAGTTTACGAAACTTCTAATAGACCTGACGCAGGATTATATCACCTTCCATATATTAGCAATTTAAATGAGAATAAAATAATAATTGGATTAAATAACTTACACTCAAGGTTTGGATTTGTATCTTTTTTGCAGTATGTCTCTTCAGTTTTTAACAACTCAATTTTTTCAGAAAAAGCAATTTTTTTTCCTAATTTGATTATATATGCATCATCTTTATTATATTTTTTTAAACTTTGCACAAACTCAAAAACATCAAATGAATTAAAAATTTTATCTTTGTTTTTTGGCGTTTCTATTGCTGTGGATATGAATAGGTTTAGTGAATTTGGAAATGATGAGAATGCACATATGTTATTTTTTATTTTTATAACAAATTTTATATTATATTTTTCAAAAAATAACTTAGACTCAAAAAATTATATCAAAATTATCTTACTGCTATCTCTGTTCTTGTTTATGATTAAAATAACTTATTCTATACTAATATTATTATTAATTTTTATTGTTTTAAGTTCATTTAAAAATTTTAAGTTTTTTGAAAAATTAAATATTTTTTTACTTTTTATTTTTTGCTTGTGGATATTAAAGAATTTTCTTATATCTGGATGTTTAGTTTATCCAGTAAATATTACTTGTTTTGACAATTTATTATGGTCAAACAACTTTAGTATAAAAGAAAGTTTAATCACAGAAGCTTGGGCAAAAGGTTATCCAGATTCAAAAATAAAATATGAAATTGCAAATTATGTTTTGAATTTTAACTGGTTTCAAACATGGTTTGATAATCATTTTATTTTTATTTTGAAAAAAATATCAGTAATTTTGGCTATTTTAATTTGCATAATTTTTTTTATAAATAAAGATGGCGAGGTATTAAAAAAAAGCAAAGGTCTTAAATTAATTTTGTGTTTTAATTATATTTTCTTTATTATTTGGTTTTTTAAATTTCCAGTATACAGATTTGGATCTGGTATTCTAACTGGTTCTATTGTCATAACTTTAATTTATTTTTTAAAAAATTTTAATTTAGTTAAATTTTCTAAAATTACAAAAATAGTAGTACTTTTATTAATTTTATTAATATTTTTTAAAAGTACAAATAGATTTTTTGATAGAATTCAAAATAATAATTTAAACAATCCTTGGATTAATATTTACTCTGACAATTACGATAAAAAAATAAATTATAAAAAAGTATACTTTATAAATAATAATAAAAAATATTATTATTCAACAGAAAATAATGAAATTTGCTATTATGCTCCAGCACCCTGTTCTCACATAACTAAAAAGTTGCAGTATAAAAAAATTTTAAGCTATGATTTAATTTTTTAAAGATTATTGGTTTTTATTTTTGATTGTCCAAAGAAAAAAACCAACTGGATAATAATATATTATACTTATCCAATTATTAAAAAAATTACCACTTGGCGCAAATGGCCATATTGTAATTAATATTGATGCTAGCAGACAAATTTGAAAATCACTAAATAAATAATGTTTTTTGAACAATGCACCTACTAAATGATTAAGCATTTTAAAAACAAAATAAAAAAATAAAATTAATCCAAAAGAAAAACCAATAAAACCTGTCTCAGCTAAAAGTTGAACATATGTATTATGTGGATGAGTAGTGCAAGAGTAATAATGAGTAATATATTTTGGATTATGGCAAAAATTTCTATAATTTCTGATCCCAACTCCCATTAATTTATTATCTTGAAACATTCTATAAGCAGATAAATAATGACTTTGATGGATAGGAGAAAAAATGTTAATTTTTGGAGAGTTAAAACCAAATTGATCGATAGTTTGATCCCAAACTCTTTTTTTAGCAGTATCATCATAAGTTGAAATTAAAAATATTACAGCAAAAGACGATAGCAAAGTAATCAATCTTATTTTTTTGAAATTATTTATCATTATGATAATAAATATTGCAGCTAGTGTGTTATAAAAAAATGCAGCTCTTTCACCACTTAAAAAAATTAAAACTTCTACAAACACAAATAAAATTGAAATTGGAATTATTAATTTTTTCTTATTTTTAAATATGATAAAACTTATTCCTAAAAAAATTGGAAATAATCTAGATAAAAAACTACCTAAAATATATTCATCATTAAATAAAAACCTAATTCTGCCACTCTGTATATCAACAGGTGTTCCAATTATATTTTCTTTAAAAAAATATTGAGTATACCCGTCTATAATTAATATTAAAAAACAAATTAAAAAAATTGAAAATACCCATTTCAATAGTCTCTTTTCTTTTTCAATAAAGTAAGCTACCCCTAAAGAGAAAATACCAAATCTAATATACCCAAGAGACGATCTGATATTATTATAATCATAAAATTTTATTAAACTATTTATAAATAAATAAATAAAAAAAATAAAAAAAAATAAAAAAAACTTGTTTTTAAAATAAGTATAATCTTTATTTAAAAAAATATTTATGAGAAAAAATATACAAACCAGAACAATGCATAGATCACTTAGAAATGGTCCAGTAATTAAGAGTAAAGGAACTAAACAAATTAAAAATGCAGGAAATGTTACTAATATTTTTTCTTTAAAATTAGTCATGAATCTAAAAGAAAAAATTAGTATCCTCTAGTAAATTTTTGACTATTTTCACCAGATGTGATCTGATCATAAATCCACTTGTAAGTAATTTTTAAACCATCATAAAGTTTAATATTTGGCCCCCAATTAAAATCTTTTTGGATTTTTTGATTATCACTAGATCTGCCTCTGACACCTTTCGGTTTATCTAATTGATAGTTTCTCTTTACTTTATATTCAGATATATCTTCAATCATATCAATCATTTGATTTATTGAAACTTGCTCATCGCTTCCGAGATTATAAACATCAGTCGAGTTTGAGTTAAAAATCATTTTTGTTCCATGGATGCAATCATCTATGTACATAAAACTTCTAGTTTGTTCACCATCTCCCCAAACATCAATTGAATTCAATTTTTTAATTTTTGCATAAGCAATTTTTCTACATATTGCTGCTGGCGCTTTTTCTCTACCTCCATCATATGTTCCTTCTGGGCCATATACATTGTGATATCTTAAAACTCTAGTTTGTAATCCAAAATCTTCTGTAAAGTGCCTGCACATTCTTTCACTAAAAAGTTTTTCCCATCCATATCCATCCTCTGGATCTGCTGGGTATGCATCATCTTCTTTTAAACCTGCTACAAAAGATTGTTTTTGCTTTGAAGCATTATAAACACAAGCGCTTGACGAAAAAAAATATCTCTTAACTGAATTTTTCAAACACGCTCTAAGAAAATTTGTGTTTATAAGAACAGATAACATACATTCTGCTTTATTATTTTCTATAAACCCCATCCCACCCATATTACAAGCCATGTTGTAAATATAATCAACTCCTTGGCTTACTTTTAAGCAATTTTCATATTCCTTTAAATCTAATGAGAAATTTTTACTTTTTTCAAAAACCTGAAACCAATATTCAATTGGTTTTAAATCTGCACAAACTATATCGTGGCCTTCATCTAAAAGATTTTTTACTAGGTGTCCCCCAATAAAACCACCAGCTCCAGCAACAAGTATTTTCATAGACATCTTTTAGTCTAAATTTTTTTTAAGACAAGATAAATTGTAAAATGTTTAAATGAAAAAAGTAACTTTTTTTTGTAGTAGTAGTTAAAAAACAGTTTATTATAAAAGTTATGAAAGCATTATGGCTAGTATCTTTTAGACCAATTGGTAAATCAAAAATTAACGATTTTTTTCAAAGTATATTTTTGGACTCCATTACATCTATAGATTTTGATGTAACATTTAGTCTTACTCAGTTTGATGAAGAAAATGTAAAAGAATTTATTGAAAATAAAAAAATAAAAAATTATTATGTAAATATACCTAAGAATACCCTTCCTAAAGGTAAAAAGTATTCTAATCATTTAATGCTTAAAAATGCACTTAATCAATATGTAGAAAATGATTATCAATATTTAATTTGTTCTTCGGCGGATATTATTGTTCCAAATAATATCTTTAAAATAATGTCAAATATAAATAAAGATGAATTTTGTGCACTAATATACCCAAATATACATATAACTAATGGAGTTGTTAAAAATAATTATTGGCCTCATTACGGCATTGATTTAATTGCTTTTAAAATTACAAAAGAAAAAGCTTTAAAATTTAAAGAATTAACTAAAAATTACAAACAATATGATTGGGGCATCATTGAAAATTTTTATATAGCAGCCAGTGAAGCATTAAATTTAGAAAAAATTAATTTATTCAAATACTCAAACACAATTAAATTTGACAACGATTTTTTGGCGTTTAATGAAAATAGAGACTCTCAAAAAACTGCCTGGAAAGAAAATCAAAAATACTTTTTAGATTTTTTAAAAGAAAATAAACTTAATAAACTTTATGCTTATGGATCATATTATTATCTATTATTTAAAATTTTTCGTTTCAAAGATTTGAATTATAATCTTATTTTATCTTACTTAATATTTTATCCTTATAATCTTTTAAAGAAGCTAATTAAAATTTTTACAAAAAATTAAATAAATTTATCAAAAAAATTTTAATAATTTAAATGAAACTATGACTCTAGGAAAATAACTTCTAGGCTTGTGTATTAATCTAATCAACCAACCCAAATAAAATTTATCATAAAAAACATTAATTGGAGCTTGGACTTTGGTTAAAAAACTAATGGCAGCACCTGTGCAAACAATTGCAGTTTTTTTTTTCTTCAAGTTTTGTTTTATAAAAAATCCTAGCGGTTCCTGAATACCTCCGCCTAAATTTATTATTACAAAATCTGGGCTATATAAATTAATTTCTTTTATAATCTTAAAATCTTTATAGTTGGACAAACTATAAATAGGAGCACAATAGGATTTTTGATTAAATATTCCATTTATTCGTAGCAGGTTAATATTTTTTTTTTGCTCAATAATATTTGGATTGATTAAATAAAACTTTTTATTTTTAATATTTTTTTTCTCTAATAATAATTTTAAGAATAAATATCCTGAAAGTTTTCTTACTTTTGTATTTCTAAAAATCCGTAATAATATACAAAAAAAACCACTGTCAAAAATAGCAAAGTCTGAATTGATCAATGATTTATGATATATTTTTTTTTTATATATTTCACATAAACTTGATGCTGCTGGTGCAACGATATAGCCACCACTACTTGACAAATTATTTATTAAATATTTAAAGCTATAATCAAAAAATTTTATTGATTTAAATACTATTTTTTTATTCACAATTTTTTTTATTAAAATTTAATTTTATTGAAAATAATATTAGGTAAAATTTGTATAAACATCATAATCAATTTCCATATAAAACTAGAATATAAAACTTGTTTGTTTTGTTTGTGAGCTAAAAAAATTTTTTTTGCCAAAACAGAGGGATCTATTTGAAGGATATTTTCTTTTTTACCATTATTAATAAATCCTGGCAAAACTGTCATTATTAACAAATTAGAATTATTATAATAATTTCTACAACCTGATAAAAAAGTTATTAGTGCTGCTTTAGCACTCCCATAAAAAAAATTTTTAGCTCTGCCTCTTAAGCCTGCTACAGAAGCTACACAAATAACAAAACCTTCATTTTTTTTTTCAAAGTCATCTAAAAAAAAACTAATAAAATTTACTAAATAACTATAATTAACATTAATAATTTTTAATAAATTTTGATCTTTAATTTTTTCAAAGTAGTGTGTTTCGCCAATTAGAGATATTATTCCGTCGGGAATTTTTTTTATCTTATTATATACTTGAGTTTGATTATCCAAATCTAATATATCAAGTTCATATATTGAAATAGATATATTTGGAAATTTTTGCACTAAAGAATTTTTTAGACTATCAATTTTTTTATAATTTCTTGAAATTAAAATTAGATTGTAATTATTTTTTGCATAAATAAAACTTAGCTCGACACCTAATTTGCATGTTGCTCCTAGTATAGCTAATGTTTTTTTAGTCATTAATACCTATTCTTTTTGACTGATTAGATCTAAAATTAAATATTTTATACTTTTTTCTTACTTTTATAACTTCTTCGAAATTTTTATAAAATTTTGTAAAATAAAAGCTGGATAATCTAGTATCTTTTGACAAATAAACTCTACCATTAAATTTCAAAATTATCTTATCTAATTCATTAAATATCAACTCAGTTTTTTTACTATAAGGAAAATCCATAGCCAAACTATATCCGGATATAGGAAATGATATATAGTTAGAGTTTTGTTTTCCATGGAGTTTCAAAACAGCCAAAGATGATAAATGATTAATATTGTTTAAATAATTTAATACCTCCAAAATAGCCTCTTTTGCATTTTTTTTTGGTGCTATGAATTGATACTGAAAAAATCCATTTTTACCATAAAGTCTATACCAATTTTTTATTTTGTCTAATGGATAAAAAAAATTTTCGTAGTTTATTTTACCTTTTTTTTGATTTAGTGAATTCCAAAAAAAATATAAATAATTGAATAACTTTATGCTTACATTATTTATTAATTTTACATGAAATGGTATATTTAATCTGATATTATTATTTAATTTTAAATTTGATTTATCACAAAAATCACCATAAGTGAAAATTGATCTATAGTTATTTTTAATTTTAACTGTATCTAGCCAAGCAACTGAATAATTTGCACTTGCATATTTTTCAAAACATGAAAATACCTCATCAATACTATTGTTGAGTATTTTATTAAAATTAATATTAGAAGATTTAATTTTTTTACATTGAATTTCAGCATCTATTATAAATCCTGTTAATCCCATTCCTCCACAAGTAGCTTGAAATAAATCAGGATGGCTTAAGCTATCTAATTCGACGATTTCATCTTTATTTATTAATAATCTTAAATTGATTAAATTTTCACTAAAACAACCTTCTAAATGGTGCTCCTTACCATGTACATCACTAGCAATACAACCTCCTAATGTTGCAAATTTTGTTCCTGGAGTTACTTTTAAGAACCATCCTCTAGGCAATAAAAATTTTATCATTTCATCTATAGTTATGCCAGATTCAACTTTTAGAATTCCTTTTTCTTCGTCAAATTTAATAATTTTGTTAAAATATTTACTATTAATGATGACTTCATTAATTGCACTATCGCCGTAACTTCTAAAACCACCAGATGGAATTAATTTAGTATTTTCTGATAATAATTTTTTTATTTCTTCTACGGTTTTAGGTTGGTATAAAAAATAATTGCCAGAGTAATATTTGGCCCAACTTTTAATTTTTTTTTTTTTAATAAAATCCATAAAATCCTAAAATAAAATTGAAAAAATATATAAATGATAATAATATTAAATATAAATCTTTTAGATATATTGAAATTGGATCAAAACTTTTATTTTTAAAATTTATATAAAAATACCTTATTATTAATAATGTGAAAATCAGTAATGATATTTCTAGAGAAAAACTATTAGTAAATCTTTGACCATAAAAAAAATAAATAAAGTAATTTAAAATATTCAATATAAGAAATAGTTTTGATAATACATTTAGCTGCCTAAGAGTATACTTTGAGACTATTTTGTTATCATAAGAATAAAAATCTTCTCTTCTTTTGCAAATGAGAATAAAAAGTGAGAATAAAATAATTTGACTTATAAAAAAATTTGATATTGTCAAACTACTTAATATTGATCCAATATAAATTCTGATAAAAAAACCACTAGAGACAATTAAAATATCAAGATATTTGATTTTTTTTATTAATCCAGAATAAATTATATTAAGAACAAAATATAAAATTACCAATATGAATATCTTAAAATCTGTGAATTTGAAGAAGTATAAAAAAGATATTAATGCTAAGCAGAAAGAAATATAAGCTGCTATTTTTGATTTAACTAAACCGCTTGCTACTGGTCTAAATTTTTTGAATTTGTGTTTTTTATCTATTTCTAAGTCTATTATATCATTTATTATGTATATAGATGAAGCTAAAAAACTAAAAAACATTATGGGTAAAATTAATTTGCCATAGTTGGTTACACTCCAACTTGAATAGTTTAAGAATAAAGGTAAAAAAATGATTAAATTTTTTAAATAACTCTTATATCTAATTAAATTAATAAAATTATTAAAAGTCATATAAATATGATTAATCTTAACACTAAATTAACTCAATCAAATAAAATTAATAAATTATTAGATTTGCATAAAAATAGCTACATATTGTCTTTACCGTCACTTTTCGGAATTGTTTTAGCTCTAGTAGCGATTCCAATCCACTTACAAATAAACGGTAAATCAGATTATGGAAATTATATTTTTTTTCATTTTATAATTTCATTCGGCCTACTACTCAATATGGGTATAAATAAAATAGTTGCAATTGAGATTGCTAAAAAAAGATTTGCTATACAAATAATTAATCAATGCTTAAAACTCTCATTAAAAATAATTTTGGCAGTCTTGTTGATAAGTTCAGTTTTACATTTTCAATTAAAAGATTTTTTTAATATTTTTATATTTGGAATAGGTTTAAGTGTAACTATAATTTATTTGACACTTGAAGGTATTCTTCAAGGCTTTAGAAATTTTAAATTATTATCATTTGTAAATTTTGTATTTTATACATTATCTTTAAATGTCCCATCAATTTTTTTACTATTAAATAATAATTTAAATTTTGAAGTTTTGATTCAATTTTCAATTTTTTTTAAAATATTTTCAATTTTAATTATTTTATTTTATTTAAAAAAATTTTTTAAATCTAATTATAAGAAAAGTTCTAAATATAATTTCTCTTTAAATTTTAAAAAATACTCAAAGTGGTATTCTTTACATTTGCTAAATTTACAAATCTTTGATTTTATGGATAAATATTTGATTAAACTCTTTATTGGACCTGTCGCATTGGCAATTTACAGTATACCATATCAGTTAGCAGGAAAGTTAACAATTTTATCAAAAAGTATTTCTGCAGTTCTCTTGCCAGAAATTTCTAATAGCAATGAAAAAAGAAGCTTTAATCATTCATTAAATACATTTACTTTTATTATTCCATTTTTTATATTAATTATATTTCCATTTTTGGATAAATTGTTAATTTTTTGGTTGCAAGATCAATATTCAGAAAAAATTCTAGAATTAACTAAAATTTTTTTAATAATTTCTTGGATATCAGGTATATCACATATTCTAATAACTTTTTTTGAAGGAAAAAAAAAATTAAAATTTAATACAATATTAGAAATTTATTTCTTATTTCCATTTTTATTAGCACTATTTTATGTATTAGTTAAATTTGAGAACTTAATTTATGTTTCTTTAATTTTGTTACTAAAAGAAAGCATATTAATAATATTTAGAACGAGCAAAATAAAAAAAAATATACACAATCTTCAATTGATTTATCTAAATATTATTATTGTTATTATTAACTTATTAATAAATATATACTATAATCAATATTTCATTTACTCATTTATAATATTGATTTTATTTAATTCATTTTTAATCATTAAAAAGAGAACTAGAAAATGAAAACAGCTTTCATATGTTTTTTTCCTGTTTTTCCAACAAATATGGGGTCGGCAGAAGTAATAAGAAGTTTATTCTTATGTTGGCCAGGTCAAAAAAAACTTTTTCAAATTTCACATTTAAATCATAGTAATTATAAAAATAATCTTTTTTCTGCAAAGATATTCAAAGAAAAACCAATTTTAAAGATATTATGCATTCCATTTCTTCTTTATAAAATTTTCAAATATCTTGGCAATACAAAGCATAGATTGATTGTAATAGAAGGTCCTAGTTGGATTGGTTATAGCTTTATAACATTAATACTTATCAGAATTTTTTCGCCATCTACCAAAGTTATTTATCACTCTCATAGCATTGAATTTGAAGTAAGAAAAATGATGTCATCCAACATTATGGCTAATTTTTCTAAAAAGTTAGAAAAATTTGTATTCAATAATTCAGATTTATCTACGTCTGTTTCAAAAATAGAAATGAATAAAATTAAAAAATTATATGGTGTTCAATGTATCAACCTTAAAAATGGGATTTCAGAGAAAGTGCTTAAATTTAGAAAAAAAAAAATTGCATTTGATTATATTATTTACTCTGGTTCATATAAATATTTACCCAACAAATACGCTGTAGATTATTTAGTCAATATATTAATGCCAAAAGTGACAAAAAAGTTCCCAAAATTAAAACTTGTTTTGACTGGAGGAGGATATGAAAAAAAGAAAAATTATATTATTAATCTAGGCATAGTTTCAAAACCAAAATTGCTTAATCTAATATATAATTCAAAATTAATGGTCGTTCCAATTGATAAAGGAACAGGAACAAGAATTAAAATTATTGAGGCTATGCTTATTGGTGCTAAAGTTTTAACAACAAAAAAAGGAATTGAAGGGATTTCATATAAAAAAGAAAAATTTCCTATAGTTGTGAAAAAGAAATTTTTTTACAAGACCATAATTAAAAACTTAAAAAATAATAAAAAAAATACAAAATTAACTCGATCTAATAAAAATTACACAATGGAAAAAATTGTAATAGATTTTTTCAGAAATGAATATGTTAAGAACATTTTTAAGAAAAATTAGTATTTTTTTTTCAATTTTTCATTTTAGTAAATTAAAAATTAATATTAAAAAACATCATAAAATTGAAAAATTTATTAAAAAAAAAAGTAATGAAATTTATAAAATTAATCCAAGACTAAGTACACATAAGAGCCTTGCGGGAGAAATTTTAAGAATTATTAAATCAGAAAAATTATTAGTCTTTTTAAGAAATTCATTTATACAAAATATTTTTTTTATCCATAACAGGTTGTTTATTTTTTTTGAACTTATTGAATTGAAAAAAGATAAAAATTGGAAAATTTGGAAAAAATTAATTAAAGAAAATGATATAGGCAAGCCAGTTAGATTTTTTTTGTATTCAAATAGTAGTGGTAATAGAATTAGACAAGTTTATATAATTAAAAAATTTTTAAATAGTTCAAAATTAATCGAAATAAATAAAATTCAGAATATTATTGAGATTGGTGGAGGGTATGGTTGTATGGCTGATATCTTTATTAGATTAAATAGAAAAATTTCCTACACAATATATGATATGTACGAGGTAAATTTACTTCAATATTATTATTTAAAAATGAACAATCATAATCCTTCTCTTGGAAAAGTATCAGGCAAGATAAATTTGATAAGTGAATTAAATCAAATAAATAAATTCATCGCTAGAAATAAAAATTATTGTTTTATTGCAAATTGGTCCATATCTGAATTTCCAGTAAAATTTAGAAAAAAATTTTTATACACAATTAATAACTCTAAATATTCAATTATATCCTTTCAAGAAAATTTCGAAAATATAAATAATTTAAAATTTTTTAATAAAATTAAAAATAAGCTTAAAGAAAAATTTATAGTTAATTTACAAACTTTCGAACATTATAACAATTCACCCTTAAATAAGAATAATCATTATATTTTAACCTTAGTGAGAAAATGAAAAAAATTAACAGTTTTTTTATATTTTATCCACTATGTTGCATTTTAATATTTTTGAGGTTAGAGATTATTTATGGATCAGATATAAAAGCACCATTTACTGACGACTTTTACTATTATCTCACAACTGCCAAAAATTTTTTAAATTTAGGTTTCATATCTTTTGATAAAATATCAATTACAAATGGTTTTCAACCACTTTGGTTTTTTTTTATAAGTTTCGTTTTTGCTTTATCAAAAAACGATATATTTTTTAATTCAATAATTATTTTTTCAATCTTTATATTTACTTTTTTTACTTATTTTAATTTTAAAAAATATTTTATTCAAAATAATTATGAGGAAAAAGAGAGTCATCTTATAGCTTCTTTAATTTCATTTCTTACACTTTTCTTTTCTAAAAATGGTATGGAAATTTCTTTAGCAGTTTTTTTCTTCTCTCTAAGCTTGCTTTACTTTAATAAAAATACTTTGATTTTTTGTTTATTTAGTTTTTTAACATTTTTATCTAGATTGGAATTTTTAATTTTTTATTTTGTATTTTTAACAAATGAAGTTTTTATTAATAAAAAAATATTAAATAAAGATTTTATAATTAAATTATCATTATTTCCTTTTTTAATCATTTTTTATATTTTAATAAATCTTCACTTTTATGATATTCCATTTCCTGAAAGTGGAATTGCAAAAAGTTTGGTAAACAATATAAGATTGAATAAAGAGACTTTCACTTTTTTATCCTCAAGTGGATATGGTATGAAATTCATTTCAGCAATATTTTATTTTAATTGTGTTGGCATTTTTTTTTTATTTTCAAAGAAGATTAAAAATTTTACAAAAATATCTTTATTAACTACTTTGTTGTTTTTTATAAGCAATAGCTTAAGATCCGCTTGGCCGTTGTGGACATGGCATTTCTTTTTTTTAGGAATCTCCTCCTCAGTTTTATTTGTTGATCTTGTAAAATTATTTAAATTCAGATTTATAAAATATACAGCTCCTCTTGTAGGGATATTTTTTATAATCGTTTATTTCTTTTTATTTATTAAAAATTATAATGTTAATAATGATCACATATTAAATATTGCTCGTAAAATCGAGAGTCATTATGCTGACTCTGGGTATGAAACATTTGCAATGGGAGATATGGCAGGCAAAGTATCTTATTTGTTAGATAAAAAGCTTATACAATTAGAGGGACTAGTTGGTGGAAAAAAAGTCTTAAGCAAAATTCAAAACCAAGAGAAACTTTGTAATTTATTTAATGAATTTAATGTAGATATTTATTTAACCACAAGAATAAATAAAGTTGGTGAGCTATATTACATTGAGGAACCAGGGCAGAAGTCAGCAAATGTAAAAAAAATGAAAGACATATTAATAATTAAACCCGAGAAAACTTTTAATTCTGCAGATTTAAATGTATATGCATTTAATCTAAAAAATAATAAATTTTGCTTCAATAATTAAATGGTTTTATGTCGTATTTTGATTTTTTTAATATAGAGTTTTTAGTAATTTTTTTTTTATTACTTTTTACTAATATTTTAATACTAACTTTTAGAAATAACTTAGCTAATTATTTAAATATTTTTGATTATCCTAATAAAAGAAAAATTCACAAGCATCCAACTCCTTTGGTTGGTGGAATTTGTTTATTTATTACGATAACAACAGCTTTATTTTTTAACTTATTTGAAAATAATATATCCTCTAGCAAGTTTATTATATATTTTTTATTTTACTTAATTTTTTTTATAATTGGCTTATTGGATGATGCCAAAGGTTTAAGTCCAAAAATAAAAACATTAATAATAACAGTCTCAATAATAATATTAATTTCGTTTGAAAGCGAATTTTTAGTAAGAGAACTAAATTTTAAGTACGCAAGTAGACAAGTTGTTTTAGGAAATTTTTCTTTCTTGTTTACTATTTTTTGTATATTTGCATTATACAATGCATTAAATTTTATTGATGGTTACAATGGTGCTGCAACTTCAATAATTATTTTTTGGACCTTTATTCTCCTAATCAAAAATCCTAGCTTGCTATATTTCTTAACGCTTACTACTATGATTATAATTTTTTTTTATAATATATTTGGAAAAACTTTTTTAGGGAACTCTGGAACAAGTTTACTTTCAATTTTCTTTTCTTTATCAATTATTAATGATTATAATATTGTTAAAACCTTATATGCAGATGAGATATTGCTTATTTTAATATTTCCAGGTTTGGATATGATTAGAGTTACTTTTGAAAGAATATTCAATAGAAAAAAAGTATATAATGCAGATAAAACTCATTTTCATCATTATTTGATCAAAAAAAATATTAAATATATTTGGCAATTAATAATTATTTTAACAGTAATGCCTCTAATTCTGCTTTATGTAATTAAAAATATAATTTTTACAATTTTTATTTCTATATTAATATATTTTATACTTCTTGTATATTTAAGAAAAAAATGAAATGACTAAAATCAAAAAAAACTTTTTTCTAAAGTTACTTCTATTTTCTGTATGGTTTTCTTTCTTTCTAAGCATAAACTTAAATCCAATAGAATTTTTAGATTTAAATCTAATTAATAAAGTAAGAATTATTTTACCTCTTGTTTTAACTTTTCTGCTGATATCGTTAAGTTATAATGAAATTAAATTATCAAATTTTTTTAATATAAATTTATTTGCTTTTTATTTAATTTTCTTTCTTTACATTATCTTCACCATTACTTTTCAAAAAAACAATATAATTAATATTTTCTGGCCTTTGTATATGATGCTATCTTTTTTTTTTTTACATAATTTAACAAATTATGAAGAAAAAAAAGATATATTGATTTTAACTATTTTAATTATTAGTTTTGGGTTTATTTTTTATTTTTTTTCAGGCTTAATTGAATTAATTAATAGACCCATATATCATTTTTACGGAATAATGGGCGCAGAATTAGGTTATTTAGGAATTTCAAATCCACCTAGGTCTTCAGGTTTAGCAAGACTTGCTCTAATTTTATTCTCTTTTTTAACTTTTTATTATTTAATTAAAGGAAAAAAAAATAATTATTTATTATTGATTTTAATATGTACTTTAGGAACATTTAGTTTAATTTTTCAGTCAAGAACTGTATCTTTTATTTATATCATTTTAGTCATTTGCATTATTTCATTTTATTTTAAAAAGTTTTTTAATGATAAATGGTTAATGGTTTTTGCAATAATTTTACCATTATTAATAAATTTCCTTTATAATTATAACTTAATTGAAAGACATAAATTTGTAATAAAAGAACGTTTGGGAGTGGAATTAAGTACAAATAAAATGGCAAAGTTTGCTTGGCAAAATGTTCTATTGAGAGATTATCATAATCATAAAATAAATCCTGGTAAATTTAGTTCGAATAGATTTGATAATTGGAATACTGCAATTGATATTATAAAAAAAAATTATCTTATAGGTTATGGAGCCCAAGCCGATCGGATACTAATAGATCAGTCAATTCATAATGCTTTTCTTTATAGTACATTATCTGGAGGTATATTATCAGGTTTGTCAATTATATTTATTTATGTATCTTCTATAATAGTCTTATTAAAATTTTATTTAACTGGTGCTTACAAGTTGTGTGATAGTCCATTAGTGCACTTTGCTGGCTCTATATTAATTATAATTGGTTTAAGATCAGTTTTGGAGACATCTTTTGCTGTTTTTAGTATTGATTTTCTTATTTTTATAATTGCATTTTTATTTTTCAAAGAATGTTTAAAAAAATATCAATAAGAATAACGTATCTATGTTAAAAATTTATTATTGGGCAAATAATATTAAAAGTAACTCAGGTGAAGGTATTTTAGCTTTAAACTTTCTTTCATTACTTAAAAAAAAATATAAAAACTATTCATTTACTAATTTAAATACATTTAATCAAAAAGAAAATTTCTTTTATAATTATATTTTACCATTTTTTGGAGTTTTAAAGCTTTGGTTATATCATATAAAAGGAAATAAAATTTGTTACATAAACTATCTACCTGTTTGGAATTTTTTGCTTTTTCTTACTCTTCCAAAAAAAACTATATTAGGTCCTATCACAGGAATAGATATAAAAAGTAATATTATTTATAGAATATTAAAAAATATAGGCATATTTATTTTAAGAAAGAAAAATAATAAAATTTTATTTTCTCATAGTCAATTCCAAAAATACTTTAAAAATAGAAAAAAAATTTTTTTTAACTTTATACTTTATAATTTTAATTTTAATACAATCTCAAAAAAAAAATTTGATTATGTTGTCTATTTTAAGAGAAATAAAAACAAAGGAAATGATTTTTTAATTAGTATTATTTCAAAATTATCAAAAAAGTTTAAAATTGTTGTTATTGGAGATGAATATCCAAAACATTTAAAAAATAAAAATATAATTAATTTCAAAAATTTAAATAGAACAAGGGCATTAAAAATTATTTCTCAATCAAAAAATTCAATATTATCAAAAGAAAATACCTTAAGTTTTTTTGCAATTGATTGTGTTTCTTGTCGTCTAAACATTTTTCATAATATAAACGATAGACTAGAAAACACGATAAAAACTAATTTATTCACACCTATTAAATTTGATAATTTAGATTATACTTTAAAAAAATTAACCAAAAAAGAAATTTTAAAAAAAAATAATAAATTTTTTAGGTTTAGAAAAAGAAATTTTTTGGATTATTTATAAACTCTTTTAATAAATAATATTTTAATTAATTCAAAATAATTTCGATTGTTTCATCAAACGTTTTGGACCATTGAAAGTTTTTTACATGATTTAAGCCTTTATCTTTAAATGATTGTCTCAAATCAAAATTGTTAATCAAATCTAACATTTTATTTCTGATCTCATTTTGATTATCAGGATCAAAATATAAAGCACTATCACTATTTATCTCCGGCAATGCTGAAGTTTTGGATACTAAAACAGGACAACTATTTGACATTGCTTCCAAAGTAGTCAAACCAAATACCTCGCAATAAGAACTAAATATATAAAAAAGAGCGTTTTTATAAAGTTTTTTTAAAAATTCTTTATCTAAATTTTCTAAAAAAATTACTTTATCTTCATTAAAATTTTTAGAAACGAAGGTTTTAATTTCTAAAAAATAGTTTTCATCTAGTATTTGAGAAACAAAAATTAGTTTTATATTTTTTTTATCTTTATCAACAATTTGTTTAAAAGAGTCTAAAATATTGATAAAATTGTGATATCTTACAAATGATGATACACACAATATATAATCAAAATTATAATTAAAATTCTTTAAGTTATCATTATCAAGTTTTTCTATTTCATTTTGATTGTCTGCTCCTAAATAAACAACTTGGATTTTTTTTTCTTCTATTTTTAAAAAATCAATGATTTCTTTTTTTGCAAAGTTTGAATTAACAATTAATTTATTACAAAATTTTATTGACAATTCCATAAAAATTTTTCTAAAATAATTTTTAACTTTTGATCCAGGCATTTTATTAAAATAAACCCATGGTAAATTAGAATGAATACCGAGTATTATTTTTATTTTAAGAATTTTACAAATAAATGGGCAATAATTCATGGGAGAAAAGACTCTATTAACATTTAATAATTTTAACTCAAATGGTAAAATAAGCTGCATCCAAATAATTTTAATTAAATCAATTTTAAAAAAATTTGTTTTCTTTTTTAACAAAATATTTTTAGGTAAGTTATCTTGATCGATATATTTTAAATAATTACTACATAGAAAAACATAAATTCGGTCGTTTTGATTTGATTTTAATAATTGTTTTAAAAAACTAATGTTATAGGTTTTTGTTCCACTCTCTAAACTTGTGCCTATTAAATCTATTGCAATGTTCATATTTACTTTTAAATATATGTTTTTAAAGGCAAAAAATAATTTTAATATAATTTTTCTTAAAATATTTACAATTACACAAAAATCTATTTCTTTCTTTAAATGTTATTTAATTTACAGTATCAGTATTATAATTAAAATTAATTAATGTTTTTTTTTATCATTTATATAATTGATTATAGAAAATACACTTAATGAGTATTATTCTTGGACTAAATTGCAATCATGCTGACTCATCAGCATGTATTATTAAAAATGGCAAACTGCTATTTGCTATAGAAGAAGAGAGAATTAATAGAATAAAACATTGGGCAGGATTGCCCTGCTCTTCTATTGATGCTTGTCTAAAATATACAAATATCGATTTATCAGATATTACAGACATTGCAATAAATACAAATCCTCTGTCAAATTTAAATCATAAAATTTTCTATTTCATTAAAAATTATTTATTTGGGAAAAAAAAATTTGAGATCGTAGATAGATTAAATAAAAAATTAAATTTAAAAAAAGATTTAAATAATTTTTTTAATCCAAAAAATTTTTCAAAAAAAATAAAAGTACACTATATCGATCATCATATTTCTCATATTGCTTCTGCATTTTATCCCTCTAATTTTAAAAAAGCTGTTGGTTTGTCCATTGATGGTTTTGGTGATTTTTGTAGTATTTCAATTGCTAAATGTGAAGATGAAAAAATACATATTGTAAAGAAAGAATTTTTTCCTGACTCTTTGGGAGTATTTTATGAAACTTTTACACAACTAATCGGTTTTAAAAATTATGGTGATGAATACAAAATGATGGGATTGTCTTCGTACGGACAACCGAAGTATTATGAAAAAATATTGAAAAATTTATTTAAAAGAAAAAAAGGCATAAGGCTAAACCTTAAATATTTTAATCATACTAATAAAAATTACACTTATAAATTTCAAGGAAAACCTGAGCAAAGTAATTTATATAATAATAATTTAAAAAGTTTATTAGGTATAGATGAAACTAGTACTAAAAATATTACTGATCTTCAAAAAGATTTAGCCTCATCAGTACAAAAAATATTTGAACAAAAATTATTAGAAATAATTAAAGAAATAAAAAATTTGAATCACTCAGATAATTTAGTTTACGCAGGAGGTTGTGCCCTGAATTCATTGGCAAATAAAAAAATTTATGAATCAGAATTATTTAAAAATATATTTATTCCTTATGCTCCTGGGGATGGAGGTGGTTCTTTAGGTGCAGCATTATATGTGCACAATAAAATTAATAAAAATGTTAAAGTTTCAAATTTAAATTCTCCATACATTGGAACTGGATATGATAATAATCAAATAAAAAATTTTATTGATAACGAAATAAAATTAAATGATTACCAAATTACATTTATAGAAAAAAAAGATAAGCTTATGAAAATTTTAGCAGAAATTATTTACGAGAATAAAATTGTAGGCTATTTTAATGGAAGGATGGAATTTGGTGCTAGAGCACTTGGAAATAGATCTATTTTAGCTAATCCGTGTAATCCAAACATCAGGGATATCATAAATAGCAAAATAAAGAGAAGGGAAAGCTTTAGACCATTTGCACCTGCTATACTTGAAAATCTGAAAAATGAATGGTTTGATAGTGATAAAATAAATCCTTATATGTCATCAGTAGAAAACATAAAGCTTGATAAACAACAAATTATACCTTCGGTAACTCATTTTGATGGTACTGGTAGAGTACAATCTGTATCAAGAAAAATGAATAAAGATTTTTATCAATTAATTGAAAAATTTTATGAAATCTCGAACGTTCCTATTCTGCTTAATACTTCATTTAATGAGAATGAACCTATAGTTATGAGTCCAGATCATGCAATAAAATGCTTTCTAAGAACAGAAATGGATACATTAGTATTAAATAACTATGTAATAAATAGGTAAAAGTTGTTAATCAAAATTATTTGGAAACCTTCTTAATAAATTTATTTATCTTAATTAATTGAAAAATATATTTTATATCTATAAGACCTGATAAAAATATTGCGATCAAGCTATTTTTTTCTTTCATATAAATCGCATCTCTTTTGATAATTTCTTTTTTAAAATTTCTAAAATTATTACCTCTTAAGCTAGAGTAAATATATTTAAATTTAGATTGCGCAATTCTTAACGATTTGTTGCTAATACTTTGAAAATTGCCATAAGTAAACGCAAAATGATTTATTTTTACCTTTAATTTTTTCTCTAAGTCTTTGGTGCTTTGAATAATTTCATTTCTTAAAATTTTATTATTTGATAGTAAACCTAAATTTGCGTGAGTTTTTGAGTGTGAACCTATATAATGACCATTTTTAATTAGTATTCTTAAATTCTTGAAATTCATATTTTTTACACTTTTAAAATCTCTTGGCAATTCTTGGTCTAATATATTTTTTTTAATAAAATATCGAGCTTTTGTCCCTTTCCTTATCTTTACAAAATCACTTGGTACAAAAAAAATTGCTTTAATATTAAACTTACTTAAAATATTTTTTGCTGCTAAATAATTTGAGTAAAAACCATCATCAAAAGTCAATAATATATTTTTTCCTTTTAATTTTTTTTTTCCTAAAATATGAAGCTGAAATTCTTTTGGAGTAATAAATTTCCAATTTTTTTTTTTTATGAAATTAATCTGTTTTTTAAATAAACTAAATTGATCACTTTCAATATGATGGTAAATCAAAATTCTTATTTGATTAGAGCTAAATGGATTAAAAAATTCATATAATTTAGATAATAATAAAATTATATAATTAAATTTAATTAATATTTTATGATCTAGAAACACTTGATTTAAATTTTTTGTAAAGATTTAATAGAAATCTATTTTTAATATTTAAAGATTTTAATTTACTTTTTATAATAATATAAAAAATATAAAAAAAACCAATAATATTTAATGATTTGTTGGTCATGCCCGAATTAATGGTATTATTAGACCAGTTTTTTTTATAGTCCTCAGATCCAATAGTAAAATCAAAATATTTTAGATTTTTTCTTTCGCAATCATCAATTAAAAAATATAATAAGATCTTTCCTGGTGAAAATTTTTTAAAATTTATATCGTATGTAGGAAAAAGATAGTAATATTTTTGATCATATATATACCCTGAATGAGCAGCTATTATTTTTCTATCTAAAGTTAAATAAGATAAATTTATATTTAGCTTTAAATTACATTGAATAAAAAATTTTTTAAATGCATTAATTTCAAATAAATTCCATGCATTAGTCTTTTCATATTGAAATATCTTATTTTGAATTAAAAATCTTAAAACTTTTTTTTTTTCGTTTTTGTCTTTTGCAAATTTAAATTGTAAGTTTCCAATCTTATTAAGTCTATTTTTTTGATATTTAATATCAGAAAGTTCATTGTTTTTGTAAATTAAAGAATTTTTAAAATTTATTCCAGAATAAAAGCCTGTTTTATGTGTTTTTAAATAACAAAAGAAAGGATTTGGTTTATTATTAATTGTCTCAGGCTGGTTTAATAAAGAAATACAATTATATTTTTTTTTATTTTTTTTGATAATTAATTTCCAAATTAAATTAAAATCATCTTTATCAATATTAAGATTCTTATTAATTATCGGCGCATTGTAATCTGAAAAAGGAAATCCTGACCATGATAAGACTTTAAAAAAAAATATCTTATATATGCAAAAAGGTAAAATGAACAATATTTCTTCTTCATTTTTAACAACAATAACATGCATCGAAATAGACTTTCTTTTGTATTTTTTCATTTGTTTAAACCAACTTCTTTGCCATTGGTAAGTTTGAAAACAATAATTAAAAGATTCCTTTTCAAAATTAATCCATAGCTTTTCTAATTCATCCTCTAGTTCTTGATAAATTTTAATATTTAAATTTTTTAACATCATTTCTCAAATCTATATTTAATGGAAATAAGACAAATTTTCTTGAAAACCTATAAACTTGATCTTTTTCTTTAAACTCATTGGGGAAACTAGGCCAAGAAACTATATCAATATTATTTTTCCATCCCCAATTATAAATTCTTTTTCTAATTTTATAATTACTTATTTTTACAACCAAATACCACAAAATATAATTGTCTTTATTTGAATAATTAAAGTAAGGAATTAATTTAAATTTTTTAATTACATCTTTCCATATATTAAATCTTTTTACTCTTAAATTTTTTTCATGATTAAAGGAAAAATCTTTTATTATTTTAATGGTTTTTTCGTCTAATAATCTGTTATCATATTCTGGTTCCTTTTTTTTGATAGATATTGACTCATAATTAGGTCTCTTAAAAAAATTCCTATAAATTCTAATAAAAGTTTTATTGTTTTTTATTTTTGATTTAAAAATCGAATATATTGTATTTTTATGAATTTTTTTCGAATTTATATTAAAATCGATTTTCATTAAATTTTTTTTAACAATTAAAATACCACCATAATTTATTTCTTTAATAATTTTATAAGGAGACATTATAACTATATCACCACAAAATTTTGTATTTTTTATCCCACTGAATCCGTGGCAATTATCTTCAATTAAATAGATTTTTTTTTGTTTACAAAAAATTTTAAATTTCTTTTTTTTTTGTGGTTTACCAAAAAAGTGAACCATTAGAATTCCTTTTATCTTTTTTGAATACTTTTTTTCAATGTCATTCCATTTAGCTTCGAATTTCTCATTAACTTCGTAAAATATTGGTTTTACACCTATTTTTTTAATTTCATCTATAACAACATCGCAGATTAATGAAGGTACTAATATTTCATCACCCCCATTAAAATTAAGGCATTTTAGACCGTGATAAAGTGCAGTACGAGCTCTTAAAAAATATATTGACTTCATTTAAACCATTCTTTGTTAATTAAAATTCTCAAGAATTTATAATAATAATTTAGTTTACTAACATTTTTTTTATTTTTTTTTAATATTTTAAATAAATTTACAATTTTATTTTTATAAGCTCTTGAAGTTATATTATTATCTCTTTCATTATAAAATCCCAAAAATTCATCTATAAAATGAAAATTAAAATTATCACCGATTTTTAACCAAAGATCATAATCTTGTGCGTTTGCTAATTCTTCATCAAAATAATTAGCATCAATAATTAATTTTTTTTTTAAAGTTACAGATGATGTAGATAAAAAATTATTTAAGAATAACTGATTATAAATTGATTCATATTTTTTAAATTTTACTTTGTAGTTAAATTGAACTTCTTTACCATCTTTTTTTTTGAAAATTTCGTTATGAACTATACAGTTACAATCTTTGAACATTTTAATTGATTTAAAAACTTTTTCCAATTTTTTTTCAGTCCATTGATCGTCAGAATCAATAAATGAAATCCAATCATAATTAGAGGACTTTATGCCTTCATTTCGTGCAGCACCTGGGCCCTTGTGACTATTTTTCAAAATTCGAACATTAATTTTTTTCTCAATGAAGTATTTTTCATAGTCTTTTATAATATTTACAGTTTCATCAGTTGATCCATCATCTGAGTAAATTATTTCAAAATTTTTATACGTTTGACTTAAAATTGATAAAATATTTTTCTCTATAAAGTTTTTAGAATTAAACGTTGGACAAATTACTGAAAAAAATAGGTTATTTAGCATTGCTATGTTTTAGCCATTCGTCAAATAAACTAAGTGAAAAAAGAAATCCCGTATTTTCCCGTTTAAAAAGATAGTTGTCTGTATTAAAGTTTTTTTTGAAAAATTGATTATAAAATTCATCATTAGAAAAATTTTTTTTAAAAAAATTAAAATTTTCATTGTACCAATTGTCCAAAGGTGCATTGAAGCCAATCTTTTTTTTTTTTAGTATTCTCTCTGGTATTTCCTCTTTAAAAATATTTTTTATTATACTTTTCGAATTTTTTAATTTTTTTTCATTAAAAATTTCTGAATTATTTGAAAAAACATGCTCTACAATTCTATGATCTAAAAAAGGCACTCTACCCTCTAATGAATTCATCATTGTAGTTTTATCTAACAGACTTAAAATATTGTCAGGAAGGTAGTTAAATAAGTCAGCTCTCATTATTTTTTCTTTATAATCAATATTTTCTTTTTTTAAATATGGTTCAAATAAAATTTCAATTTCATTAATAATTTCTGATTGTAATTTTTCATCTCGCATAATTCCTAACAGAGATGTTATATTTATACCTGAAGTTTGATTTACATAGGCTAGGGATTTGCTGCTTAATTTAAAAAAATAATTTCGCAATTTTCTAGGTAATATTTTTGAAAATTGATTAGAGATTTTATTATCAATTTTCAAAATTCCATGAAAAAAATTTTTATAAGATTGATAATGTCTAGAATACCCCCCAAATAATTCATCTCCTCCGGCACCAGATAAGATTACCTTTATATTCTCTTTATTCGCCATTTCTGAAATTATAAATGAAGGAACAACTGCATTGTCAGAAATAGGCTCATCTAAAAAACTTGATATTTTTTTAATAGATGAAAAAAAAATATCTTGATTAATTTCTCTAAAAAAATGATCAGAGTTAATTTTCTTTGAAATTTCTTTTGCATCTGCTCCTTCATTTTGTTTTTTGCCAAAAAAATCTAAGCAAAAAGTTTTAATTTGTCTGTCATTATTTTTGGCAAACAAAATTGAAATTAATGATGAGTCTATTCCTCCACTTAACATAGAAGCAACTTCAACATCACTTCTACTTTGTATCTTAATCGAATCTTCTAAAAGATATTTTAATTTCTCATTAAACTCATTGTTATTAAATTTATTTTTATTATTTGGCAAACTCCAGTAATTATTAAATTCTACTTTTTTATCTTTTATTTTTAAATATTGAGATGGTTTTAATTTTTCAATATTTTTATATATAGAATTTGAATTAGGAACATAATTTAAACTTAAATAAAGTAAAAAATTTACGTTACTTATTTCAAGATTATTGAGTTTTTTTTTTAAAGATTTAATACTAGATGAAAAAACAATTCCTTTTTGATTTAAAAAAAAAAATAAGGGCTTTATTCCAAATCTATCTCTTGCTATTATTAGCGTATTGAGTCTTTTATCAAAAATACAAATAGAAAACATTCCATTTAATTTTTTTAAAAAACTTTCTCCATATTCTTTATACATATAGATAAGGACTTCTGTATCTGAGTTGGTTGAAAATTTGTAATTTTTTTTTTTTAATTCATCTCTTAATTCAACATAATTATATATTTCACCATTAAAAACTAAGATTATATTTTTATCTTCACTAATCATTGGTTGTTGTCCTTTTTCTAAGTCAATGATTGATAATCTTCTCATCCCTAATCCCAAGTTATTTCTTGTGTAAATTCCAGAATCATCTGGTCCTCTTAAATACATTTCATTATTCATTAAATTAATTTCTTCTTTAGATACTAGTGAATTATCAAAATTGTAAATTCCACATATTCCACACATTTTAGCTCACCTTGAAGATTGTTTTAAATTTTAAATTGTTTGTAAAAAAACTATAATTTATTGCATTAATTTTTTCTTCTTTACCATAATCTGTATATTTTTTTAACTTAAATATTTTTTTTAGATATTTTTCATCAGTGATATTATTTATTTTATAATTTTTTAAATTTAAACCAAGATTAAATTTAATTTCTAATTTGACCTTTTGTTTTGAATTAAATTTGTCTTCAACAATTAAGTAATTTTTTTCCAATTCAATTTTTCTTAAAATAGAAAAATTTTTATTTATTGAGTGCATTAAAATATATTTATTATTAATTTTTTTTATTTTATAATTCACTTCAGTTTTAAGATTTTTTAATTTATAATATATATTTTCTTTTAAGTATTGATCAAATATTCCTTGATTATTAATCGTGAAAGAATTGTGCGTTTTTGATAATTTTAAAGAGTTGTATTTCTTTAAATAATTCTTTCTGCCTCTATCAATAATATATTGCTTACCATTTAAAAAAGTTACAAAATTAAAAAAATCATTATGAGAATGATTAAAATCGAAGCCGTTTATTATTGGATTTCTAACATATACAGTTATCTTAGAATTATTTATCTTTAACCATTCTTTGTTTTTCATTATAGAAATTGAATGATTATTATTTGTTATTCTTTTAAATCTAAAATTATTCCAATATTTTTTAAAAAAATAATTACTATTTTGTTTGAAAAAAAAATTTATTAACCATTCATTTTTAAAATCTGGAGATATATTTCCAATTAATGGAATTGATAATTTATAATTATTTCTCTGTAGAAAAAAATACAAGGTTGATATGTTTTTTTTATAAATATTTTTTAAAAAATTTATTTTTTGTCCTTTTTTGCCATTTGAAAACATTAAAACATCACTTAACCATTTAGTAAAAATAAATTGATAATTACTTGAGCAAAATTTGTAAAAACCACTATCATCGACATAATCATTCATTAAATGACAAATAAAACTTATTGAATAATTTTCTAATTGTTTGTTTTTAGAATAAATTGAAAAAATATATAATGCTCTCAAATTGTTCAAAGCATGATTTGATTTTTTGAACTTGAAGTATTCGATATTTTTTAAAAGATAAAAACATTCATCTTCTAGCCTAGATAAAACAAATAAATTAGGCTTAATGATTTTTAATTTTACTAAGATTATATAATTACAAATTCTCTCTGATATGTTGTAAGGATGAAATAAAACATCATTTTTATCTATATTTTTTAAAAAATTTTTTGATATCCAAGATAAAAATGAGTTTTGTAAGAAAATTTTTTTATTAATAAATTGATAATTATATTTTTTACTTTCTGAAACTAATTTTATAGCCCAGCTCCATCTATGTAATTGTGACAAATCCTCCTCATCTTTAAAAGTTTTTTTTTTTCCATATATTTGATGAATTTACTATTATTTTTTTTGATGATAAATCTAAAGTGTAAACATTTTTATTTATATTTTTTTTCTTAAAATTATTTTTATATTTTTTATACTTTTTTTTAATTGGAGGTATACTCGAAAATTTTAATGGATAATTTTTATAACCATAATTTCTAAAAAAAAAATACTCTATTACTTTTATTAAAAAATTTTTTATCACTTTAACTATACGTTAAATTTCTTTTTAAATAATTGTCTTTCTTTTTGTCCTTGTGAAATAGTTTTTAAAATCTTATTTTTTTTTTCAAAAGTTTCTTTTAAGCTATTAAGCCATATCTCTATTTGTTCTTTATTTGATGTATAGCCAAAATATGGAAAGAAATTATCTTGATTGGTTAATTCAAAATAATATTCATCCTTGCTATATATTATAAATTTTTTATTCGATAAAAAATTATTTATGATCTTAATTGAAAATTCATTTATATTAAGATCATGTTTTACTGCTCTTTCCTTTACCTCATCTAAATCCATTTTACATTCTACAATCTTTGCATATCTTAAGGTCAAATTTGTAGTCGTAAATTCTTTTTCTTAACTTTAAATTTTTTGGATCGAACCATATATCTTTAAGATGTTTTTGCATTATATTTCCAAAAACATATTTATTATGAAAATCTTGACAACATAAAATTAGATCTCCCAATGTATTTATAACTGGATATGTTGCATATGAACAGTTGACGGGAGGTAATTTTTTTTTTCAATTTCTATAGTTCCTCCTCTATTTGCAAACATTTCTTGATCATTATTATAATCAGAAAAAAAATCTTGAACTAGTACATGTTTTTTAAAAGTTTGTGAGTCTAAATTTTCTAATAAATCTCTACAAGGTTTTTTTAATTTTTTAGCATGTTTTGATATATAAAAAATATCTACACCATTTTGTAAAAATTCATAAAAATTTTTATTATCTAAATAATCACCATTAGTAACAATTTTTAGTTTTGAACTAGGTAAATTTTTTTTTATATATTTGCACCAATTTAACATTCTAGGATCTGACATGGGCTCTCCATACAAATGGGGTGAGATTAAACCAGAAAATTTTAAGTCTTTTAATTGTTGAATTAGTTTTTCAAAAACTTCTTGCTTCATTAAAAAATTTTCATGTTCTCCAAATCTTTCAAAATCTACGTTGGGGCAATAAACACATTTTCTATTACAATAAGCTGTTGTTTCAAACTCTATTTCCTCAAACAATTTTGTAAGTGGATTCCTTAAATTTGTACGGGATAGTACGATTTTAAAAATATCTCTAAATGGTAACATTTATTAATTATATAATTTAAAATTTAAAACAATCAGAATAAAAAAATTATTTAATCAAAATTGCTTTCAAATAAAAATTAATTTTATATCATATTATTTTGAATTTGGAAAAGAAGTTAAATTTCTCTTTTTATTGAACAAACTACGCTTTAATTCATTTATAGAAGATTTATTTTTATTTGAGAAATTTTTTATTGATTTCATTATTTTTTGCATATCATTTGGAGAATAAACCACGTTATATAATTCTTTTCCAAAAAAATTTACAACTGGTGTTGAAAGCAAGAATAATGAATTAACAGGTGATATCACTTGCTTTCCAAATAAAATGGCTTCGATAGCTGTTGAACTTGAATTAGTGACTATAATGTCGTTGTCACCTATTAGATTATAAAAACTTTTACTAGTATAAATGAAATTTGCATATTTTTTTCTATACTTATTAATTTCAGTATCACTAAAATTTGGATGAAATTTGACTGAAACCTTATATTCTTTAGAAATCATTTCAAGATAATTAAATATATTTCTTACTTCGGTATTTTCGATAGGTAATAAAACTAAAATATTTTGTAAATTTTTTCTTATTTTTAATTTTTTACTTTTAATACTTTCAAATCTAAATAAAGGACCTTCAAACAATGAAATTTTTCCATCGGAAAATTTATTAAAATCTTTAAAATATTTTCTAGAAGATAAATACATTTTTTTTGGAACATATTTTCTTTTTATTTCTTGAGTTATTGGTTGTCTATCAAAAAAAAAATTGTAATTAACAAATGAAGGGGAATATCCAATTAAATCTGTTTTTGGAAAAAAGGTATTAACACCTAATACAAATCCTTTATCTGCTGACTGGTTTTCATTCCAATTTATTATTTTTTTGAACTTAAAATCTTTTTTTTTTAATTTTAAAAAAAATCTAAAATTTAATAATCCGTAAAAAAAGTTTAGGTTGCAAAAACTATTCTTGATATCATTATTTATAAGTATTTTTAAATTAATATTATTAAAATTATAAAATTTTTTTAATTTTTGTAAATTTGGAAAGCAAACTTTTTTGAAAGCAATCAAGTAATCTGATAAATTTAAAATATTAAATTTAAATAAAAATAATAATTTTTCTTTCTCTAAAACATTTAAGTATTTTATCGATTTTTTGAATAATAAATTTTCTTCTGTTAGTACAATTTTTGATTTAAATTTTTTAATAAAGCTACCATAAAATCTATCTTGATATTTGTTTCTACTAAAACAGGATTCCATTAAAGTTGTATCAACAAGAATATATTTTGAATTTTTTCTTATCTTGTTAAATTCAGACTTTGACTTTCGGTATTTAATTTTACAAATTAATTCAATTATAACAAAATATATAATAAAAAAAAATCTTTTTAATTTTAATAAATTGGAAAAAAGATATTTGATATATTTTAATGTATTACCAGAATACACAATTTTAAATTTACTACTTTTTTTAATGTTATTTTTTAAGAATTTAAATAAAATATAATTTGAAGTTATAACTTTACAATTTTTTTTATTTTTAAAAGTTTTTTTCACTAAAATAAAAATACAATAATAATAATATGTTAAAGATAAATCAATATTTCTTGAAAATAATGGCGATATGCCAGTTAAATCATTTTGTGATGAAATAAATTTGTTAAGGTAAAGAATAAAATTTTTTTTTTTATTAAAATAAATTTTATTTAATTCTATTATTTGCTTTTTATTTAACCTTTCAAGATAAATATGTTCCATTAAATATAATTTGATATTTTATTTATTATTGTTTTTTATTCATTATTTTTTCAACAATTTTAATATCCGACGGAATATCAACTGGATGATTATTGCTGTCTAATAATATAACCCTAATTTTATAATTTTTTTCTAAAAATCTTAGGATCTCAATATCCTCAACTTTTTCTAAATTTTCTTTTTTGTTCAAATATTGTTTTTTTAAACAATAATAGGGATAACAATACAGATTTACTTGTCCATAAAATTTATTTTTATCCAATTTTATTTTTAATCCCGGCAAGGGAGAGCGGCTAATATACATTAACTCATTTTTGTTATTAGTTACAATTTTAGGTATGTTATTATTTAAATAACTTTTATAATTTATTTCACTTTTAGCGATTGAAATTTCATTAAATCTTATAGAATTTTTAAAAAACTTTTTTAGATTCTTCGACTCTATTAATGGTTCATCACCTTGTACATTGATATAATAATCTAGTTTAAGTTTTTGAGAAATTTCTATTATTCTATCAGTTCCTGTTTTGCATTTTTTACTAGTTAAGTAGAAAGGAATTTTTTTATTTTTGCAAAAATTTACAATCCTAATATCATCAGTAAGAACAAAAACTTTTTTGGGGAATGTTTTGTTGCATTTTTCATAAACCCATAACAACATTTCCTTTTTTTTTATTTTTGCTAAAGGTTTTCCAGGAAATCTTGATGATTTATATCTAGCTGGAATAAAAACTGCAAATTTTTTCATTAGATTTTATAAACTGTATTAGTTAATGATTTAAGAATTATATTTTTTTTTCTTTTAAATTTATTAAATACTTCTTGATTCATTTTATTTTTATGTAATTCGTTATAACCATCAAAACCAGCTAACAATATTTTTTTTGGCTTTCCCACGGCAACATAGCTAAGACAATATGCGAGTGTAAGATTTGTGAAAGTAATACAGTGATCTTCTTTATAAACTATTGAATTACCAGATATTTTTTGGCCATAATTAATTATCATGTTATTTTTTATATTTAAATTTAGTTCTGCAAAATTATTACTAGGCATAACTAAAGGTTTTTTTAATTTATTATAAAATGGAAAATCTAAAACAATTCTGTCTTTATTGCTAGCTACGTAATTATTTATGTAACTTGAACTTATATATTTGTTGATATTTATACTAAGAACAACTGGTTTATTTTTTTTTATGTATTTTGTTATTTTTAATAAATTATTTTTTATTGAATTTCCATTTGCTAAAATTAAAATTTCTTTATTTTTGCACCACAAATTCACATTATCAAATTTTTTATTGTAATTAGAATTCTCAAGTATTTCATATAAATATCTTTTATCAAATGAAGAAGAATTTACTTTCGATATTTTAATTATAAATTCAAATATTTGATCATCAGAATATTTATTCTCTTCTAAAATGGATTGTATATAACTTGGGTGAATTTTATATTTTGAAGCTAAATGATAGTATACAGAATATCCCCATTTATATTTATCTTTTAATTTTTTAAATACATTAGATGACAAATTATAAACTCTTTTTAATTTATTATTAACCTTTCCTTTATTTATTTCAGTCAATAATGCTTCAGTGCTTACATTACCTGCTCCCCTTCCCATTCCTAATATTGTCCCATCCAACCACGTTGTTCCATTTTTTATTGCTTCCTTACAATTTGCTAATGCATTTCCAGAATTATCGTGTGAGTGAAAACCAAATTCTTTTTTCCAGTATTTTTTAAAATAATTACAAACTCTTTTTACATCGCTTATCGACATACAGCCTAAAGAATCTGCAAAATAAAGAACACTAACTGCTTTTGTTTTCTTTATTGATTTAATAACTTTTTTATATCCTAACTCATAATTATTTGATGCTTGCATTAAGTTTAACATAACAATATAGCCATATTTTTTTAATTTTATTAATATCGATAATATTTGATGCACTTCATGAAAATGGGCAGCAACTCTAACTACTTTAATATAAGATAAATGCTTAGGTTTTAAAAAATATTCAACTATACTTTTATCTGTTTTTTTTTGTTTAAGAAGTTTAATAAAATCTGAAGCATTAATCATAATTGATAATTTTAAATTTTTCTTAATTTTTAATTTTTTTATTTCTTTATCAGAAATATAAGAAAATTTTCCTGAATATTTTGAATAGTTTAAAAATCGGAAACCTAATTCAACACAATCTAATATTTGATCATTGATGCAATCTATATATTCTGAAACGGTAGCTTTATCAAAATTCCAGTTATTATAGTACCCTCCATCTCTTAGGGTACAATCTAAAATTTTAATTCTTTCCATTTGTATTAATTCCAACAATTCCTTTTATATAATTGAATTTTTTTTTTTTATTATTTTTTCTTAAATATATATTTTTAAATAGTTTTGGAGCATCTTTTAAAGCTACTTCATGAGTTATTAACGATTTAATCCAGTTTGAGTTTTTTTTTATAAAAATTTTAGATTGCTTCCAATTATTTTTTTTTGTTTTAAAAGTTGAATTCCATATTCCTTCTAATGTTAATTCTTTTCTCAAAATAAAATTTAAATTTTCTTTTGAAAAAGTTACTTCTTTATAAACATTTGCAGCTAATATTAATTTTCCTTTTTTATCTAATAAAGACAAAGATTTGTTGAGCGAGTCCGTATTTCCAATAAAATCAATAATATATTTATATGCTTTTTTAGATTTAAAATTGTTTATATCTGATTGAATTTTTTTATATTTTTTATTAGGCACTCTGTTAAGTCTATATTTATTGCGATCTAAAATTTCAACGTTTTCAAATTTATGAAAATTAAGTATTCCCGAAAAAACTAAACCTAAAAATCCTCCTCCTAGAACCAATATTTTTTGTTTTTTTTCTTTAATATTTATTCTATTAAAAATATTATAAGTTACAGATATCGGCTCAAATAAAGATGCAAGTTTTATAGGAAATTTTCGATCTATTTTAAAAATATTCCATTCATTCACATTTAAATATTCTGACAATGAACCATTTTCCCTAGATCCATAATATGAATAACGTTCACACAACTGATATTCCTTTTTTTTGCACGATGAGCAATTATTACAATTTGGAATTAGAGGAAAAACAGAAACAAAATCATTTACTTTATATTTATTAGCTTTTTTTCCTCTTTCTACTATCTTTCCAGAAAATTCATGTCCGAGAACTAATGGATAAGAATATGCCCCACTTTTAAATGCTCTTGGAATATCTGAAGCACAAATTCCTGTATAATATACTTTAATTTTATATTGGTCAGACAAAACTTTTTTACTTTCTGTTTTATCTAAAGCAAAAGATTGATTTTTTTTAAGAATTAAATTTAACATCTTCTAAGCTCTGTATTTTTTATAAAAAAATTTTTCCAATATATATATTCTTGTAAACCAAAGTAATCACCCAGATTAATCCAATAATTAACTGGCATAATTTTAACTTTTAAACCATTATTAATTAAATTATTAATATTATTTGCTATATAATATTCATTATTTACTAAGTTTTTCCTTTTTAAGGATATTTCTTGAGATTTAATACAATCAGATATTTTATTGAACCAAAAAGTTCCTGTCACAGCATAATCATTAGCTGGATTATTGGATATAGTTCTTTTTTCAACTATTTTAATAACATTATCTTTATTTTTTATTTTACAGTATGCATAATCGCTATAATTATTAACAATCTGACTTTTAAGCTTAGTCGAAAAGATAATGACGTCACATTTTTTTTTTAACTTTATAAAATAATCTATATTGAATTTTAATATATAATCACAAGAATGAATTATTGACTCTTCATTAATAGGAAGTTTCTTTTGAACTTGAGAAATAGTATCTGCCTGCCCAAGAGTATTTGAATTTAAAAAAAAAAATTTAACATTCTTCTCTTTAGCAATTTTTTTTAATACTCTACTTTTTTTAAAAATATTTTTCTTTATTACAAAATACATATTTTTTGCTTTTGGTAAATACATCATTGATTTCTCTAAAATACATTTGTCGTCTATCTGAATTAAGGGTTTTATCGTATTAAACTTGTATTTCTTAAATCTTTTCCCCAATCCACCCATTGGTATGATTATATTTTCTAATTGTTTCATATTAACTCATTATGTTGAAAATATTTTTTCCAAAAAAGAAAAAGTTCGTAATCTTTTGGAGTTCCTAAAGAGATAAAATTAGAGCACCTAAAATCTAATATTTTTTTTTTCTCTTTAAGCATCGGTACAAAAACTTGTGAAATATAAGTTTCATTTTTAATTAAGTTTTTTTTATTTTTAATTACCTTTTCCGCATAATATTTAAATTCTTCATAATCATTAAAATAATATATACCAGTAGATACAATTTCCTTTTCAGGTTTAGTTGTGTATGATTTTTTTTCTCTAAGATTAATTATTTCATTATTTTTAACTTTTAAATAACAATACAAAGTCCCAGTATATGAACTGGGTTGAAAATTTGAGAATGAAACTATTGCTCCATCATAGCCAAAAACAAATCTTTTAAATTTTTCATAGTCCCAATCTACTAAAAAATCATTGTAGGTTACTATAAATCCTCCTTTTAAATTTTTAATATTCGCTTTTAAAACGCTTTGAATTGGTCCAAATTTATGGTCGTCGATAATATAAAAAAAAATATTTTTTTTTATTTTTTTTAAACTGATAATATTTTTTTTGTATTTAGTCGCCTGACTTTTTGAAAAAATTAAATGATAAATATCTCTATCATTAAATTGGCTGAGTATATTTTCGATAACAGTACTATTACCTAAAGGCAAAAGAAATTTAGGTTTAATATATCCTTTTTTAAAAAACCTCTTGGAGTGACCAGCTAATGTGACTACTATATTCAATTTATTACAAAACTTCTTTCCAATATTTAACTGATGACAAAATTTCTTTTTTCATATTTTTTTCTATTAGAGTTCTTTCTTTAAAATTTAATTCTAAAACTAGTTCATTATTAATCGATTTTTTTTTTTCTAAAATTTTTATTACTTTAGTTCTATCTATAATGCCTTTTTTATTATTTTTATTAGTAAATGATAAATGACTGTGATTATTTTTTATTTTTTGTTTTAAATGAATTACAGGACTATTGTTACAAAATTGACTTAGCCAAAAATATGGATCGTAGTCTTTTTTATTATTTGAGCCTTCATCTCCATGAGCTATATCTAGACATAGTTTAAATTTTCTTTTTGAACCTTTGTTAAGTAAATTAAGAATTTTTTTCGTTTTGCTTACTTTTTCTCCAAACTCTCTATTTACTGACATTGGTTCCCAAATCAAACCTTTTAGATTTATTTTATACGCATACTCAGATAGAATATGCCAATTTTTGATCAATCTTTTTTTCAATATTTCATCAATATTTTTTAACTCATCAAAACCTATAATACCAAGATGACTTCCAGAATAATTTGCACCTAGGTCTTTGGAAATCTTAAAAAATTTTTTAAACCAACTAATCCAAAATTTTTGATGATCAATATCATGGTGGCTGAGATGATTTAATCTATCAAAACCTCCCGTAAATGTGCTGTTAATGGCAATTTTTTTATTTCTTAAGATTTTATCTAATTTTTCGTTATGTTTTAAAATATAATAATCATTCATATTTAACATCATAAAATCAGATGTTAATTGTATATAGTCTAACTTAAGAAAATCTTTTATAAAATTTGAAAATATATTTAGGTTATTAAATCTATTTACTGCGAAACCTGTGCTTAGACTTAAAATTCTTTTTGTAATTTTTTTACTCATAATATTTTATCAATTGTTTCTTTTACTTCATCTAAAGATTTAGAAATAGATTTATCTTTTAAAAATAATCCACTAGAACCTAAAACTAATATTTCTGCTCCAGCTTTTATAAAATCACTCAAAGTATTTTTGTTTACGTTTCCATCTACAGTAATAGAAATATTTAATTTCATATCATCAATTATATTTTTCATTTTTTCAATTTTTTTAGTAATCTGAGGTATCATTTTTTGTGACATAAATCCTGGATTTACAGTCAAAATAAGAACATTATTTATATCTTCTAAAACATATTCCAAATGTTCAACGGGTGTCGCGGGCGCAAGTGCAACGGCTACATTAGAATATTTTTTAATTTGAATTAAATCTTTATGCAAGTTTTTTGATGTTTCTTGATGTATGGTAAAAATATCATTCTTTTCTAAGTTAAACATATCAAATACTCTCATTGGTTCATCAACCATTAAATGATAGTGACTTTGAATTTTAGTAGTTTTTTTAATACAATTAATAATTGAAGAACCCATTGTAAAATCTGGAGCATAATTTCCATCAATTACATCATAATGAATATAATCTACTTTGTTTTTTTCTAATTCATCGATATCTTTTTTCAAATTTGTCCAATCAGCACACATGACTGAAGCTGAAAATTTTATATTTTTGTAACTCATGGATTTACAATAATTTTTAAACCTTTTTGTTTTTTTGCATATTCAAATGCTTTTATAAAATTTTTTAATTTAAAACAGTTAGAAATTATATTTTTTAGTTCAACTTTTTTGTTTATAATCAAATTAGCAGCTTTCAAAATATGTTTTTTTTTTGAACCATGCGATCCTACAACTTTTAATTCCTTATAATGTATTAAATTTGTATCTATTGAAGGAAATTTTTCATCATACGTTACTCCAGAGAAATAGTTCACATAGCCATTATTAGAAATATAATTTAATATATTATTTTGTGCAAAAGTTGAATTACAAGCAATAAAACCATATTTAAAATTCTTCAATTTTTTTTGTTTTTTTAATTTATCTATATGCAACCTTTTAATATATTTGCTTTTAACTCCAAATTTCATCCTTTTCGTATTATTATCAACAATTAAAATTCTTTTCGATTTGAAGTACAAACCTACTGATGCAATTAAATTTCCCATTGGTCCATTTCCAAAAATTAAGATATCTCCACCTTTCTTAAAGTTTATTTTTTCAAATCCATTTAAACTACAGGCTAATGGCTCACATAAAGATGCTATATTAAAATTGATTTTTTTATTTGTTTTAACATGTGGTATTTTTCTTAATAACTTTCTTTTAACAGTTAAATATGTTTGAAATCCTCCATCTATTTCATGTCCTAAAGCAAAATCTTTGTTTATTTTATTAGGTATATCTGCGCCTAAAATAATATTTTGATTTGAAGCTACTAATTTTTTTGAAACAATTTTACAAATCTGGCCAGAAATTTCATGGCCTATAACTCTACCTACTTTAACTCTTTTATTGAGACCTTTTAAAATTTTTATATCACTACCACAAATTCCACAACTTCTAACTTTAATTACGATATCATTTTTTTTTGGATAAAATTTTCTGTTTACTAATTTAAGAGACTTTTTGTTGTAAATTAAAGATGTGTTAATCATAATTTTATAGATAAAACAAAATAAGTAATTATTAAAAATGAAAAAATAGGCAAATAAATTCTATTAAATTTTTTAAATAAAAAAGTTAAAAATTTAAGAGAATACATTTTAATTGTTTTTTTTTCAGAATTTTTAAATAAAAAGAAATTATCTCTACTAAGATAGTATATGGGTGGAACATAGTAAAGAAAATGTAGCAAAAACATTGTAGTCCTTGTTTCAAGCATTTTTAAATCAAAACCATAGCCAAAAAGTGAAGTTATAATTAATATAAATTCTAAAAACATCAAAATATAAATTGATAAAAATTTTTGAAAAAATTCATAAAAATCTATTTTTAAAAAATTCAAACAACAAACCATTGAAACAATTGGAATAAAAAAATATACGATGAAATTATATAATTTATATGATTGATCTTCTGTAACTTGCAATTGATTTAAATCTAACTGATAAAAAGCTTGAAAAAACATAACAAAGTTTAAAATAACAAGGAAAATTAAATAATTTTTATTTATTTTTAATTTTTTAATTTTAATGCTTGTAATAATAAAAAAATTCCAAAAAATTAGACCTAAAAAGCCATCTAGAGGATGAATTAAAGGTCCAATCAGCCAGAGAAATGTCAATAAATAAAAGTTTTTAAAATTAATTTTTAAAATCCTTAGACTTAAATAGTATACAAAACAAAAATAAAAAATTGAGAACGATGGGAGTGGAAATCCCATTATTTCAAAATTTTCATTTCTATTTGCAAATTGCAAAATATTTTCATAATCAATTAAATTATAAAAAAAATTAAAGAATGGATAATTCTCAGTTCCGGACATTGAAAGCAAAGTGATAGAAATTGCCCATAATCGTGAGTTTAAAATTTTAAAAAAAATTTTATAAAGAATTACAGGCAAAATACTTGGAAATAGAATAAAACCTAAAAAATATGTTAAATTTAATTTTTCTGAAACTATAAATAAAATATTACTGATATAAGGATTATAATTATACAAATCGATTGCTTTATCAAGGGTATTATTATTAATATTTACATTTACATAATTGTAATTACCCCATGTAAAAAAATATAATAAAAAAACTGAAAAAAATAACAATTCAATTAAGTTATTATTTATTATTCTAGTCATTTTTATAGCTTTAAAATATTTTATTTAAATCTTTTAATATTTTTATACTTTTTTTTAAAGAATAAATAGAATATTTAATTTTTTTAGTTAATTTTTCGTTATTTCCCTCACCAAATTTTCTATCTTCAAAATAAACTTCAAATCTATGAATCTTAAATTTTTTTTTTTTAAAAAAGGCATAAAAGTATAGATCAATTAACATGTCATTGGGCGCTGAATTGATTACTTTTTCGTCTGGCCTAAAAAACATATTCGGTTGAGCGTGAATGTCTGCTAAAGCTTCAGAAAAAATAATAGAATTATAAATAGACATTAGCGTAGTGAAAAAAATATCTATTATATTTCTTTTTTTTCTCAGACCTTTTATAAAAACATTTTTGTTTTGAAATTTATTAGCATAAT
>MDTG01422186.1_pt1 | contig 39630 bp, 38 predicted proteins | sample 811421 | NCBI WGS metagenome assembly MDTG01 (sample SAMN05326645, study PRJNA326480) | marine metagenome | isolation source: seawater | place: Pacific Ocean: South East | collected 2011 | reverse complement strand
TAGACCACTACGTTGATAGGCTGGATGTGGAAGCGTGGTAACACGTGTAGCTGACCAGTACTAATAGCTCAATTGGCTTGATTTATGCACTGAAAATCATTTTAATTTTTTACAAATAAGATATTTCTTACAGTGGAATTGCTTTTAGTTCTACGAACCGAGCTATGATTTTTAACTTTTTTTTCTAAATAGTCTATTTTCATAAATTTTTTAAAAAATCTTATCACTGCAGATCTTTCACTTAATTCAGTTTCAATTAAAACTGACCTAAGATTCCTGTCACTTACCGTTTTTTTGAAACCACTAAGAAGATCTAAAAGGTTTTTATCTATATCAATTTTTATGTGAAAGTTACTCTTAATTTTCAATTTTTTTATTAAATCATCAAGAGTTATAACTTTTACAATTTTATCATTTTTAGAAATCTTTTTTTTTGAAATAAAGCCCCCTGAGGCACCATGTCTTGCATCGCCTCCGTTATTAAAATAAGAAATACCTTTAAAATTAGAAATAGCATAATTTAGGGCAAAAACGTTTTTTAATTTATTTAATTTAATATTTTTTTTAAAACTAAGAAAATTTTTTTTGAAAGGTTCAACCCCATAAGTTTTTATATTATTCTTTCCTGCAAAAATACTATAAATTCCAATATTTGCACCAATATCAATTAAAGTTTCATTATTTCTAATTTGCTTTATCCAAAAAATAGTTTCCGGCTCTTTTGAATAAAGGGTGTTAAATCTATATTTTTCAAGGGAATTGTTGTGTTTAAACTTGGGTTTAAAATTCATCTCTTGTAATTTTTTTTGCTTTTAAATAGTCCTCTTTATAATTGATATCTAGACTCTCAATTTTGTTTGAAAAAAAAGGCATTATTTTTTTACCAGTAATAGATTTATTATTTTTTAAAACATTGGTTTTAGATATTTCTAAAGAAGCATTTTGCGAGTAAATTTTAGGCAAAGACTGATATTGACAGTTATACACCGGCTGTGATTTGTTTTTTTTCTTAAAAAGTGGTTTTATAAATTTTCCGTCTTTGTACCACATTTTGTAAGGGTGGTTACTACATAAAGATACAGCTCTCAGACTATCCGCCTTGCTACTTTTATACTTCTTCCATGCTTTTATAATTGTTTTTTCTGACCTAAAAGGATTCGTTGGTCTGAGAATAAAAAAATGAGTAAATTTCAAATTTATTTTTTTTAATTTATTAATTGTATAGTTTACCCATTCATAATCTGGTGAAAATGAGGATGAAAATTTTATAGGCCTTAAAAAGGGTACCTCAGCTCCAAATTTTTTTCCAATTAATGCATATTTTTTGCTATCAGTTGATAAAATTATTTTATCAAATATTTGAGATTTTTTTGCTGCAATAATAGCATGGGCTAGTAAAGGTTTTCCCTTTAACTTCAAAATATTTTTATTTTTAAGTCTTTTCGATCCCGATCTTGCAGGTATTAAAGCTAATAGTTTATAATTTCCTGACATTTATTTTAGGACAATATTTTTTAAAGAAGTAGTTTTTAGTCCTGAGTTTTGCTTTATTTTAAATGCCTTTTCAACTCTTACTCTATCATTAAAGTGAGGTGTAGAAGCTTCAATTATCTCACAATTAGTTAGGGCATGCTCTTGATGTATAGACCCAGGTGGAAAGTGAAAAACATTCCCTTTTTTTAAAATTTTTGTTTTAATTTTTTTTCCATTATCCGAGTAATTTATCTTTAGCAAACCTTTAATTAATATTCCGCATTCATTTTTTTTTCTATGATATTGAAGTCCACCTTTTTTCCCTTTTTTTATTTTTAAAATTTTTAACGAAAGTTTTTTCGATATTAAGTGTAACAATATCTCATCTCCCCACTGCCGTTTCTTTTTTGAAAAACTAGATTTTATTTTTATTTTAGATATTTTTTTTGGTAAAAGCATGATTACTTAAAATGTTGATTGTTTAATGGTTCACCTTTAATTAAATTTTTTTTTAATTTCTTATTTATCACTTTGTGGGTTTCCCTTATTGGCATAAACTGTTTTTCAAATATCATTCCATCAATATCACTTAGTTGTATTCTATGACCTTTCTTTAAATTTTTAGCAGCAATTATGGATTTCCCTAATTTATTAAAAACAGGCTCTTTACCAATAAGACTTAACTTTTTTTCTTTCATCATTAGAGGTACCCTTTTTATATCTCTTGTAAATAGTCTAAAACCATTAGGTTCTAAAGCAAATTTATGGTCGCTACCTTTCCAAGCTCTATTTAAAGTTACATGTTTTTCAAATACCCTTGCCCCCATCATGTATGCGACTGGACCTGATAGAATACCATTAAAGTGATCAGATAAACCAATAGAAAATTTCGGAAAAAGTTTGCACAATTTTTTTATTTTTTCTAAACCTAAACTTTTTACGTCACAGGGATACTCAGATACGCAATGTAAAATTGCAATATTTGAATTATGCTTTGATAAAATTTTTACACTTTCTTTAATATGATCAAGTTTACCTCCACCCGTGCTTAGAACAGTAGGAACTTTACTTTTAGCAATATTTTCAATTAAAGATAAGTTTCCTAAATCAAAAGATGCAATTTTTATTAAGTCTACTCCAATATTTAATAAAAGTTTTAAACTTGTTTTATCAAAAGGTGTAGACATAAACTTTACTTTATTTTTTTTACAAAGTTTCCTTAAATTGATTAAATCTTTTTTTTTAAGTTCAAGCTTTTCTCTATGTTTGCCGTAAATTTCAGCAAAAGCGTTTTCACTATTATAGGCTTTATTGTATGCATTTTTAGAGAATAGTGTTTTATTTTCTCTAGTTTGAAATTTAATAATATCTGCTCCTAGCTGGGAAAACTGCCTAATGTAATCTGCAGCAATTTTAGAGTTTCCTTGATGATTTTGACCGACTTCAGCAATTATTAAGGCCTTATCTTTAAGTTGTTTTTTTTTAAACATTTAAAATAACTATAACATTTTACTTTACAGTTCAACTATTGAACAGTATATTTAAAATATATGTTCAAATTATGAACATTTAAATAAAATATTAGTAGATGATATCAAGATTTAGCAATTTTATTAAATTTTTTATTAAGGTAAAAATTATTTTAAGAAAGCCTAATCAAACTGATATTATTTTAATTGATAGTACGTCTATTTTAGAAATTAAAAATGCTCTTAAAGGGTTTGATTGGGAATTAGTTGAAACAAGAAATGAACTAATTAAAGAAATTTATATTACTCCAAAAATAGTTCTTAACTTTTTTCTAAATTTAAGAGATAATTTTAAAATTGCTTACTTAACAACGTTAATTCAAGAAATAAGACCTAAAATAGTTCTAACCTTTATAGATAATTCATTTCATTTTTCGAAAATTGCAAAAAATTGTAGAAGCAGAAACATAAATTTTATTGCAATTCAAAATGCATGGAGGGGAGATATTTCTGAAAATGATTATTTTTTTAGAAAGGGATTAATTAATAAAAATCCAAATAAGATTTTGTACATACCTAGTTTTTTCTGTTTAGGTGAAAATGATATAAAAAAATATAAAAAATATAAAATTGATGTTAAAAATTTTCTTAAGCTTGGATCATTGAGATTACATAACGCCATTCAATCAAATATTAAAAAAGACAAAAAAAAATATGATATTTGCCTAATCTCAAATACAACTTGGGATAGAGAATTGACTGGGAGCGATCCAAGTTTTGCTTATGGTTATGTAAAATTAGTAAAATATTTAATAAAATTCGTTAAGGAAAAAAAATTAAAACTAATTTTTTGCCTTAAATCATCTAACAGGTCTACTACAATTCAAGATAATGAAATAAGTATTTTAAAGAAAAATTTAAGCACAGATTATTTCAATTACTTAAAAAAAAATAGCACCTATAAAAAAAAAGAAGAATACTTATCCTACAAGTTTGCCTTTAGCAGCAATGTAGTTGTGGGAGTAACATCTACCATTTTAGGAGAATGTTTGTCTTATGGTAAGAAAGTATTAGCATGCAACTTTTCAAATTTAGAGTATTGTGATTTTCCAGTTAAGGGAATTTGTTTTTCTAAAAACAAAAATTATAATAATTTTAGTAAACAGTTAAAAAAAATTATTAACTGTAGTGATAACTATTATCAAAAAAGACTTAAAAAGAAAAAAAACTATATTGTAAATTACAACAAAAATGTAAATCCAATTAGTGTTATACAAGATTATATTAAGAAAATTCTGAAAAATTATAAGCAGGTAACTTTATGAGTGATAACCCAGATATCTTCAACTTATTAAGAAAAATTAGCAAAAAACCAAAAGCAAGTCAAAGAGAACTAGCTAAAGAGTTGGGCTTTAGTTTGGGTAAATTAAATTATTGTTTAAACGAACTGAAACTTAAGGGCTTATTAAAAATAAAAAATTTTAAGAATAATAAGAATAAATTAAATTATATCTATTTAATTACGCCTAGAGGAATATCAGAAAAAACGAGATTAACTATTAATTTTATGAAAAGAAAAATGAGAGAGTATGATGAATTAAAAAAGGAGCTAAAAAATGATAAATATAACTAGCAATTTACAAACATTGATTGGTAAAAAAAATTTTAATCGTTTTAAATTAATAGCTTTTTTAAATTTTTCAACTTTTGTAGTCGAGCTAATTAGTTTGGGCAGTTTACCTATTTTCATAGCTTCTTTAATTAATGAGAACGAAACTTATAATAAGCTATCATTAATCTTTGGAAAAAATTTTGATTTAATTCTAGGCAATAGTAATCTTTCTTTTGTTCTTGGAATAGTAGTAATTTCATCATTTTTATTTAAGAATCTTATCTTAATGGCTTTAATTTTGTTTCAAGGCAGTTATTTTAAAAAACTAAAAGTTGAATTAACTAATAAAATATTTGACTTCTATTCACAATCAAACTTTCTAATTTTAAACAAAAGAAACCCATCGTTAACTGTTAGAAATATTACTAATGAAATTCAGAATCTTCTGCCATATTTAACTCACTTTTTAAACTTAATTAAAGAGCTATCTGCGGTGTTAGTTATTTTTCTATTACTGTTTTATTTTGAACCAATATCAACTCTTTTAGTATCATCATTATTTTTATTAATTAGTTTACTTTATGTTTATATTTTAAAACCTTTAATAAATAAAAAATCAGTTCAAAATCAGAATTTTAGGAATGAATTTATAAAGATAGTTTATGAAACATTTGGAAGCATTAAAGATATAAAAGTAATGAATAAAGAATTTGAGGTAGCTAAATTTTTTCAAAAAAAATTAAATAAATATGAAAATAATTTATATATATTCTTTTTTCTGGAAAGGGCACCAAGATTTATTCTAGAAATATTAGCAGTTTTCATAATCTCTGCTTTAAGTATTTTTTACTTAAGTTACTCAAAAGATAATATTTCTAATCTACCGTCACTATCGTTATTTGTGGTTGGAGCCGTTAGATTTTTACCTGCATTTAGCGCAATCACTTTAAGTAGATATTACTTAAGACTTTTTAACCCTAGCTTAAATGTTTTGAATGAGGAATTTAAATTAATTGGAGGCTTTAGTTATGATAAAAAATTTGAGAACAAAAATGAGAGAAATACAATATTAGTTGATGATTCTTTTAAAATAGAATTAAAAGATGTTTCTTTTAAGTATCCAGGGGGTAAAAATTATTTATTAAAAAATTTAAATTTAAATATAAATTTTAAAGATAAAATAGGAATTACAGGTCCGTCAGGAGGAGGAAAAAGTACACTTTTTGATATTTTATTAGGATTAATTGAACCAAAAGAAGGTGAGGTTTTATTAAATAAATTAAATTTAAATCAAAATATAAAGTCCTACAGGGAAAAAGTAGGCTTTGTTTCTCAAAATTTATTTATTCAAGACTCCACCTTGAAAGAAAATATAGCATTTAATTTTGATAACCAAAAAATAGATGATAAAAAAATAAATCAAGCTATTGAAATTTCTGGTTTAAACAATCTTTTAAAAAAATCATCTAAAGGCATTAATGAAAAAGTTGGGTCTAATGGTTTAAGATTATCTGGAGGTGAACGACAAAGGTTGGCTTTAGCCAGGGCTATTTACACAGAACCTGAAATATTTTTTTTAGACGAATTTACAAGCTCACTTGATATTGAAAAAGAAAAAGAAATATTTGAAAAAATTTTTAACAATTTTAAAAATAAAACATTTGTGATTATAGCTCATAGAGAAAGTGCGCTCAAATATTGCAATAGAAGATTTATTTTAGAAGAGGGACAATTAAGAGAAAATTAAATGCTAGCAATTATACAAGCAAGATCAAGCTCGAAAAGATTTCCTAAAAAAATTTTTAGAAAAATTAAAAAAATGACTTTGATAGAAATGGTTATTAAAAGATTGAAAAAAGTAAAAAAAATAAAAAAAATTATTGTTGCAACATCTAATAAGCCCTCAGATGATAAGTTGGCTAATTATTTAAAAAAAAAAAAAATTAATCTATACAGAGGAAAACTTAATGACGTTACTGATAGATTATACAATGCTTCTGTTGGAAATAATTATTTTATTCGCATCAGTGGCGATAGTCCATTAATTGACCCTAACTTAATTGACAACATGATAAAAATATTTAAAAAGAAAAAAATCAAAAAAGGTTTTGATATATTAACAAATACACTTCCAAGGACTTTTCCTAAGGGACAATCTGTAGAAATAGTGAAAAGAAATATTTTAAAATTAAATCACAAAAAAATGAGCCAAAAAGATAAAGAACATGTTACTAGATTTTTTTATAGACATAAAAATAACTTCAGTATTAAGAATGTTAAAAACAAAAAAAAGATATTTCGTACAAAATTTGCTATTGATACAAAAAAAGACTTACAAAACTTAATAAAGTTCGTAAAAAATAAAAATATAAATAATTTTACAATTTATAAAATATGAAAATAGTTGCAGCAATAATTGGTTCAGGAATAGGTTTACAGCATTTTAAAGCTATACAAAATTTTAAAGGATCAAAAATTAAATATATTTGTGAAAAGAATTCTCAAAAGAGAAATATTTTAAAAAGAAAATTCCCAAGTGTGCAAATTATAGAAAGTCCAAAAAAAATTTTCAAAGATCCAAAGATAAATCTAGTTTCAATTGCGAGCTATGATAATTATCATTATAAACAAGTTCAAAAATGTATTGAAAATAAAAAACATTTTGTAGTTGAAAAACCACTTTGCCTTAGTAGAGATGAACTCAAAAAAATTTATTCCAGCTTAAAGAAAAATAAAAAAATAAAGATGACCACAAACTTAGTATTAAGATGCAACGGTTTATTTAATGAATTTAGGAAAAAAATAAATTTAAAAGATCTATTTTATATTGAAGCCGATTATATTTGGGGTCGTAAATATAAATTATTTGAATGGAGATCAAAAATAAAACAATATTCAGTTACATTAGGTGCCGCAGTACATATGATCGATCTTGTTTTATGGTTAACAAATTTAAAGCCTACTAGTGTAATTTCGTTTGGAAATTCTAAAGTAACTCAAAATTCAAAATTTAAAAAAAATAATTTAGTTATCTCTATGCTTAAATTTCCAAAAAATATTAACGTCAAAATATCGGCAAATGCTGCAGGAATATATGAACATTTTCATGAAATTAAAGTTTTTCAAAAAAATGATACATTAGTTAATTCACGCTTAGGATCTTTTCAATATAATTTATCTAAGAAAGGGAGTGTGATAAAAAAATTTAAAAAAAGCTTATATCCAGATAAAAAAAATAGAGGAAGAATTATTCAAAATTTTATTAAAGAAATATTATACAAGAAAAAACCCTCAATTAAGATAAAAGATCAAATAGATCTTATGTCAATATGTTTTGCTATAGAAGATTCTATTAAATTAAAAAAAGAGGTAAAAATAAAATATTTATGAAAGAGATCAAATTTTCAAAACACAATATTAGTTCTTCTGATATGTCATTGCTGAAAAAATCAATTAAAAGCGGATGGTTAACTCACGGAAAGTATGCAACAGAATTTGAAAAAGAATTATGTCATTTTACTAAAGCAAAATATGCAGTTCTAGTTTCTAGTTGTACTGCAGGAATACATTTATCTTGTTTAGCTGCTGGATTCAAAAAAGGAGACGAGGTTATTGTGCCTGCAATGACACATACAGCAACAGCTCATTCAGTAGAGTACACTGGTGCAAAAGCAGTTTTTTGTGATGTAGATAAAATAACAGGAAATATTTGCACGAATGACCTCAGAAAAAAAATTACTAAAAGAACAAAAGGTTTAATCGTGGTTCATTTGACCGGCTTACCATGTGATTTAAATATGATTAAATCAATAATTAAAAACAAAAAAATTTCAATTATAGAAGATTGTGCTCACTCCCTTGGGACCAAATATAGATCTCGTCATGTTGGCAACCTAGGGTTAAGCGGTTGTTTCTCCTTTTATCCAACTAAACAAATAACAACAGGTGAAGGAGGCGCAGTAGTAACAAATAGCAAAAGTTTTTATAAAAAAATTAAAAAATTGAAAGCTTTTGGAATAGATAAAGAAATTTCCGAAAGAAAGAAACAAGGCGAATACGACGTGGTAGATCTTGGTTTTAATTATAGACTGACTGATTTTCAAGCATTATTGGGTTATAGACAGCTTCAAAAGTATAAGGAAAATTTAATTAAAAGAAAAAAATTAGCAAATATTTATATAAAAGAATTTAAACATAGAAAGGATATTTTATTTCCAGAGTATAAAAATGACAGTTCTTTTTTTATTTTTCCAATTTTAGTGCAAAAGCGAGATAAGCTTTTAAAATTTCTTAAAAAGAAAAAAATTGGTGTAAGTGTTCATTATAATAAAATTTTACCACTAATGAAGTATTACCAAAAAAAATATAAACTGAATAAACAAGGTTTTCCAAATGCCTTTTTTTATTCACAACATAATGTTTCTTTACCTGTCTATCCAAAGTTAAAAGAAAATGAGCTAAAAAATATAACTAAAACTATTAAAAATTTTTTAGATTAGTTTATGAATAAAAAAATATTAATAATTGGAGGTTGTGGGTTTATAGGACACAATTTAGCTTTAAAGCTTAAAAAAGAAAATTACATAGTAAGCATAGTCGACAGTTTAGGAGTTAATAACCTCAAAACAGTAAGAGAAAATGATATTACAAATAAAAAGCTTTATAAAAAAATTCTAGAAAATAGAATAAAACTACTAAAAAAAAATAAGATAAAAATTTTCATAAAAGACGCAAAAGATAAAAAAATAATTCAAACGTATAAAAAAATTAAACCTTCAATTGTTATTCATCTAGCAGCTGTTTCTCATGCTAATAAATCCAACAAGGAACCGCAAAATACTTTTGAAAATAGCATACTCTCTCTACAAAATTCTCTCGAATATTGTAGAAAAGAAAAACAAACCCACATTATTTATCTTTCTTCAAGCATGGTCTACGGGAATTTTGACGGAAAAAAAGTTAAAGAGAATACGGTTCTTAAACCTATCGGAATTTACGCAAATTTAAAATTTGCAGGTGAATTAATGATAAAATCCTATAATCAAATATTTGATTTAAAATATACAATAATCAGACCCTCAGCCTTATATGGGGAAAGATGTGTAAGTAGAAGAGTTGGGCAAATTTTTATTGAGAATGCTTTAAATAAAAAAATTATTTCAATCAATGGAACTGGAGAGGAAAAATTAGATTTTACATACATAGATGATTTAATGAGAGGAATTATTCTTTGTGTTAAGAAAAAAAATTCAATTAATCAAACTTTTAATATTACATTTGGTAATGCAAAAAAAATTAATTCACTTTTAAAAATTTTAAAGGCTGAATTTCCAAAAGTAAAAGTTAAGTATAAAAACTGGGATAAATTTACTCCAAAAAGAGGCACACTTAGTATAGCAAAAGCTAAAAAATTATTAGGTTATAAACCTACTTATTCTATAAATGTCGGGTATAGAAAATATATCACTTGGTACAAAAATTTTTTTAAAAACTCAATATAAAGGAAATTAAGTGAATATAAAAAAAACTTATATAATTGCCGAGATAGGGAATAACCATGAGGGAAATTTTTCTTTAGCAAAAAAAATGATATCTCTTGCAAAAAAAACAGGCGTAGATGCTGTCAAATTTCAGTCATATAAAACTGAAAATTTTATAAATCCATCTTTAAAAAAAAGCTTTAAAAGGCTCAAAAAATTTGAATTAGATATTTCTCAATTTAAAAAATTAAAATTATTTGCTAAAAAATTAAAACTTAATTTTATTTCAACGCCGTTAGATCTATATAGCTTCAAAAAAGTCAGTAGTTTTTTAGATGTGATAAAAATTGCTTCTTCAGATAATAATTTTTTTTATCTCATCGAGCAAGCTTTAAAGTCAAAAAAAAAAGTTATAATTTCTTTGGGTTTAGCTGATAAAAAACTTTTGAAAACTTTAAGACAAAAAGTTTTATCATTTTGCAAAAAATATAGAATTAATAAAAAAAATATTTCTTTCCTACATTGCGTTACTAATTATCCAGTGAAAGACAATCATGTGAATTTAAATACAATTATTAGTTTAAAAAAACTGTTAAAACCTTTTGATGTTGGTTACTCAGATCACTCTATTGGAAATGAAGCTTGTCTTGCAGCTGTAAGTTTGGGTGCAAATATAATTGAAAAACATTTTACAATTGATAAAAATTTTTCATCATTTAGAGATCACAAATTATCTGCAGATTATTTCGATATGCAAAAACTGGTAAAGTCAGTGAGAAAAATTGAGCTTCAGTTAGGTAGATCGGAAAAAATTATTAATCAAACTGAAAAAAATTATCTTAAAATTCTTAGAAGGTCTGCGTATGCAAAAAAAAATATAAAAAAAAACAAAAGAATTGATTATGATGATATTGTTTTTCAGCGACCATGGGCAGAAAATTCAACTTTAGATTTGAATAAAATATTGGGCAGAAAAGCTCTTAGATACTTAAAAAAAGATAAATTAATTAAATTAAAAGATCTTAAGTAAAATATATGTGTGGAATAGCTGGTTATATATCTAAGGAACAAAATTTAATAAATGAAATGCAGATTGAAGATACTTTAAATTTAATGAAGAGAAGAGGGCCTGATAATACTAATTTTAAAAAAATAAATAACTCAAATTGTGAAATCAATTTACTTCATAGTAGATTAAATATTATTGACTTGCATCCACGATCTAATCAACCTTTTGAGCAAGACGGGTATCAAGTAGTCTTTAATGGTGAAATTTACAATTTTTTAGAAATTAAAAAAAAATTAAAGAATAAATTTAAGTTCACAACGCAATCTGACACTGAAGTATTATTAAAATCTTATATTTTTTATGGAGATAAATGTGTTGAACATTTTAATGGAATGTGGGCATTCGCAATTTGGGATCCAAACAAAAAAAAACTATTTTTATCTAGAGACCCATTTGGTGAAAAACCTCTTTATTTTTCATTATCAAAAAATAGTTTTTTGTTTGGATCTGAAATTAAATTTATAAAATCTTTGTCAAAAACAAACTTTGATTTCAATAAAAATTTAATAAAAAAGAATCTTTTTTTAGGATACAAATCAATTCATAAAGATAATCAAACTTTTTTTGAAAATATATTTTCAGTCAAAAATGGAGAAAATATATTTGTAGATATAAATTTAAATATAAAAAAAGAAATCTATTGGAAACCTAAATTATCTATAGATAACAAGATGAAATATCCTGACGCCGTAAGAAATACTCTAGATCTTATTTGTAAAAGTTTAAAATTAAGATTGAGAGCAGATGTGCCAATTGCTTTTTGCTTGAGTGGGGGTGTAGACTCAAGTTTATTGGCATCTCTAGCTAAAAAGAAATTAAACTTAGATATTAATACTTTTTCAATTTACGATAATGATGAGAGGTATAATGAACTAGAAAATATAAAATTAATAAATAATAATTTAAAATCCAATTCAACAATAATAGATATTACAAAATTAAAATCTAATTTTTTAAAAAAAGTTGAAGAAATTACTCTTTATCATGACTCGCCCTTAGCGACAATCTCTTATTACATACACGCTTTACTTACTGAAAAAATATCAAAAAATTTTAAGGTTACAATTTCTGGCTTAGGTGCAGATGAAATATTTACAGGTTACTATGACCATTACTTATCTCACTTAGCAACAATTAAAGAACTTTCTTGTTATAATGAAAATTTATCTTCGTGGAAAACATATGTTTTACCTTTAATACGAAACAAAAGTTTTACAAATCCTTTAAAATATATTGAAAATCCAAATAATAGAGATGGTATTTATGAAACAGTTTTTGGTTTAAATAAATTTTCTAAATCAAAATTTGATGAGAAATTTGAAGAGAAAAACTTTTGTAAAGAAATTTTAAGAAATAGGATGTTTAATGAAATTAATTATGAAACACTCCCAGTTATGCTTAAACATGACGATTTAAATTCAATGTATAATTCTATAGAAAATAGATCTCCTTTTTTAGATAAAGATCTTTATAACTTTTCCCTTACGATCCCTGCAGAGCACTTTATAAAAGAAGGATTTCAAAAAAAAATATTACGAGACGCTGGAAATAATATTTTAGATAATAGAGTAAGGTTAACAAGACAAAAAAAAGGATTCAATGCCTCCCTTAACTCATGTTTAAATTTTGAGGATCAAAGAGTGAAAAATTTTTTGTTCGACAAAAAATCTCCAATTAATGAATTTGTAAACGTAGAAAAAATGCGAAGTGAAATAGAATTTAGTAAATTACAAAGCCATATGTCAAAATATATATTCTCATTTATTAGTACAAAAATATTTTTAGGAGATAGGGTTTAATGATTATTAAGAAAAGAATTAGAAAATTTAGAGTAAACTTAGATTTAAAGATTTCTGACAGAGGCGATATTAGTTTATCTGAAAACGAAATGATTAACCTTATAACTAAAGGAAAAAAAAATGAAATCGTCGCCAAAAAATGGGGATTTTATTTAACTCCATCAATAAATAAAAGATTAATTCAAAATGGCTTTAGATGTGCAATCATTGTTAATCAGCAAAAAAAGTTTTTCTTAACATTAGTTGTAAATAATAAAAAATCATTAAAAAGTTTTAAGAGCTATTTAAGAAAAGATAAACAAAAATTAGTCACATACTTAAGCAATAAAAAACTAACAGAATTACTAAGTGAAAAAAATAATTAACAATATAAAATCTAAAAAGATCAAAGTCGCAATTATAGGTTTGGGATATGTAGGTTTAGAGTTATTGTTAGCAATTGATAAAAAAAATTTCAAAACTACTGGTTTTGATAAAAATTTAGAAAAAATAAACTTATTAAATCAAAATAAATCTCCAATAAGCACTGTAAGTAACACACGGATTAAAAAAACAAATGCTAATTTTCTAAGTAATAAATTTTTTAATAATTTAAAGTTTTTTGATATAGTTATAATTTGTTTACCAACACCATTAAAAAAAAATAATAAGCCAGATAATTCTTATTTAAAAAATTGTTTAGAAGATATTTACCCTTATTTAAAACATAACCAACTTCTGATAATAGAAAGCACTGTATTCCCCGGGGGAATAGAGGAAATTTTTATAAAAAAACTTAAAAAAAAATTCCAAATAGGTAAAAATTTTTACATTAGTTTTTCACCTGAAAGAGTAAGTCCTGCTAAAAAAATTGATCTTGAATATAATGAAATAGTAAAATTAATTTCGGGAAAGACAAACAACTGTTTAAATATCGCTAATTATTTTTACTCAAAAATATTTAAAAAAACACATCCATGTAATTCTATCGAAATAGCTGAATTTACGAAAGTATATGAGAATGCATATAGAGCGGTAAACATTAGTTTTGTGAATCAAATGAAAATGATTTGTAAAAAATTTAATATTAATATTTATGATATAATAGAGGCTGCAAAAACAAAGTCTTTTGGATTTATACCTTATCTACCAAGCCCAGGAATAGGTGGACACTGTATTCCTATTGATCCTGCATTTATCTCTTTTGTAGCTAGAAAAAAAAAGATTAAAGCTACTATAATAGAGAATGCTTTAAAAATTAATTCTGAAGTAACAAAATGGGTTATTACTGAGGTTTTAAAAAGAGTTAAAGTAAATAGTCGAATTTTAATATTAGGTATAGGTTATAAAAAAGATGTTGATGATTATAGAGAGTCCGCATCTGTAAAAATTTTAAAATCTTTAGATAAAAAATGTAAAGTTTCCTTTTATGACCCTTATGTAAAAAAAATTAAAATTACGTCACACTATAATTACGGTATCAAAAAATTTTCTTACAAAAAACTAAAAAACTATGATGCAGTAATTTTAGGCACTGATCATAGTATATTCAAATATAATTTAATTTTAAAATTTTCAAAAATAATTTTTGACACTAGAACGCGATTCGGAAATATAAAATCTAAAAAGGTAATACACTGCTAAAAAAAAACTATAGCCTGATAACGTATTTTAAAAAATTAAATTTTAAAAGCAATCAAAAGATTGTCTTTTTTAATGAATTTTTACAAACATTATATCCAGATAATTTTTTAAAAAAAAATACAAGTATTTTTGCTATTTCTTTAAAAGACCAAATTAAAAAAAAAATTAATTCAAATTTTTTAGAAAAAAAATTAAATATATATAGAAAATTTTTATCACTGAAGTTGAATAATCTTCATGATATTAAAAAAGATCAAAAATATTGGGGTTTAATCATTGATTTTTATCTAATGTTTTTGATTCTTGTTGTAAAAATTAACTTTGATTATTACAAAATAATAAAAAAAAAATATAAAAATTTCACATATAAAAAAGAAAAATTTAACGATTATTATTTCAATAATTCTGGGGAGTTCGTGGATTATATTGCAGGGAATAATTTATTTTTAGGTTATATTCGAGATAGAATAATTGCAACTGATTATAAAGAGAAATTTAAAAAAATTAAATCGAAACCTCAATCAATTAATTATACTTTAAAAGACAATTTTTATACGATCAATCTAAAAAAAATTTTTCATGTCACGATTCGGCTCTATATAAAATTTTTTAAACCTGTGATTTTACTAAATTGTTATTTTGGAAAAAAAAATTCATTTAAACTTTTTGTTAAAAGTTTTGGTAAAATTCTTTGTGTACCTAGGAATTATTTTTTTAAGCCAGATTATAATTTTAAAAAAAAAGATTATAAAATAAGAAAATTTATTATGTCTAACTTTAAAATTTCTGACAAATTTGATGAAATTATTAAAGAAATTATATTCGATACTCTGCCATCATCATTTGTTGAAGATTTCCAAGAACTAAGGAGTAAAAATAGCTGTTATCTTAAAATTAAGAAAATTGGGAGTGCAGTTGACTTATATGATAATGATGAATTTAAAATTTTAGCATCTGAAATAGTGAATAAAGGTGGAAAACTATTTGCTTATAAACATGGTGGTATTTCTGAAAAAGAAATTGTTAACCCAGTTGAAATGATAAATAATCTGTATACATCCAAAACTTATGAATGGAATAATAATAAGGGATTAGGAGAGAATCACTTAAGTAAACTCAAGAAATTGAATATTGATGATTTTAAAAATAATAAGCAAATTTTATTTTTTTGTTCGAATGCAAGCTTTAACGAAAGATATGCCCCTATGATAAAATTTTCTAATCATCCTAGACTAAATATATTCTATGATTTTTTTAATAAAATTAAGGGTGAATATAAAAAAACCTGCAAAGTGAGATTGTTCCCCAAAAACAGGTCTAAGCAATTAGAAAATGTATGGAAAGAAAAATATGGTAAAAAAATCCAATTTTGTGAAGAAAGTAAAGAAAAGTCGATTTATAATTCTAAGATTATAATTTTGGATGATTTTTCTACACCATTATATGAGTTTTTAAAAATTGGAGTTCCATTCATTATTATTATGAAAGACTCGTATCAAAATATAAAACCTAATTTTAGAAATGAACTAATTAAATTGGAGAAAATCGGTTTAATTCACAAGTCTTCATATTCCGGGGCAAAATTTTTGAATAATAATTATGAAAACTTACAAGATTGGTGGAAAAAAATTATAAAAAATAAAAATTTTAAACAATTTAAAAAAAATTTATTTTCTTCTAATATTAATTTTTTAGAAAATATTAAAAAAGAGTTGTTATATGATTTATAAAAATATTTTTAAAAATAAAAAAATTATTGTGACTGGTCATACAGGCTTTAAAGGCTCATGGTTGACTCTATGGCTAGTAAAACTGGGAGCTAAAGTTATTGGAATATCCAAAAACAATTTTAAGGAGCAAGAACTTTTTAGAAGTTATAAAAATAAAAATTTAAGTCATCTTAAGCTTAATATTCATAATGAAAAAAAACTTAAAAAATTTATTATTAGAATTAAACCAGATTTTGTTTTTCATTTAGCTGCTCAAGCTCTAGTCAAAATTTCATATGAAAAACCCAAAGAGACATATTTTTCAAATTCTGTTGGCACCCTAAATTTATTAGAATCGCTAAGAAACTTAAATAAAAATTGTTCTGTAGTTTTAATCACAAGCGATAAAGTTTATAGAAATTTTGAAATTAAAAGGGGTTATTCTGAAAATGATATTTTAGGAGGAGATGACCCTTATAGCGCATCTAAAGCATGTGCAGAATTAATTATAAATAGTCATATTAAATCTTATTTTAAAAATAAAAAAGTTAAAATATCTGTTGCGAGAGCTGGAAACGTGATTGGTGGTGGAGATTGGTCAGCATTTAGATTAGTACCAGACTGTATAAAAGCTTGGAGAAAAAATAAATCTATATCTATAAGAAATCCTCGCTCTACTAGGCCATGGCAGCATGTTTTAGATGCTTTAAACGGATACTTAAAATTAGCTTTTTATTTAAATAAAAATAAAAAATTTCATGGGCAATGCTTTAATTTTGGTCCAAACGATAAATCTAGCAAAAGTGTAATCGATTTAGTTCATGAAATAAAAAAAAATTGGAGAAATATAAAATGGACAATTAATAAAAAAAGTCAAAAAAGCAAAGAGGCAAATTTGCTTAAATTAAACAGTAGAAAATCAAAAAAATTATTGAATTGGCAGTGCGTATTAAGTTTTTCGGAAACAATAAAAATAGTTGTTGATTGGTATAAAAATCATAAGGATAAAAAAATAAATATAAATGATTTTTCATTTAAACAAATAGAAGAATATGAAAAAAAAATTTAACTCTAACAAAGATTAAAAATAGTAATGAAAGTTGTAATATTAGCAGGAGGTTTTGGAACAAGATTATCGGAGTATACAAAGTCTATTCCTAAACCACTTGTAGAAATAAATAAAAAACCTATCTTAAGTTACATAATTGACCATTATGTAAAATACGGCTTTAAAGATTTTATAATTGCCCTAGGCTATAAGGGAAATTTAATTAAGAAATATTTTAAAAAAAATTATAAATCGTTAAATATTCAATTAGTAGACACAGGCTTAAAAACAATGACAGGTGGACGTTTAAAGAGACTGAAAAATTTTGTTGGTAGTGAAACTTTTTTATTTACATACGGAGATGGAGTATCAAATGTTAATTTGAAAAGATTAATTAATCAGCATAAAAAAACAAAAAAACTAGCTACTTTAACAGCTGTTAGGCCTCCGGCTAGGTTTGGTGCTCTTAAGATTAATAAAGAAAATGTTATTAATTTCAGAGAAAAATCGAAGTTAGACGAGGGATGGATAAATGGAGGATATTTTATCATTGAGCCAAAATTTTTAAATTATATTAAAAGCGATAAAACATTTCTCGAGAGAGAGCCTTTGGAATTAATTACAAAAAAAAAATTATTGGGCGCGTATAAACATAATGGCTTTTGGCAGTGTGTCGATACAAAGAGAGATAAAGATTTACTCGAAGAATACTTGAAGAAAAAATAATGAAAAGAGAAAATGTTTTACTAGTTGGGGGAACAGGTTTTATAGGTTACCACTTAGCTTTGAGACTAATTAAGTTAGGGTTTAAAGTTTTTAGTTTGTCAAGAAAAAAGCCAAAAAAAAAAAGGAAAATTAAAAATTTGCAATACATTTATAGTGACTTTATTAATCATTCAGATTTAAAAAAAAAAATTAAAAATAATTTTGATTATGTAATAAATCTTGGTGGAAATGTAAATCATCGAGAAATAAACAAGACTTATAACAGTCACTATGTTGCTGTAAAAAACTTAGTAAAAATATTAAAGAAGAAAAAAGTTAAGAGATTTATTCAAGTTGGAAGTAGTTTAGAATATGGTAAAATAAAATCCCCGCATCAAGAAAACATAAAACCTAGAAAAATTAATAAAAAATTAATTTATGGATATTCAAAATTTCAATCAACAAATTATTTATTAGAAGAGTATAAAAATAACTCATTTCCTGTAGTAATAATGCGTTTATATCAAGTTTATGGTGAAAATCAGGATTTGAATAGATTTATTCCAATAGTTATTGACGCTTGTCTAAAAAATAAGTCTTTTCCTTGCTCTGAGGGTAAACAAAGAAGAGATTTTATTTATATCGATGATCTAATTGATGCATTTATAAAAATAATGTTTAAAAAAAATAATATAAATGGGGAAATATTTAACATTGGGACTGGTAAGGCATATCAGCTAAAAGACATAATCAGCCACATAATGAAAATTTGTAGAGGCGGCAAACCTCTTTACGGGAAAATTAAACTAAGGCCAGACGAATCTTTAACCAGTTATCCATTAATAGAAAAAGCAAAAAAAATTTTAAAGTGGTATCCAAAAAATAATTTGTATAGTGGTTTAAAAAAAACGATAAGAAATCATTGTTAAAATATTATGATTAGTATTATTATTAATTGTCATAATGGATCCAAGTATCTCAGAGAAGCTCTACAAAGTATAATTAATCAAGATTACAACAATTATGAAGTAATATTCTGGAACAATAATTCTACTGATGAAAGTAAAGATATTTACCAGAATTTTCAAAAATTATATAAAGATAAAAATTTAAGATACTTTGAAAATTTATCTAAATTACCATTATATAAAGCAAGAAACGAGGCCTTAAAATTAGTTAAAGGAAATTTTATCTGCTTTCTTGATACAGATGACATGTGGCTTAAAAATAAATTATTAAAAAATTTAAATAAATTTGAGGAAAACAATTATGATGTTGTTTTTAGTAATATTTTCATTTTAAATCAAAAAAATAATAAAAAAACAATCTACATTAAAAAAAATATACATGAAGAAAGAATTTATAAAAGTTTGATTAATAATTATAACGCAAGTTTAATTTCTATCATGATAAAAAAATCTATTATAGAAAATGAAAATTACCTTTTTAATCCTGAATTTAATCACATAGGTGATTTTGATTTCATTCTAAGAATGGCTAAAAAATATAAGTTTGGATACATTTCTGAGCCTTTAGCTGTTTATAGACTTCATGAAAATAATTTAACAAGATTAAATAGACTTAACGAGATAAACGAAATGGATGTTTGGATAAAACGAAATGTTTTAGGTCTTAATCATCAAGAAATTCAACCAATTAGGAATAAAAGTTTAGAAAGACAATTTATTCATTATAAAATTAATGGTGAGATTCTTAAGTCTTTTTCAATTTTTCTTAAAATCAGCTTAAGACTTAAAATAAAATTATTTATTCTATTTTTTTTACCTAAAAAAATTATAGAAAGAATTTTATCATTTTAATTAAGTAAATTTAAAAAACCTTTACTCTTTATCTTGTCTTTAATATATTCTGCTCCTTTAAAAGTAATATGTCCTCTATTATCTGAAAATATTTTAAAACTATCATTTGTTACAACACTACAAAACTTATTTTTATTATTACAAATTAATTTAAAATAATCAAAAAAATCTATTTGATTTTGTAATGAAGCTATCTTTAAAGATTTCTCAAGGGAAACTCTATTTTTACTTAATTTCGAAAAATATTCTTTTCCAAATGATTTTTTCTCGATTTTATTAGGATATCGATTATACTTTAAAACAAACTTATCAATTAAAGACGACTGATTGAAAAAATTATAGTAAACAATACTGCTTAAATCTACCTCATTTGTATTTAAACTCTTAGAGGGAAAATTAAATTCAGGCGAACTTGATACAACTATTATTTTTTTATTATTGTCTTTCTTAAAGTAATCATTAATTTGTTTTAACGAATTTATATCTTGCAAACTCCATTGACTACGTAAAATAATATAATCAGCATCTTTAATATTTTTTAACTGTTTTTTTTTAATTTTTTTTCGTTTAAAATCAAATGTCCTTAGACAATCCCTATTATTAACTAGTGCAGGTATTAAGCAGTAAATTTGTGTTCTTAAAAATCTAACTTCAATATCATTTTCATTTTCAAACTTCTTTAATATAAAATAAAAATCTCTTCCTGTAGAATTGCCTACTACAAGAACCTTTTTCTTATTACTAGAAAATTTTTTATAAGTCTCTTCAATAGGCTGAATATTTATATTTGAAGAATTATTTAAAACATATTCCGTCTTAAAATTGTTTAATTTTAATCTTTTTTTAAGCCCATTAGAATTTATACTTATAATTGAAAATATTATAGTTATTACAGTAAATAAAAAAATAAATGTAAATAATGTTTTTAAACTTTTGTTTTTAAATCTAAAAAACTTTTCAATAAAGAAATAACTTATTAAAGATAAAATTATTGAGATTACAATTAAAAATAACTTAAGAATTATATTATTTTCAAAATCTGTATTAATAAATATGTGTCTTGAAAAAGAAAAAACTGGGTAATGCCACAAATATAATGAATATGATATTAAACCAGTAAATACAAAAAAATTGTTACTCAAAATGCTTTTAAAAAAACTTGTTTTTCCCGATAACAAAATTATTAAGCTCACCGAGACTATAGGAATAATTGTATAAATTGTAGGGTGTCTGTTTGGAAGAACTGGAAATACAAAAAAATAAATAATAATTATTAAACTAAAAAAACATGTAATCTCATTTATTTTTTGTGAAAACGAAAAATTTTTTTTTTTAAAATATTCAAAATATGCAATTAAAGATCCTATTCCTAATTCCCAAATTCTCGATGTGATTGAATAAAAATTAAAAATTATGTGGTTTTTACTCCCGTACCATGTTGAAAAAATACTTAAAAACATCAATATAAGTATAAATGGAAATAAAAATTTTTTATCTATTTTAAATATTAAAAAAATTACTACTGGAAAAAATAGATAAAATTGTTCTTCCACCGATAATGACCACGTATGAAGCAATGGACTTAATAGCTGGCTTTCAGCCATATACATGCTATCGATTTGCCAAAAAAAGATATTAGAACTAAAAAAGATAGAGCTGATACTAGACTTAGAAAAATTGTCTAAAGCAGAAGGTTGAAGAATAAAATAAGAGACTAAACTCGAAACAAATATTAAGAATATTAATGCTGGTAAAATTCTTCGTGCCCGTCTGACAAAAAAATTTTTAAATGAAAAAGATTTTTTTACTAACAATTCTTTAAAAATTATTGAACAAATTAAATATCCGGAAATTACAAAAAAGATATCAACACCTAAAAACCCTCCGCTAAAAATTACATTATTATTTAATTTTAGTTGAGCGTGATATATGACTACAGAAATAATTGATATTGCCCTTAAGCCATCTATTTCTGGCCTGTAATTAATATTCATTTTGATATGCCTCAATATTAACTTAATCTTATTCTCATTTACAATTCAACACAAATTATTTACAAAATACAGAAAACACTTCTGATGAAACTTTTAGGACTTTTGACAAAAAATTATAACTGGGTGCTTTGTTCATTTATTATTAAATATATTTTAATTTTATTTTATAAATTTAGAATAGGTAAAAACTTTTATATTCAGGGTTTTCCATCATTAAAACTTTTAGGAAAAAATAAAATTTTAATAGGTGATAATGTAAAAATTTTAGGAGACGTAGATTTTAGAACTAGAGAAAGCGGAAGATTAATTATTGCAAACAATGTTAAAATTGAGGAAAATTGTAGATTTGTAGTCGCTAAAGAGGGCACAACCAAAATCGGCGATGGTACAGTAATTGGCTGTAATGCTATTTGGAATGGAGGTGGAAATATAACAGTAGGGAAAAATTGTATATTTTCAGCAAGATCAAGCTTAAATGCAAACGAACATAATTTTAGTAAACAAAAATCTGGAAAAGAATTATTTTTTAATTACGGAGAGATTACAATTGCAGACGAATGTTTTATTGGTATTAACTCTAGTATAGCGTTAAATACATCGATAGGTGAAGGTGCAGTCGTAGGGGCACACTCTTTTGTAAATTCAAACTTAGAGTCTTTTTCAATAAATGTGGGCAATCCAGCAAAAAAAATTAAGATGAGATAATTCTCCGAACTTTAATATTTTTCATGAGTTTAATTTTAAAATCTTTTTATACTCTCAAACTTAAAAAAAAAAATATTGTAGAAATATGTAAACTAAAAGATAAAGAGTGGAAATATGGATTAAAATCTCAAATTAAATTTTTTAATACTAATTATAAAAAAAGAGACATACACAATCTTATGTTTTTAAAGAAAAATTTGATTGGATATACTGCGCTTCGAAAGAGGTCATATACAGACGGGAAATACAAAAAAAGCTACCTTTTATTTGACACATTGATTGTAGATAAGGTGTATAGAAAAAAAAATTTTGCTGCTAACTTGATGAAATACAATAATTATATCATAAAAAAAAATAAAAAAATATCCTTTTTAGTTTGTAAAAAAAAGATGATCAGCTTTTATAAAAAGTTTAATTGGAAAGTCTTAAACAAAAAAAAAATAAATATTTTAGATTATGATTTTAAATCTAATGGAATGTTTTATAATTTTACTAAAAATGACTTAAAAAAAAATAAATTTGAATTTTACTTCAATTCTATTTGATATGATTAAATATTGTAAATTATGTGTCCTTCCAAATACCAAGCCAAATGTCATATTTGAGGGAAATATTTGCTCTGCCTGTAAATTTCACTCAAGAAAAAAAAATAATTTTAAAAAGGGAATCAATTGGAAAAAAAGAAAAGCTCAATTTAATAAATTAATACAAAAGATTAAAAGTAAAAAGGCTCCGTTATTTGATGTATGTGTTCCAGTTAGCGGAGGCAAAGATAGCATTACTCAGGTTCATCATCTTTTAAATAAAGGTTTAAGAATATTAGCTATAAATGTAGATTATGGAATAAAAACAAAAATTGGAATTTATAATTTGAATTTAATTCCAAAAATGGGCGCAAGTTTAAAAATTTTTACACCTGATTTTAAGTTACAAAAAAAAATCATAAAAATATCTTTTGAAAAATATGGTGATCCAGATTTAATGAGTCATTGCTTATTACATGCATATCCCATAAGAGTTGCAATCTCCCTCAAAATTCCTCTTGTTTTGCATGGTGAAAACTCTGCATATGAGTATAGCGGTGATAATAGTTATGATGAAAAGTTTCTAGATTATAAGTGGTTTGAAGAATATGCAGCAAATAAAAAAATGACTCCTTTAAAATTCGCTAAGAAACATAATATTGATCACAATCAAATTAAAATTTTTGACTTACCATCTAATAAGGATTTAAAAAAAACAAATGTGGTTTTTACTAGTTACTACTTTAAATGGAGTGGTGAAACAAATTTGAAAATAGCACAAAAATATGGATTTAAATCTCTCAAAAAACCTGGTGAAGGAACTTATAGAAACTATGTTGGTATAGATGAGAAAATTAATAGAGTTCATCAATACTTAAAATTATTAAAATTTGGCTACGGAAGAGCTACTGATCACGCTTGTGAAGATATAAGAAATAAACGTATATCCAGAAAAACTGGAATTAAACTGGTTCTTAATCATGATAGAAGACCAATATCACCTTATATCTGGAAAGATTTTATAAAGTTTTTAGGTATCTCGAAAAAAAGTTTTTTTTCAACACTAAACAAATATCGAAATAAAAGAATATGGAATAAAAAAAATTCATCAATTATGAGAAAATTTATTTAAGGATATAAATTTCATGAATAAAAATATGATATCTATTTAACTTATCATAAAATTAATATATTAAAGCATTATGAAAAAATTAGCATTAATTACAGGAATTACAGGTCAGGATGGATCTTTACTTACAGATTTTCTACTTAAAAAAAATTATAAAGTGATTGGTATAAAAAGACGTGCTTCTACCTTTAATACTAAAAGAATTGATCATGTTTATGACAATCCAAAATTTAAGAAATCTTTTGATGTAGTTTATGGTGATTTAACGGATTCAAGTAATATTACAAGAATAATACAAAAATACAAACCTGATGAAATTTACAATCTTGGAGCTCAATCTCATGTTTTGACAAGCTTTCAAACACCTGAATATACTTCTAATGTTGATGGTTTAGGAGCTTTAAGGATTTTAGAGTCAATAAGGTTGCTTGGATTAAATAAAAAAACAAAATTTTACCAAGCATCAACGTCTGAGCTATTTGGCAATACGGAAATACCTCAAAATGAAGAAACACCTTTTCGTCCAACTAGTCCATATGCAATCGCCAAATTATACGCGTATTGGACAGTACAAAATTATAGAAAGGCATATAATATTTTTGCTGTGAATGGGATTTTATTCAACCATGAGGGACCAAAGAGGGGAGGTACATTTGTTACACGTAAAATCACAAGAGCAGTCGCAGAAAGGTATAAGTATAACAAAGGAATTCTTTATCTTGGAAATTTGAATGCAAAAAGAGATTGGGGGAACGCTAAAGATTACGTTGAGTCTATGTGGTTAATGCTTCAAGCCAAAAAACCAAGCGATTATGTAATAGCTACAGGGAAAAGTTATACGGTAAAAAAATTTGTAGAGGAGGCATACAAATGTATTGGTATAAACATAAAGTGGGCTGGATCTGGTGTAAAAGAAAGGGGAATTGACTCAAAGACTAAAAAAACACTCATTAAGGTTGACCCCATTTATTACAGACCAACAGATATTGATGAACTAAGAGGTGATTATTCCAAAGCAAGAAAAGAACTTAAATGGAAACCAAAAACAACTTTTAAAGAATTAGTTAAAGAGATGGTTCACAGTGATATAGAAAACTTCGAAAATATTTAAGATAATTTAATAAATACATTTTTTATTAAGAAATTTTACAATGGCTTCAAGATACTCAATTAATTTAAAATTTTTCACAATAATCTTACTTTTTACATCTTATTTAACAGGGTTTTTTTTAAGGGAAAATATAGCAGGTGGAGCCGAGCAGGATTTTGAGAGATTTACTTGGCCATTGATTGAAGCTTTTAAAATAAATTTTTATGATACGCTTACTAATTATGGTAGTTTTGGAGAAGGTAGCTTACCCTTATTCCATATTATTAATGCGTATCTAAACCCTTTTACTAGTAATAAATTTTTCTTTCAAGGCTCTATCGCCTTCATATCAATATTCAATGCCTATATTTTTTCAAAAATTATTGAAAGAAAGTTTCAGTTAAAAAAAATAGACTCTTTTTTATATTCGAGTATTTTTTTAATTTTACCATTTTTTAGATCGTCAGCCTTTTGGGGATTAACAGAAAATCTAGGATGGTTATTATTACTTTTATCAATAAAATATTTTGAAGATTATCGAAATAAAAATTTCCAAAATGAAATAATCTGTATTTTTTATATCTGTTTTTTCTCAAGCCTAGCACTTTATACAAGACCTTATCTTGTCTTTTTTCCTATTTTTTTGGTTTTAAGATCTACATTATTTAAAGATTTCAAGTTTTTAAAAATTTCAATATTTTATTATTCATTTTTTTCTATACCTGGATTTTTTTTGATTTGGCTTTGGGGAGGGTCATTAAATGTTGGTCCAAATGAAGCGGATTTATTGGCTGACTATCACAATCCAAAATTTATTTTAAAAAATCTAATAATTTTTTCCTCAATTTTTTTATTGTATATAATTCCATATGAAATTGGAAAAATATTTCAGAATGATCATAGACCAAAAAAAAATCAAATTTTATTATTTGTTTTTATTTTAATTATAATTTTTACGATGAATTTTTTTAATATTTTCGATTATTTAGAAAATGTTAAGCTTGGTGGAGGGGCATTTCTTAAATTAAATCAAATTTTATTTAACGATTTATATTTATTTTTGTTCATATCATCAATTGGTTTATTTAAAATTTTAAATTATACCTATATTTCAAAAGAAAATTTAATTTTATTTACTAGTTTAATTATATTTTGCTTTCCTAGATTTATTTTACAAGAATATTTTGAACCTTTAATAATCATATTAATTTTTACACTATTCGACTTTAAACACAGTAAAAAAATATTTGATAGTAATATTACTATCGCAATATTCATTATATACTTTCTATTATATTACGCGGGCAGTTTTGCTTACAGGTATGAATTTTTTTGATTAACTAAGGATATAAGGCTCAGGCAAAGGTATTATGAACTTTCCTCTGTACCCTTTTTTTTTGAAATTTTTAATTAAAAAATCAGCAATATGCCAAGACAAAATTAAAAGATAGTCAGGTTTTTTTTTATTCATTATATTTTCATTTATAATAGGAATATTTGTACCAGGCATATATTTACCTATTTTGTAGGAGCCTTTTATTTCTAGTATACAATTTATAATATCCTCATTTAAACCAACATAATTCACAAGAGTAGCAGCTCTCGATGGAGCGCCAACACCATATATAATTTTTTTTTTTATTTTTTAAACCTTTTAGCAAAGCATAAAGGTTTATTTTGGATTTAATTACTTTTTCTTTAAAACTTTCAAAAGTTTTTTCATTTAAAAATTTTTTTTCATATTGTAAAATTTTTTTCACTGATGAATGAACTTTCTGATTTTTATTTTTTGAAACATAAACTCTTATAGACCCACCATGTGTTTGTATTTTTTTGGCATAAAAGATTTTTAAATTATATTTTTTAAATAGATAAGAAAGACTGGTTAAAGAATAATATCTCATATGTTCATGGTAAATTGTGTCGTATTGGACAGTTTTAATTAATTCCACTAAATAATGAGACTCTGATATAAAAACACCATTTTTATTTAATAACTTATTAATATTTTTCATTACGTTTTCGATATTATCAATATGCGCAAAAACATTCGTAGCCGTAATTATTCTTGCTTTACCGTATCTTTTTAAAATGTAATTTGTTGTAGTGTCATCAAAATATTTAATTATTGTATCAATTCCTTTTTTAATTGCTAATTTACCGATTAATTCAGGAGTTACTCCAAGCACACGATGTTTACCGTGAAAGTTACTCAACAAATTTCCATCATTTGAGCCTATATCAATAATTAGATCCTCTTGTTTTAAGTTTAAAAGCTTAGAACTTTCGTGGTAAAGTTCTTTAAAATTTTCTCTTAAAATTTTTGTAGTACTGCTAGTGTATGGGTATTCTTTAGGGAAAATAATTTCTTTGTTAACTATGGTACCCAACTGAGCTAATTTTGAACTTTTAGAATACATTAATTCAGCTGGGAAAAAAATTTCTTCTTTTTTTCTAGAGTTAATAGGTTGATAATCGTTAACAGGGGGCAAAAATCCTAAAGAAAGAATTCTTTTTAGATCTTTTTTTTTAGATATTTGACATCTATCAATTGTTTTTGATTTACTATTCATATAAATAAATTTTATTAATAATACGTTTATTTAAATCATTTTTATGCTTAACAAAAGACAAATTTCAATTATCGGCGGAGCTGGCCACGTTGGTTTCCCTTTAGGCTTAATTTTTAGTTCAAAGAATTTTTACGTTAATTTAATTGACAAAGATAAATCAAACTCAAAAAAAATTAATTCAGGATTAAGTCCATTTTTAGAGGAAGGCAGCCAACAACTTTTAAAGAAAATGCTTAAGATGAAAAGAATAAAAGCAACTAGTGATCTGAATGAAATCAAAAAAAGCAAGTATATTATAATTTGCATTGGTACGCCTATTGACGAAAAATTAAGCCCAGAGATTAAAAATTTTATTAACTTTTTTAAAAAACTAAGAAAGTATTTAAAAAAAGATCAGCACATAATAATAAGAAGTTCTGTCTATCCAGGAATTTGTGAGAAAGTTTATGAAATTATAAAATCCAAAACCAAAAACTTAACTTACTGTCCGGAAAGAATTGTCCAAGGAAAATCAATTAAGGAACTACCCCAAATATCACAATTGGTATCAGGCAAAAACAATTCCAGCATAAATGAAGTTTCAAAATTATTTAAAAAAATTTGTAAAAAAATAATTAAAGTTGAAATTATAGAAGCTGAACTAATTAAATTATTTTCAAATGCTTATAGGTATGTCCATTTTGCTATATCGAATCAATTTTATATGATTTGTAAAAATCAAAATTTAGATTTCGTTAAAATACGAAATATTATGAAAGACGGCTATAAAAGAAACTCACATATACCGATGTCAGGTTTTACAGCAGGTCCTTGCTTGTTGAAAGATACAATGCAACTTTCATCTTTTTATAATAAAAAATTTCCTTTAGGTCATTCAGCTATGGAAATTAATGAAGGAATGCCAAAATTTATTATCGACAGTTTAGAAAAAAAATTTAATTTAAAAAATAAAACTATCGGTTTATTAGGACTCACATTTAAAGCCGACAGTGACGATATAAGAGATTCATTAGCTATTAAGCTGCTTAAGTATTTGAAAAAAAGAAAGATAAAAACATTATATTCAGATGAATACTTTTACTTAAAAGGTTCCCTAAACAAACAGGAACTTATAAAAAAATCTGATATAATAATAATAGCTTCACCTCACAGTGCATACAAAAATTTAAAAATTTCAAAAAGAAAAATATTATTCGATATTTGGGGTCATGTGAATTAAACTTTTATTGATTTAGCGGGCACTCCAGCAACAATATCAAAATTTTTAACATTTTTTGTGACAACGGCGCCAGCTCCTATAACAGCGCCTTTTCCAATTTTAATCTTCTGTTTTATCGTTGCGTTTGCGCCAATGTAAGCATAATCGTTTATTTTAACATTTCCTAAAATTAAAGCTTTAGGTGCAATGGTAACAAATTTTTCAATTTTACAATCATGATGTATTTGAGCACTAATATGAATTTTACTTCCGGTTCCAATTTGAACATTTGGCATTATTCTCGCATAATCTTGAATTATAATAGATCTATTTTTTTTTAAAAATATTTTTGAACTTTTTGAGATTGATGAATTTTTAAAAAATATGTTTTTACAATTTAGCTTGTAGATATTATCGTATAGTTTTTCTCTTACTTTCCCGTCATCGATTGCAAAAAATACAGTTGGATCATATTTTTTTTTAATTTTAATCCAATTCTCTTTATTATGGTCTCCAAGCCACTTTTTGGCACTAATAGATTTATACTTCTTATTCTTGAAGGAAAAATAGCCTAAAAAATAAGATGAATTTCTTTTTATAAAATCTAAATAATCATTATCTACTCCAATAATACAAAATTTTTTTTTAATCATATTTAAACTATAATCTTATGCTTTGCTCTTTCAAGAGGAGATAAACTTATATATATATCTTATCATTAAATACTTTATTATTATGTCAAAAACCATAACAAAAAAAATCAGTTTCTGGGATCCAATAATAGGTAATAAAGAAATTAAAAATATAAACTCAGTCTTGAAAATGAATTGGCCTAATGAGGGTAAATTTACTTTTGAATTTGAGAGAAAAATTGAAAAACTATTAAAAGTAAAACATGCAATTTGTACTACCAGCGGAACTATAAGTATTTTCCTTGCTTTGAAATCTTTGGGCGTTGGATATAAGGATGAAGTAATTGTACCAGATATTACATTTGGAGCTACTGCTATGTCAGTGAAATTAACTGGCGCAAAGTTAGTTATAGTCGATGTGAATGAAAAAAATCTAGGTTTTGATTTAAACAAGTTAGAAAAGAAAATTAACAAAAAAACAAAAGCAATAATTCCAGTACATATTTCTGGTAGATCTGCTGAAATGGATAAAATCATGAAAATAGCTAAGAAAAGAAATATCTATGTGGTAGAAGATGCTGCAGAGGCATTATTATCTAAATTTAAAAATAAATATTTGGGTACTATTGGAGATTTAGGTTGCTTTTCATTAACAGCAAGTAAAACAATTACGACTGGTCAAGGAGGAATTGTTGTTACAAATAATTCTAATTTTTACAAAAAAATAAAGCTTTTAAAAAATCAAGGCATACTTGGAAAATCAGATGGTGGAAATGTTAAACATAGAACAATAGGTTATAATTTCAAATTTACCAATTTGCAGGCCGCCATGGGGATTGCTCAAATAGATACAATTAATCAAAGAGTTGCAAAATTAAAAAAAAATAATAATTTTTATAAAAACAAACTTAAAAATGTAAATGAAATAAAAATTTTAGATTTTGATATCAAAAATGGTGAAGTTCCGCTTTGGACTGATGCTTATACTTACAAAAAAAGAGATAAGCTGATTGAATTTTTAAAAAAAAATAGTATTGAGTGTAGAAAATTCTGGTATCCCCTTCATTTACAAAAACCATTTAAAGAAAAAAATTCAAAATTTAAGACTTCTTCAAAAATTTATAATAAATTATTCTGGCTACCATCCTCATTAAATTTAAATGAAAAAAAAATTACTTTAGTTTGTAATTTGATAAAAAAATTTTATAGATCAAATTAAATGAATAAAAGTTTATCAATAATATTACCAGTTTATAACGAAAGAGAAAGCCTTTCTCTAATGATTAAAATCTTAAATTCAACTTTGGAATTCAATAATGAGATAATTATTGTTTATGATCATGAAAATGATAACTCAATTCCGGTTGCAAAAAAACTTCAAAGTCAATTTAGTAATATTGTTTTAGTCCATAATAAATTAGGTAAAGGAGTAAAATACGCGCTTAATGCTGGAATAGAAAAATCGAAATATAATAATATTTTAATCACTGCCGTCGATGAAATATTCCCAATATTGTCGATTGATAAAATGCTAACTATGATTGTGAATGAAAATTACGATTTTGTGAGTGGAACAAGGTATAAGAATGGGGGCAAACGTTTAGGAGGTTCAATTATTGGACATCTTTTATCGCGTGTTGCTAATAAATCATTCTGCATGATAACTAGATTTCCTTTGTCAGATTTAACAACCGGAATAAAGATGTTCAAAAAAGATTTTTATAAAAAAATTGAAATCAAAACTAATCCAGTTGGGTGGGTTTTTGCATTCGAGATTTCAATTAAAGCGTACATAATGAATTTTAAAATTGGAGAAGTTCCACTTATTTCTGTCGATAGATTATTCGGTGGCGAGTCTACTTTTAAATTAGGGAGATGGGTGATTGAGTATTTAAAATGTTATTTATGGGGTTTAAAAAAAATTTTTTTTAAAAATGAAAAAAAATAAAATACTTTTAATCGGCGGGTCAGGTAGTCTTGGTAATGAAATAATAAATTCTAATTTATTTAAAAATATTTACGCACCCAAAAAAAAATCTTTAAATTTATTAAACTCTAAACAAATATTTTCTACATTAAAAAAAAACAATATCAAAATTATCATTAATTGTGCATCATTAGCTAGAATGAAAGAGTGTGAAAAAGATGTAAGTAAAGCTATAAATAATAATGTTTTAGGTACTTATAATTTGGTAAAATCAATACTTAAAATTGAAAAAGAAACAAAAAAAAAAATAAAACTTTTATACTTATCAAGTGATGCAGTTTACCCCTCATCTAAAGGAAATTATAGTGAATTATCAAATTTAGGTCCTTATAATAATTACGGGTGGACTAAGTTATCTGCAGAATTTCTTGTAAAAATAATTGAAAATCATATTATTATTAGAACAAGATTTTATGATAAAAAAAAAAATAAATTACAAATTATCTGCATCTGACATATATACTTCACAAATTGAAATTAAATCATTACCAAGATATATCAACTATTTGCTTTTAGAAAACTTTATAGGCACAATTAATATTGGTGAAAAAAAAATTTCTGATTATGATCTTTATAAAAAGATTAAGCCAAAATTAAAACCATTCAAAAGAAAAAATTTAATAAAAAAATTAAAATTCAACATTGCTAAAGACGCATCTCTTAATACAAGTAAATTTAGAAAAATAAAAAAAAAATATGAATAAATTACCCTTGGAAATTGTTGTTCCAATTTATAACGAGGGAAAAAAAATTATTACACTTTTAGATTTATTTGAAAAGAATATTAAAGTTAAGTTTAGAGTTTTATTATGTTATGATCATGAGACAGATAATATTTTTCAATTCACAGAATATTTTAAAAAATTTAATTTTGAAACAATTTTAGTGAAAAATCATAACCATGGACCATGTTCAGCAATTAAGCAAGGTTTGTATTTTGGAACATCAGATTGTGTTATAGTTTACCCTGCAGATGATTTTATCAATTATAACATAATTGATAAAATGTACTCAAAATTTCTTCTTGGAGATGATGTAGTTGTTGCCAGCAGATTCATTGAAGGGGGATCAATGAAAGGATGTCCAATTATCAAATCATTTCTAGTAAGATTAGCTTCATCGACTTTATTTATTTTTTCAAGTATACCCGTTAAAGATGCTAGTAATGGATTTAGGCTTTTTTCCAGAAAACTTTTAAATGAGGTAAATATTGAGTCAAAATTGGGTTTCGCATACTCTTTGGAGTTACTTGCGAAATGTAATCGAATGGGTTTAAAGATTGGGGAAATACCGGCTCAGTGGGAAGAAAGAAGCGAGGGATCAAGTAGATTTAAAATTTTAAAATGGCTACCTGATTACTTAAAGTGGTATTTTTATGGAATAGGTACTACGTGGTTGAGATTAAAATATGAAAAAATTGAAAAAAAATAAAACTTATCTTGTTACAGGTGGAACAGGTTTCATAGGATCTAATATAGTAAAACTTCTTATAAAAAAAAATTGTAATGTAATTGTTTTTGATAATAACTCTAGAGGTGGTTTAGGGAAATTAAAACATTTTAATAAAAAATTTAAATTTATAAAAGGAGACATTAGAGATAAAAAAAAAGTTTTAAGCGCATGTAAGAATGTAGACGCAGTGATTCATTTAGCTTATGTAAATGGCACAAAATATTTTTATAAACATCCAATAAAAATTTTAGAAATAGCGATAAAAGGAATTCTTAATATTGTTGAAAGTTGCATAGAAAAAAATATAAAAGAACTGTATTTAGCCTCTAGTTCAGAAGTTTATCAGACACCTAATAAAATCCCAACAGATGAGAACGAGATGTTGAAAATTCCGGATATATACAATCCAAGATATTCATATGGAGGAGGAAAAATACTTACTGAATTGATTGGAATAAATTATGGAAGAAAATATTTCAAAAAATTGATCATATTTAGACCGCATAACGTTTATGGACCTGATATGGGAAATGAGCATGTTATCCCAGAGTTAATTAATAGGTTTAAAAATCTAAAAGGGCGAAATTTCAAAATACAAGGAACGGGAAAAGAGATACGCTCTTTTATTTATATTGATGATTTTATAGACGCATTTAATTTGATAATTAAAAAAGGGAAGCACCTTAGTATATATAACATTGGCACATCTGAGAAAATAAATATTAAATTTCTTACTAATAAGATTTCGAAAATCTTGAGTAAAAAAATTAAAATAATTAGCAGCCCAATTCAAAAAGGAGGGACTAAAATTAGATTACCAAATATATTAAAAATAAAAAAACTGGGCTTCAAACAAAAATATCGAATTGTAGAAGGTTTAAAAAAAACGATTAGTTTTTATTATTAATATTTTTTAAAATTAAACTTAATAGAACAAAAGTTAATTCAAATAAAATTTGGAGATTTGAAAAAATTTTATAGATTTTTATAGATGAGTTTCGAGATATTTTATAAGTCACCGGTATTGAGGTTATTTTTTTTTTATTATTATAGTACAAATAAAGCAGTTCGATATCCAGAAAAAATTTATTTGAAAAAAATTTTATATTTCTAAAATTATTTAATTTTTTAAATCCTTTTAGACCTGCCTGAGTATCAATTTTTTTATCTTCAAAATTTAAGCATCTTTTCAAAAGAAGACTAATTAAAAAACTTATAAAATTTCTTAAGTATTTGTACAAAGAATTATTTTCTATCAACCTACTTTTTGGGTGTCTTCTATTTATGAAAACAAAATCATACTTTTTTTTTAATTTTTGAATAATTAAATCAAATTTTTCAAAGTAGGGTAAATCACTATCAATAAGTATTATGTGTTGAAACTTGCTTTTTACCAGACCTCTTCTGATTGAATAAGATTTTCCTCTATTAGAAGAATTATTAATTACTTTGATCTTATTTCCGATAGATTTTAATTCATTTAAAGTTTTATCAGTGCTTCCATCATTAATTACAATTATCTCAAAATTTAACTTAGCTTTTTTAATTTTATTAAATAGATAGATAAGTTTTTTTTTTATTATTTTTTCATCATTAAAAGTAGGAATAATTATTGATAAAGATTTCATAATTTTTCAGAAATTTTAAAATCTTTCAAAAGTATTCCAAGCTTTCTCGCATCAGGACTTTTTAAATTATCGTATGGTGATTGTAAGCCAGAAAATTCGAGTCTTATTTTTAATATATTCGACTGTAATTTGTTCTTTTCAAAATCAAAATTAATTTTTTTCATATTTTTGCTTTTATTTAAATTAAATTCTTTTTGCAAAATTTCGTTAAAATAAATTTTTATACCATAATTAAGATTATTGTTATTATTGTAAGCCTCAAAATCTAAATTAAAATTTAAATTATTCTTTATATTTTCCGGAAGGGAGAGAAAGATAAAACTATTTTCTCCCTCGGACCAAACCCCTTTTTTTCCAAAATTATGACTCCAACCAAAACCTAGCAATTCATCTTTAAAATATAAATTATACTTTTTATTAATATCTATCTTAACGGGATTTATATTTTTAAAGTAATCAATATCATTTTTTGTCATTAAATCTTTATGATATGGCAGCATAACCATAAGACCATCTCTAAAAAAGAAACCATAATTTTCATTTTTAAAAATTTGTTTTAGGTGAATTAAATGTCCAATGTTATCAATAATATAAGCGGTATCTTTGGGTATTGTCTTATTAAATATATTGGTAGTCAAATCGTACCTTACTTTAGCACTTTTTTGTCTATCCATAGCAGCATTTAAAATGATATCAGTTTCAATATTATTAATTGAACTTAGAATTTTACTAAATTTTAAAAATATAGGACCATAATTATTAAAGTGATAAGTAGTTCTAATCTTTTTATAATTATCCTCTATAAAAACCCATATCGGGTCATATTTTTTTTCCACTTTTATAATCTTATTAAATGAATAGTTTTTTAATCCTTTTGAAACATCAACAATCTGGATGAGTAATACTGCTAGAATAATAGAATAGGCAATTTTTCTAGAAAAATTTCTAAAGGTAAATATGATTGAAAAAAATATTACAAAATAAATTATTGGCCAAGCAAATCTTCCAGTTGATGAGAAAATACTTAGCAATCCGAAGACATACTTTGGAAGCGGAATTGATAATATGCTATTCCCCATAAATGAAATATTTGTAGTTATCGCCCACAAAAAAAATATAGGTAAATATATGTTTCCAGATCTCAAAAACTTGAAATTCTGAACTTCAGATTTGTTTGTTTCTCCTTTAACAACTGCAAGAAAAAGTGAGAGAAGAACTAAGCAAATACTTCCGAATCCTAAATAATTAAATCCTTCTATGCTTCCTGTTTTAATATCGGGTAAAAGCATTGACCAAGTTTTGACACCCTCAGGCTTTGGATCAAAAAATCCGAGTAAATCTAATTTTTTAACTCCGTAACCAGTTGATACAGCATTAACTGGAGATGACTCAAAATATCCAATACAATACATTACCAATAGGCACATGATTGTTTTTATAAATATATTTAATATTGCATTCTTAAATTGATTATATTTCAGGGCTTTTTCAAATACGAAAGACATATAAATAATTAACAAAATAAGTGTAAAATAAAGGTGAATCAAAATTGATAAAAATATTATAATAAACCAGTACTTTTCTTTTTGATTATCCCTTGCAAAATAAAAAATGTAAAATGAAGCAAGAATTAACCAATGAGCTCCAAGTGAGAAATGATGTGACATTCTGAAAAGCATAAAAGGGCTCAACAACAGAAGTACACTCGCAAGTAAAGAAAAATAATTATCTTTTGTAGATTTATGTATTATTAAAAAAGTAAAAAGTGTCTGAAGAAAAAAATTTAAAAAAATCCAAAGACTGATGTATTGAAAATCTCTAGAACCTAAACTATTTAAAAATTTAAATATAATTGCAAACAAAGGGATACTGTCAGTGAAAACAATTGAATTTGAAAGTTCTAATCCGTAATTTGGGTTCTTGCCGATTGGGAACCTCCAAGCATCATCTTTAAAAAATTTCCATCCTAATTGGGCATTAGATAAATCTCCCGAACCGTAAAGCCAATTTGTTGAGGAAAACCAAAAATTAATTGGCCCCACAAAAAAAATTGCTAAAAGCAAAGAGATAATAATAAGTATAAAAAAATTATAAAAATTTATTCTTTTCATAGTTATTCTTATAATTTTTATAATTCATTAAACAAATTGAAACCCACAATAGGGTACCATTCCATGTTGTAAAAATACTTCCAGTAGATTTTAATGGAAATATTTCAATTAAAAAATTTAAAATAATTAAAGATATTATTATTTTTTGGATGTGAGATAGATTTTTAGACATCATTAATTTAGATGTTTTTATAAGTAAACTTATCACAAAAATAGACATAAAAAAAATTCCAGCTAAGCCAGTATCATGTAAAACCTCAAGATGATAATTATGTGGATGTGTAGAACATAAAGTATTTGGTAAATTCAAAAATTTTTTACATTCATATCTAAATGATTTTAATCCATTTCCTAAGAATTTGTTTTCGTTAAACGATTTAAAAGCGGTTAAATAAATTTTCCCATGATTGGGTAGTGTAATATTATTTTTTTTTATTGATTTTGATAAATTTTGATCAGTTTCTTTTCCTGAAAAACTAGGGTTTTGATTTTGTGTTCCATATATTTTTTTAAAAAACTTTGATTTTATAATTTCGTTTCCTAAACTTCCCGCTCCACCTATAAATAGAGCTTTATATCTCATATTAGTTTGCAAGTCAGTTTGGTAGTAATGATAAAAGATAGGTAGAAGAATTAAAAAACTAACAATAAGTTTTTTTCTCAATATTTGGTAAAAAAAAATAATAAATACTACTGTAGAAATTAATATTAAAAAAGAAATTCTATTACTAGCGATAAATGATGCAAAAATTATTATGATTAATGATATTAAAATGTAAAAATGCTTAATTTTACTCATATCTTTTTGAAACGTAAGTAAAAAAATTAATGCAAAAATAAAAAACTTTTGTATGTAAGAACCTGCTACTGCCTCATCCTCAAAAACTCCTGTAATTCTTCCCTGCCAAGGTTCAAAACCTAAAATGTTTTTTCCATAAAAAAACTGTAAAGCGAGATCTAGAGATAAAAATAAACTAGCAAAAAAGCTTACATAAAAAAAATATCTCAACTCTATTTTTTTATTAGAAATTAATGTTTCAATTAAAACAAATAAACAAAAAAACCTTAATAAAAAAAAAGATTTTATAAAATTTTCTTTACCTATAGTGTTTAAATTTAAATATGAGGATAGTATTAATATTAAAAAAAATATCAGTAATGAAAGGTTTATGATATTAAATCTTATCTTAATTTTATTTATTAAAAGATAAATTCCTCCAACTATTATAAAGAATATGGTATTAAAGTTTAGTACAATACTACCTGCTATAAAAGCTAATGGAAAAAAATAAAATGATTTTTGTAAAATTGATAGATGAAAATTTTGTTTTAAAAACATTTTAACTATGAAAGTTTTTGATAAGTATTTTTATAATATATTTATTGTCATTTCCATTTCTATTATATTAAGATTTTTTTTAATTGATATATATGGCGATAATGATCTCCAATATGAGTGGAAAACATTATTTTTAAATTTAAAGGATAATGGCATTTTAGCTTATAGGTCTTTTGATGGAAAACTTATCCCATCAGTATATATGCCTCCTTTATATATTTATTACATTTTTTTTATAGACCTACTAATAACAGAAAAAATTAATTTAACTAAAGCTGTTTTATTTAGCCAAATTATAGTTTCTGCTTTGTCAGTCTATTTTTTTTATAAAACAAATCTGATTATTTTTAATAAAAAAATAAGTTTGATTTCATCATATATTTTTTCACTATTTCCTATTCATATTTTTTCAAGCTTACAAATTTCTTCAATTACTATTCAAATATTTTTAAATATATTTTTTTTATATTTAATAATAAAAACCATAAATGAAAAAAAAAATTTTAGAACAGCGATTTTAATAGGAGTAGTCTGTGGCTTAAGCGTTTTACTTCGTGGGGAATTTCTATTGATTTTTTTATCTACACTTATATTTTTATTTTTTTTTAAAAAATTAAATCTTCAATATACAATTACTATAATAATAATCTCATTAATTGTAATTTCACCTTACTTAACCAGAAATTATCTTACATTCGGAAAATTAACTGTAACTAAATCAATCGGATATAATTTATGGAAAGGAAATAATATAGACGCGGGGGTAGAAGGATCTGAAAGTTTAAAAGCTTTTAGTTACGATGAGGTAAGATCTAAAATTAATGAAATTCCTAAAAATAAATTTTATGATTTTAATTATGATAAAGTCTTTTTAGAAAGTGCAATTAAATTTTTAAAGGAAAATCCTACCTTATTTTTTGAAAGATATGTCAAGAAATTCTTATCTTTTACTTTTTTAAATATTAATTCAAATTATCCTAATTATAATCATTTTTTAAATATTTTTCCTCTTGGTGTTATAAGTATTGCATTTATTGTTGGTGTGTTTTTTGGTTTTAAAAATAACTCAATTGTATATAAATATTTGATTTTTAATATTTTTCTAACTATTTCAATTTTTTCATTTTTCTTTATTTTGCCAAGATATAAACTTATTATTCTTCCTATTCAGCTGATATTTATAAATTTTATTTTAAATAAATATTTAGTTAATAAGAAAAAAAATAAGGGCGTGTAGTTCAGTGGTAGAACGCTTCGTTGACATCGAAGAGGTCATAAGTTCAATTCTTATCACGCCCACCAAAATCTTTAGCTTATCTAGCTTTTAAACTATTTACTTATTAAACGAAAAATACTATAAAGCCTTGCCTGGTAATTATTGCGAAGGGGCCACACCCGATCCCATTCCGAACTCGGAAGTTAAGTCCTTCAGCGCCGATGGTACTTTGTCTTAAGATATGG
>MDTG01222575.1_pt1 | contig 39643 bp, 29 predicted proteins | sample 811421 | NCBI WGS metagenome assembly MDTG01 (sample SAMN05326645, study PRJNA326480) | marine metagenome | isolation source: seawater | place: Pacific Ocean: South East | collected 2011 | reverse complement strand
TACAGAATATCAAACAGTTGCTCCAACATCAATCAGTGACCGTGTATGTGGTGCTTTAACAGTGTGTGATGCTACAGAATATCAAACAGTTGCTCCAACATCAATCAGTGACCGTGTATGTGGTGCTTTAACAGTGTGTGATGCAACTACAGAATATCAAACAGCCGCTCCAACATCAATCAGTGACCGTGTATGTGGTGCTTTAACAGTGTGTTCAGAAACCGAATACGAAACAAGTCCTGAAACAAGTACCAGTGACCGTGTATGTGGTGCTTTAACAGTGTGTGATGCAACTACACAATATCAAACAGCTGCTCCAACATCAACCAGTGACCGTGTATGTGGTGCTTTAACAGTGTGTGATGCAACTACAGAATATCAAACAGCTGCTCCAACATCAACCAGTGACCGTGTATGTTCCGCTAGGGCGCTGTGCCCCACGATCACATGCGCGCCGGGGACTGAACACGACCTCTCTAAGACTGATTCGCGGTGCGCTGGGGCATCATGCTCTGGGGATGACAATTCCCTGTGCTGTACAGCTTGTACTAATAATACTCATGGTGCTGCTACATACAGTACAGAATGCAATATAGAATCATGTGGTGGTGATTTTATTCTCGAAGATGGAAGTTGTGTTACATGTGAAGACAGTCTTCAAGTGGACAGTAATGCTGTTTCCTACATAATTACTGGTGGAGATACATGTAATGTAGAGTCGTGTAATGACGCATATGTTATCGAAGATGGAAGTTGTGTTGCTCAAGCTACATGTGGTAATAGGGATACTTCTACCTCTACAATAGACCCTGTCACAGATCGACTATGTGGTGAAGGGTATATATATAATCATAATAAATCTAATCATTTTTGTTCTGGTTCAATATGCGATCCAGAGAATATTCAACATGATAAAGATACATGTTGTATTCATGAAGAAGTTGGAATATGTAAAGACCATCATTGTACATCTGGTAAGACACTTAAAGATATTTTTGAAAGACCCGTACCATGTGATTGTGAACCCGGGGATGATGAAGGTGATTGTTGTAATGAGGAACAATGCTGTGATAATAAAGAAAAGTGTAATGATAATAGTAATTTTTGCGATTTTGAACACGAGATTGATCAAAAAAGGTACTATCGATTTAGAGATGATGCGTCTTTGAGGAAATGTAGTGGACTTGATGGTTGTACAGAGAGTGATTACAATCATTGTTGTACATTAAAAAATGAATATGATTCGTGTACCATTGGAGATGATTGTATTAATGGTATCAAATGTTCAAAGGGGAGAGTAAGGTCCAATATAGAAGGTAAAATAAACGAATGTACGGTTGATTTTGATAGACATTGGACTTGTTCTAAAGAGGGTGTGAGTGGCGTTGATGCGGATATGTGTATTGATAGTATTCCAGAGTGTTCCACGGGATTTATTGAAGATAAAGACGTAGGTGGTCCATTTTGTAAGATTGATAAAGATAACAATTGGGTTTGTAATAGAATAACAAATACTGAAACTTCACCTGGTATATTCGAAATTACTCAAGAATTCTACCCTCATGACGAAACTTGTTTGGGACAAGGTGCTGAAGCAAGTTGCTTAGAAGGATGGTACCCATATAATAACGAATGTTTACACCCGGATTCCGGAATTGATGATACTGAAAGAGAATGTTGGCAAGATGGACATGAACGCATAGATGGTGTTTGTTTTCTTAAAGAATACCATGACGACGAAAAGGAAATCCCTACTAATTATGAATGGCTTCGTAATAGTAATAGATTATCATGTAAAAAAGGTTATAAACTCGAAGAAGGGACTAATAAAAATATAAAAGTATGTAATTTAGATAAAAGTAACGGATGGGAATGTGAAAGGGCAAAAAGGAATGTTCAGGATAATGATGGACCAGATGGGTGTTGTGATCCATTTGGTATACCTGCAGTATGTGGATCTAGACCAGTTTGCCCCTCAGGATTTCAAGAAAAATTAGATAGTACAGGTTCGTACTGTGAGGATATTTCAAGAGGTAGTGATCCAGACGAAGATTGTATGGGGGAATGGGGGCATCCAGAAGGAGGTCAGGAATGTCGAGCTGACTGTCTCCCTCTGATATGGAAGGAGACACAAGGCAGAACAGGTAATGGACGCCCGTGCCTTGACTCAGATCTCGTACCACTCATAGACGGTGTCACGACGAAAAGTTGTTTGGGAGAAGGCGAATGCGTAAGGGTAAGTATAGACTTCTTATGTGGAGAATCACCAACAAGTAGTTCGCCTACTTCTATTAGTCCGGAGAATGAAACAAATTGGAAATGGGCGTGGTCGGATGATCGTAGAAGTTGTGATAGAGTATACGATCCACCCGAAGGTTCTGGGTCTATACGGGCTGAAGGTTGTAGAGATGTAGTTCCTGGAACGGAGTATGACCGTATAAATTGTCAAGAGATTAGTGGGAAATGTATAAATAATACGAATCGTGATGCAGAACCAGACCACAATTGTTGCCCACAGGGGCCTCCCGGGTGTCTATTATATGAACGTGATGGTATTGAAATGATTGATAAAAGTATGACTAATACTGAAATAGAAGAATGTAAAAAAGCATTGACAGAATATGGATATGATGGACCATACGTCGACTACAAGAATGAAAATGATTGTGTCTGTTGTTCACATGAATTACAGGCGGGCGCATCGGTTGACGAGATATACAATGCAGTTATAGGTACCACATCGCCTTAAATAGTGTAGAAATGAATTAAATAAAGGGTTGAAAAATATTATATTTTTACAATTTTATTTTATTTTATAATTTTATATTGTATTATATATATATATATAACTAAATATATGAATAAGTTGTGGAAGAGTTGTGAAGTAACGCTTTGGGATGAAAAGGAATGTGGTAAAGGGGAGAGCCGTTACGACGTCTACCTGGCAGAAGCCGGCGACGGTTTGATCGATATACAGCGCGATAACACCGATGTCGACGGCCGCGACGAATCGGCCATCATCTGCGAAACAAGGGCTCCTACCGGCCGGGAGCGTGAGCTGGGGGTTGGGGCCGATGGCAGCTTCCCGACCGGGCAACCGGTGGCCTGCACGACGGAGAAGGGTGTCGTCGCGACGACGACTCAGTTGGAGGATCAGGAGGGAGCATCATTTGAGCAGCGAGGAAATTGTAAGCAATTGTATATTGAGGATGTGGACCTCCACGGCGCTCAGAACATCGGCGACGACAGTAACTGGCGCGATTTCCCATGCTCCATCAGTGAGTGCAACGAGAAGAAGTGCACTACCAGAACAAAGACTGAATGCTCTGCAGAGGGTCAGCCAGTGAAAAACTGGGACCTCACCGGAGACACGAGAGACGCAGGGGCAAATCCATCGGGTCTTGATGAGTGTCAGCCGCCGGGCGGTCACATCCACCACTATCTCGCGAACGATATTGGGTGGATCAAGATCGAGGCTGGCGACATTACGTGCTCGGAGGGGAAGAAAGTCGCTAAAGTGGTAAATCTCGCCGGTAACGAGGCCAAAAAACCCGATGCGGGTTGCGATGCGTGCGAAGCTGGCAAATACCAGGACGAGGAGAGAATATGTACCAGCGCCGGCGACGACAACTGCGATGACGAAAACCCTTCCATGACGGATTGTAAAGCATGTTCTGCTGGAACGTACTCTCTAGCAGGTGCTCACGTGTGTATTGAATGTGCTGCTGGTAAGTATTCGGCGGACGTCGCGTCGGCCTGCAACGACTGCCCGACCGGCATGACGTCGCTGCCAGGCTCTGTCTCGTCGGAAGACTGCTACACTCAGGCATGTGATGATTATGACGGCACCGGGAATGGGAATAGCTACCCGTGTCCACTTGGCAAAATTGGTGTTCACGGCGGAGGGGTCTCGTGTGCGATGGATTTGTGCTCCGAAGCTGAGTGCTGCGTGGAGTGCGGCTTCGGATGGTGGGGGGGTGGGGCGGGGGACGGAGCCGAATGCTTTGCGTGCCCCGCCGGCAAGAGTACCTTCAAGCCCTTGCTGTCGGCCGCGGGCTTCGGACCGACCTCCACTGCGACCGCGGGCGAAGACTGTATGGACTGCGTTGCCGGTAAGTGGTCGGCGGACGGCGGCGCCTGTATCGACTGCGTGGCCGGGAAGTACTCTGAGGTGGCGGGCGGTAAATCGGCCGATACTTGTATCAACTGCGCGGCCGGGAAGTTCTCTGCGGCGGCGGGCGCTGCTGCGCCCGGGGCTTGTATCGACTGCGCGGCCGGCAAGTACTCTGAGGAGGAGGGCGCTGATGCGGTCGGGACTTGTAAAGACTGCGTGGCCGGGAAGTTCTCTGCGGCGGCGGGCGCTGCTGCGCCCGGGACTTGTATCGACTGCGCGGAAGGGATGTACTCTACAAGTGGGGCTGATGCGTGTTTGTTATGTGCTGCTGGTAAGTATGAAGACACAGGCAGCGCAAGTTGTATAGACTGCCCAGAGGGGGGGATGGCGTCGCAGTACCGCCCGGGGGCAACATCGATTAACGAATGTCAATTCGACACCTGCAGAACTGTAACTGACGCCGACTGTGGCAATGGTTATAGAAAGAAGCACTACACGTGCAGGGCGAGGGAGAAGTGCGCTGCTCCGGGGTGTAGCGCCGGCGCCAGTTGTTCGCGCTCCGGGCTTCCGAATCATCACGACATGGCGGACGTATGCGATAGCGACACCGAATGCGTGGCTTACGAATGGCGCCGTAGCGCGACCTCCGGCTACGGCACCGTCCACCCACCCATCGGGAACATGTGCCGAACCCGTGACGCCGTCGCGGGCTCCTCCAGCTGGAAAATGTGCAGTTCTCCAGCGCCGTCGCTCGTCCAGGGTTCTGGACTTTTGGACCATAAAGCGGGGTGCTGCAGTGAAAATACATGCGCCGCCTTCGCAGCGCATAAAGGCAGCTTGTCCCATGTCACCGTGGGCAACGGCGTGGTGGCTGATCCGGATAGCAACAAAGGCTGCACGGCCACAACGGTTCTTACCACCCACACCGACCCAATATGTGATTGGATATGTGACCCCGATACTCACGTGGGGGTGGAGGGTTGCGTGGCGACGGACGCGGAGGCATGCGCGAACTGGGACCCGAACGGCACACCGGAGGAGTGCTACGGGGCGGGGGCCTGCACGTACACCGCTGGTGATGATACTCGAGGAGTAGATGCGTCATGCGTCGCAACGGATCTTGTCCAGTGCGCCTCCTGGACGAGCGGCGGCACAGCGGGGTCGTGCGAGGAGGCGGGGGCGTGCGTGTACACGCCGGAGGTGACGGGGGGGACTGTGACGTGTCCGGCTGACGCCGCTAATGGCGGACCAGTCGCCGACCAGCTTGGTTACTTGGGGTTGCCTACATGCATTCCTCGTGCGACGTGCTCCACGATCACATGCGCGGCGGGGTACTCGCTAAAACCCGAGGCGACGAGCTCGTTCGTCATCTCCGGCGCTCCGCAAACCTTCGCGGACAACCGCGAGTGGACCGATCTCAACGGCCTGTACGAAAAGCTGCCCAACGACGAACATTTATGCAACAGCAGGCCCGTTTACAAAAAGGTGGGCGGTCGATACGAGGGCGACAACGACGAAGGCTTCGAAATGATACTGTACCAGCCATATCTAGACGGCCGCCCCACCAGTTGGGCGCTGGGTTACGCACATCTGTATCACCCCGCCACGGGGACGCAGCCGTGTGGGACGGGCGGCGCAGCTCATGCCCTGCGGCCCAACAACGGCGGCAACCAGTCCTGCGCTGATGGGGATCCCGACAGTGCGGGCTGCGCGGGCACGTGGAGAGCGACGAGCAGGGTTCGCAACACGAGCCATACCCAGAGATGGACCTGGGAGTCTGTGCCTATCGAGATAAGGAGAGGTTTGCTGTGCACTGGCGAAACATGCGACGGCGCCGCTGGGACTCGGGACAATGAGAAGTGCTGCGTGCAGGTCTCGTTCCCGACGTGCGCCAACAAGAACGGCGATGGCACGAATAACGACCCCGTGACGCACGAAGACTGCGGCGCGGGCTTCGAGGCCACGGACGGCGCCACGGCCGATTGCGCTAGCGCTGCTGGGTGTAACATCTCTGGCAACGCCGACGACAAGGGGGCGTGCTGCACGCCGTGCAACGTGCCCGGCGAGCCAATCACGCAGTTTGCCACGCAGACCAGCGCCTGCACCGCCTTCACCCCTTGTACCGAGGGCGGGCACGGCGGCACGCTCACCGCGACGGACGACCTCAGCTGCGTCGAGTGCGCCCCAGGTCAGTACGCCGGGACCTCGGACAACGAGTGCATTGCTTGCGCTGTGGACAAATACTCTGATAGCTACGGGTCAGAAATATGTGATCAATGTGATGGAACCAGAGCTAAAGATGACGGCACGGGGAATATCGTCGCGATGGATTCCGACGAAATAGGCGCCACACACTGCATCTTCGGTACCTGCGACGACACCAACGGCTCTGTCACTGCTGGAACTACCGCCGTGTCCGACACCGACTGCGGCGAGGGCTTCGAGGCGACGGGCGGGGCGGGTGAATGCGCGGGCGCCGTGTGTAACATCTCTGGCAACGCCGACGACAAGGCGGCGTGCTGCACGCCGTGCAACGTGCCCGGCGAGCCAATCACGCAGTTTGCCACGCAGACCAGCGCCTGCACCGCCTTCACTCCTTGTGACATGGAAGGGGAGGGCGGCACGCTCAGCGCGACGGCCGACCTCAGCTGCGTCGCGTGCGCCCCAGGTCAGTACGCCGCGACCTCGGACAACGAGTGCATCGCCTGTCCGGCGGGTTTCAAGACGGACACTCTGACAGCGTCAGGAGGTACGACTTGCACAAAATGCGCGGCAGGCAAATGGACGGAAAACTCGACGGTTGATTGTATTGAATGTGTTGCTGGTAAGTATTCAGATGCTGGAAGCTGTAGTAATACTAATAATATGTACAATACAAAGGAAACCTGCGAAGGTGCATATTTTACATGGACACCTGGTCCTGGAACAAGTCTAAATGATTGTAAAGAATGTCCTGCTGGAACGTACTCTCTAGCAGGAGCTTACGAGTGTATTGAATGTGCTACTGGTAAGTATAGCGCAGCGGGGAGTGATAAAGCATCAGACTGTCTTGATTGTGTTGCTGGTAAATACTCTGATGTTACTCCGATCGCAGAAACAGACTGTAAAGACTGTGCTGCTGGTAAATATAGCGCAGCGGGGAGTGATGAAGAATCAGACTGTCTTGATTGTGTTGCTGGTAAATACTCTGATGTTACTCCGATCGCAGAAACAGGCTGTAAAGACTGTGCTGCTGGTAAGTACATCGATGTAACAGGGAGTGATGATGTAGGGGATTGTATTACGTGTGCTGCTGGTAAGTACATCGATGTAACAGGGAGTGATGATGTAGGGGATTGTATTACGTGTGCTGCTGGTAAATATAGCGCAGCGGGGAGTGATGAAGCAAGAGACTGTATAAACTGTGATGCTGGTAAGTATTTTAGTGGAAAATGTTATTCTGTTACTGATGGAAATGAAGTACAAGATGCAAGGGGGGATCCATCTTTTACGGACAGCGCTGCTTGTATGGCGGCGTCTAATGCTAATTACGTGTGGCTAAGTGGTGGTCGTTCAGCATCAGATTGTATTTCTTGTCCTGCTGGTAAGTATTCAGATGCTGGAAGCTGTAGTAATACTGATAATTTGTACAATACAAAGGCAACCTGCGAAGGTGCATATTTTACATGGACACCTGGTCCTGGAACAAGTCTAAATGATTGTAAAGCATGTCCTGCTGGAAAGTACTCTCTAGAAGGTGCTCACGAGTGTATTCCTTGTTCTCCTGGTAAGTATTTTAGTGGAAAATGTTATGATACTGATGGAAATGAAGTACAAGATGCAAGGGGGGATCCATCTTTTACGGACAGCGCTGCTTGTATGGCGGCTAATCCTAATTACGTGTGGGGGGGGGGTAGTTCAGAATTCGATTGTATTGAATGTGCTGCTGGTAACCAGACGGATACACTTAAGGATCCAGGTGCTACGAGCTGTACCTCATGTGAAGATTTACAAGGGGACCCATCGCGGGGTAAGTACTCCCTTGATTCTACTGTAGCTTGTGAAGAACACACCACCTCCTTTTGCCCCATCGGCAAGGAGTGGCGTGGGTCCACGAACGAAAACGACGGTACATGTGAGACTTGCCCCGAGGGAAAGTACAGCAACTCGACGGACGCTTCGAGTTGCGATGACCACAGCGTGTACTCCTGCCCCCTCGGCGAGGGCTGGTTAGGCAGCACGACAAAAAACGACGGCGATTGTAAGTACTGCACTGCTGGAAAGTTCAGCGACAAAGGTGATGACGCCTCGGCTTGCAAGGCTTGTGGAGCAGGTCAGTGGTCCTATTTTAGAGATAATGAATGCAGAAATTGTCCTCAGGGGACATATTCTATTGTTGCAGGGGGCTATAATGATTGTATATCTTGTAATAGTATGTATGAAGAAGGTAGAACTACCGGGGGGGAGGGGGAAAAAACTAATATGGACTGTAATTATTGTAGGAAAGGTTATTACGTTTTAAATGGGGAGTGTATTAAATGCATAGAAGGATATAATACAGATGGGCTCGCAAAAATAAGTGAAGGAAACACTCGATGTGTACTAGGGTCACCACCAGAAGAAGATAAATGTGAAAGAATATTTGAAGAGGCCTATAATAAATGTATTAATGATGGTAATGAAGATTGTTTAACATGTATTAGAAAACTATTTCCTACATCCGATACTAATGCTCCGGAGACGGCTCCGGAGACGGAGCCCGCGCCGTCAGCCAGTGGCGCGGCGCCGACAGAGCAACCCGCTCTGACAGGTGTTGAGAGAAATGATTGTATATTTGATTTTGACGGAAGGGAATATTGTAGAAGGAAAGAGGAAAAAGCTAATCGTCCATGTGAAGGAGAAATTGTTTGTGATGATAGTACACGGCAATTTATTGACTGTCGTGGAGATTGTACTAAAGAAGCCTGTTGTCCTTGTAAAAAAGGAATGATCGATAATGGTAATACTAAATTACCATGTACAATTGATGGGGAGGGGCATTGGAGATGTAGTGATGAAACAGATTTAAATTGTCAACTAGGTGAAATAATTTGCGAAACAGGGTTTGTAGAAGAGAAAGGGTTATGTATCATTGATTCTTATCATAATTTTAAATGTTCAGAACCTTCCTTAGGTAAAAGATGTAGAGGTGGTTATGCTGTATGTTCAGATGGATTCTTTCATGATCGAGTAGCTGAAACATGTGATGTCCTTGAACATATTAATGGTGTCCCTACAAATTATATTATTGATGAGAAAGGGGAATTATCTTGTAAGAATGGTTATAAATTATATGAAGGGGTGAATCCCCATGAATGTTTACTTAATGACGGCGGGGGTCTAGGTGAAAACTGGGAATGTAAGCGGGGTGAAGGGGTAAATGAAAAAATAAATGATGGTAAATTATGTTGCGACCCATATGAAATAATCAGTGGTGAATATAAATGTTCATCAGAACCACAATGTAAGGAAGGCCATGTAAATATTGGGAAGGATTGCTTTGATAAGGATGGTGGGGAAGATTGTATTGGTGAATGGTCCCCGTGTCTATCTGATTGTTTAGATAGTACCTTTAGGATTACGAAAGATAGAGTTGGAGTAGGGGAAGATTGTAAAGACCAGGAAGGAAATATATTACATACAGGGAGTAAAAGGAGTTGTCACGGAAGAGGTCGATGCACTCAATTTTCTAATTTACTCTGTGGTGCTGACCTACATAATAATATTGTCAATGATATAGAAAATTGGGAATGGGAATGGGTAAATGAAAATATAAGGGACCGTTGTGATCACATTTATAAAGGTAATTTACCGGATTGTATACGAAGGGAAATGGGGGATGATAATACAAGGGTCTTGTGTCCATTATATACTGGTAAATGTAGAGGTAATACATTTGTCTCTGAAGATGTAGATTGTTTGGCATGGAACCGTGTTCCTAAACAGAATAATCATGCGATTGATAAAGTAGGTAATGGTTATGATTCATGTTGTATTGATCTTGATTCAGAAGAAATGTTAGAACAAGAGGTATTCAATCCAGAATTAGCGAGAGATAAAAGGATATTATCATCAATTGGTATTGAAGGAAGCCAGGATATTGATCGTTTATTAGAAGCAACACGATAATAATTCAATCATTTAATAAGTGACACATTATTTCAAGTAACCGAATCTCCTTTTTTTCAAGCACAACTCTCATATCTTCTTCATCATAGGAGTATCCTTCTTTGATTAATGAAATAAGTGTGTCTTGATTAATATCACATTGTATACATACTTTGAGAAAAGGTTTATCTTTTTCAATTAGAAAAATATAATTGTTGACTAGATTATAAACAAAATCAAACGTAAGTTTTTTACCCTGAAGAATATATTCTGTAAACATATTTGGATTCATTTTATCTTTATGCAATTCAGTGATATAGTTAAAAATCCGTATATTATTTGAAGTAATACTCTGTTGGAGGAAATCGTTATAGGGTTCATTAATTGAATAGTAATTTATGAAAAAATCATTATAATTCATTGTAATCATACTATTTAAATGTTTTGGTTTCAACGTTATTTTTTTATTCATCATTAAATAAAATAAAATATCTTCACAGTTATGAATACGATGTATTATTGTATTTAACTTCTTCTGAATACAATCATCAATATAATCATAATAATTTATGATTAGGTAAGATAATACATTCTTATGATTATACTTAATGGATATATCAAATAAGGAGGGGATAATATTTAAATATGGATTTTCCATATTCCCCCCTCCTTGTAATAATAATTGAATGATCCCGACACGATTATACATCCCTGCAAGTATTAATGGATTTTTCGTTTCAATTAATGAAAAGATATCATTTTGAGGATCTACATAAAGATAAAAACGATTAAATATTAGTTTTAAAAAATATTGATAACTAAGTCCAGTTCTAAAAATATCATAACGATTGTGGATAATTAGTTCTTTAATATTTTGTAATGATAATATAGCTTTATTCCGAAAAATCCATTCAAATGTTTCCTTTGTTGTCTTCTTTTTACAAATAGTATGAATATCATTTTCATAATCATAATCATAATCATCTGTACACTTTTCATATATATTTTCTAAATTATGAACCATTTCATAAAGATGTTGATTCGTATTTCGTAATGATAGATAATCACTTGGTTTTGAACATGCCTGATTGATGATTAGAATCAATATGTCATCTGGTAATTCATTAAACATAATATATATAAATTTGACTTTTTTTTAAATACAATCTAGAATAATTTATGGATACAATGGATACAATGGATACAATGGAACAAATATCATTAATTATCCGCATGCAAAATATTCATCTCCTAAAGTATATTGCATGGAATGAAAATTGGAATTATATTGAGTTATGTAAAAGGTATTTAAGATAGTGTTAATCTACATAGAGGACAGGACTTCTTACTTATAAACCATTCCTCAATACATTGAACGTGAAAAATATGTTCACATTTTAATGTTATAATTTTTTCATTTTTTTTATATCTTTCTAAACAAATTACACACCCCTCTTCGAATAATGTTTCATTTCTCACCTCCCTTCTATTCTCTACTAATGGTTGACTCATTATACTATGGTTTATTCGGTTATTATAGTATTCATGTAAACATGCACTTAAGCTACAGAAACACATAAGCATAAATAAATAAAGGGGTAAATAATTATTAAATGATTCTCGATAAGGGGTATAATTGTATTCATTGTAATTATTAGGATAATTATTATTAGGATAACTGTCTCCCATTTATATATATATATAAAGAGATACTTATTTATTTATTTATATAACTTATTAAATAACTTATTAATAAAAGAAAGGAAAGTCTATGGATTCAAACCATCATATCAAAAAATATATCGATTATCATGAAAAATATGTAAAAAAATATGGAGAAAATACAGTCGTATTAATGCAGTCAGGAAGTCATTTTAACATATTTTCTATTATTAATGATGAAATTAATCTAGGTCCAGATATTTATCATATTTGTCAAAATGTCCTCAATAATGCATTGCAGGTTACGAAACAAAATAAGAAGAATCCAGAGATATCATTTAGCAACTGTTTATTGGCTGGTTTCCCTCTCTATGTAATTCAAAAATATGAAAATATATTGTTAAGTAACAACTATACTGTAGTTGTTGTCGAACAAATTACTCCCCCCCCCAATCCTGAAAGGGGTGTTACACGCGTCATATCTCCAGGTACAGCTATCGACAGTTATAATCAACAAGATAGTCATTATTTAATGTCTATCTATATTGAAAAAAACGAATGTATGACCAAGGTCATCTATATTACAGGGATATCAGTCATTGATCTTTCAACAGGTAAAAATTACCTTCACTATATTATTAGTAAAATAGATGATAATCAATTATGGGTGGATGAAGTCGGGAGATATATTCATTTCTACAATCCTTCTGAACTACTCTTTCATTTTAAAAACTTCTTATTGACAGAAAATGAGATTATTCAAAAATGGGATATCTATCATAATTCAATACAAATTAACCATTACAGTGATAAGGCTTATCTAAAAACACCTTTTCAAAATGAATTCTTACAAAAAATATTTAACTTGAATGTCATGATGACACCGATTGAATATTTTGATCTTGAAATGAAACACGAATTAGTTGTTTCCTATATCTATTTACTACAATATATTAATGATCACATTGCTGAAACACTACAGAATATTGAAGTGCCAGAGTTAATCAATGACAATCAATGTTTGTGTTTGACATCCAATTCCATCCGACAATTAAATGTAATTAATAATTACTCCTATTTTAAGGGAAAAAATGAATCATTGCTCTCTGTTTGTAATGTATGTGTTACTCCTATGGGGAGAAGGTTATTTAAAGAAAGATTACTCTATCCATCGATTAATCCCGAAATAATCAATCAAAGATATGACTTTATTGATCTATTTCGTAAGAATAAATTCTATGTAACAATTCAATCAACATTAAGAAAAGTCTCTGATTTAGAAAAATCATTGAGGAAGATGGGACTACAACTCCTTCAACCCAATGATTTCTTTTCGGATACGCTCTCTTTTGAATATGTAGATAAGGTTTTATCGTTATTAGAGAGTGAAAAAGAAGTGATTCAAAAATATGATCCTAAATTAATTCATTCATTCAAAGAATTCTTCAATGAATGCAAAGAAACTTTCATCTTTCATAATCTTTCACAAAGTACAAATTTAGAGAAGTCTATCCTACAAAATAACGTCAATAGGGACCTAGATACATATGATAACCTTAGCGATGAATATTATCAAAGATTATGTTCGGTTGGTATAAGATTATCACAATTATTAGATGGTTCCGAGAATAGTATTAAGCTTGATTACGACGATCGTAATGAATGGTTCTTTTACTGTACAAACAAAAGGGCGAATACATTGAAAGAGAGATTTATGAACCTTAATGGGAATTCAATACATGTTCGTGATAAGGATAATAAAATCATTGTATCATTGGCTAAACCGGACATTTCTTACAAAAGAAAAGATGGATCATCAACAATTCTACAATTTGAATACAGCAAGGATACATCAAAAAAATTAATCGAGGTTCAAGATAGGATTAAACAACTCAATAAGGAAGAATGGGGGAAGAAGACTATTTATCTATATGAAAAGTATAACTCATCCCTCAAGAAGTTTTATTTTTTCCTATCTGAAGTTGATTGTTACTGTTCGGGCGCAAAGATATCTGTTCAAAATGGATATTATCGTCCTCAACTCAAAGAAGCGGAAAAAAGTTTTATTGAATGTGAAGAGATTCGACATCCGATTGTTGAGAAAATCCATACAGAGACACCCTACATAACAAATGATATTCATTTAGGAAAGGTTGATGAAAAGGATGGGATACTATTGTTTGGTACAAATGCCTGTGGTAAATCTACCTTCATGAAAGCAATTGGATTAAATATTATTATGGCGCAAGCCGGATTATTTGTTGCCTCAAAAACGTTCATATATAAACCCTATACACAGATGTTTACGAGAATTTTAAATAATGATAATATTTTTCGTTCACAATCATCCTTTGCGGTTGAAATCCAAGAGTTAAAGAGTATTTTAAACCGTTCAGATCAATATTCATTAGTTCTTGGAGATGAATTATGTTCGGGGACAGAAAGTATTTCAGGATTATCTATCATCGCTTCTGGTTTGAATATGTTATGTAATCGTAAATCTTCGTTTATTTTTACATCCCATCTTCATCAATTGACGGCCCTTGATGAGGTTAAACAGTTAGCGAATCTTGAAATCTACCATTTGAAAATTGATTATGATAAAGAAAAAGATATCTTAATCTATGATCGTAAATTAGAAAAAGGCTCTGGCCCTTCTATTTACGGTTTAAAAGTATGCGAAGCAATGGGTTTGTCCAATGAGTTTATATCATTTGCAAAGAATATTCAGAACAAGTTGGAGAATAATCCTATTCATAATACAAAGTTATCTCAATACAATCCAAATGTATTCATGGATGAATGTAAGATATGTCATAAAAAGGATTCGTTGGAAACCCATCATATAGAAGATCAACAATATGCAGATGATAATAATATGATTAAACATCACCATAAAAATATTCAGCATAACCTTGTTCCACTATGTAAGAGTTGTCATTTAAAGGTGACCAATAAAGAAATAATCGTCAAGGGATGGAAGGAAACAACTCGTGGGAAAGTGTTACAATGGAGTCAAGTGAAACAAAAAAAATGTTCACGAAAGAAATTCGATGAAAAGGAAGTTAATATAATCAAAGACTTATATAATAAATATGATACTCTATCTCAAAAAGACTTCCTAAAAAAAATTGATATTGATCATGGAATTAAAATCAGTTCATACACATTGAAGAAAATTGTAGATGGTGTTTACTAAATCTTTTTTTTTATTCTTGTTCACACTTACTCGTCATCGTCCTCGTCATCGTCATAGAAATCGATCTCCTTTAAGTCAGGGTTCCACTTGCCGACTCCCTCAAAGTCGGAACAGCGCATCATTTCATGGGTATCCTTGTCGTGTTGATATTCAACTCCGTCAACTGTGATGGTCTCAGCTTCTTCCCACACCCCCTCATCTTCAACATTTGGTTCCTCCACATCCTCTTCAACATTCCCCTTCTCAGGGAACTTGGTATATTCAAACACGTGCTTCTGCATAACAGATTCACGATAATGTATGACCGCCTTATGAATAATGGGCATGACATCCTTACTGAACCGATATGTTTTGTTATGGCACCCGTTCGCACAATCATCAATCATTGAGTATCCAAGGATATTCTGCAGTTCCCTGTAGTTTTCCGAATAATGGGAGGAATGCAACCAAGGTTGAGGGGTGAGGCTCCTTTGTTCCTCTTTCCACCGCTTCTCTTTTTGTTCAGTGAGAAGTTGTTTCTTCTTCTCTGGATATTTACTTTTCCGATTCTTATGAAGATCACGAAGGATTTCTTCACCCAGTTTTGGGAAGCGGGAGTATATCTCCGCGGCATTCTCTATACCTTCCCTCTCTTCAGGAAGAGCGAATGTATAGAGCTCTTCCTTAATTCTTGACAAGTCCATAAGTGAAGTGGTCTCGTTGATGTTATTGGAAGACATTGTAAGAGGTATTCTTCTTGTATTCTTTTTTAACTTTACTTGTTCCTTTAAAAGATCTTTCAAATTTTTTAAAAAGGGATCTCATAAAAAAAAGCAGGCGGCGTGTGGTGTGATAGATTGTGATAGTCTTATACATTTTTTTTTATTAGTGATTACACTTACTCGTCATCGTCCTCGTCATCGTCCTCGTCATAGAAATCAATATCCCCTGTTTCAGAGTTCCACTTACCGACTTCCTCAAAGTCGGCACAGCGAGTCATGACATGTGTATCCTTGTCGCGTTGATATTCAACATCATCAACTGTGATGATGTCTACCTCATCCTCATCTTCATCATCCTTCACCTTCTCCGGCTCCGGCTCCGGCTCCGGCTCCGGCTCCGGCTCCGGTTCCGGTTCCGGTCCCGGTTCCGACTTCGGTTCCGGTTCCGACTTCGGTTCCGGCTCCGACTTCGGTTCCGGCTCCTTCTCATTTTCCTCCTTCATGGCCTCAGCCAGGAGTTTCTGAAGTTCTTCAATACTCTGCTTCTTCTTCTTCCTCGGCTTCCGTTCCTTCTTCTCCTTCTTCTCCTTCGGGGAAGATTTCCTCTGCTTCTTCTCCTTGACGACCTCATTGCCATCAGCATCAGTGCTCCAACCCATGATGGTTCCATCGGGCTTGGTAGGAGGTTCAGGACGGGGTTCGGTGATCTTTCCGACCCAGAGTCCTCCGGCGTCGAAAGTCTTTCCGTGTCGCTTGCAGAAGCAACTCCCGTCAATCTTCTTTGCTGAACACTGGATGTTGTCATATCCGAGTCCCCCCGACTTTGGCTTCTCCTTCCAGACACGAGCATCACACTTTTCGGGGTTGTAGACACCAAGACGTTCCTCCGGTGGCGAAGACTTCTTCTTCGATGGCTTGATGAAGTGACAGATGAGCTCGGGATCCTTGAGCATCTCCTCTGCTGATGGGAGGATGTCAGGGTACTTCTCCTTCAGGGTCTCGAAGAGAAGGCGAGGATCGTTGGGCTTCGCGGAAAGAGTGGAAGTGGCGATTTTCATGGCAGACATCGTTGAAAGCTGTAGGATTGTTTGTTGGTAGTTCTTCTCTACAAAACTTTCAAATTTTGGGAAGAGCTGTGGTCCTGGGCTCTGACGATGTCTTTCCGTAGGGTTTTTATTAGTAGTCCTTCTTCTAACGATCTTTCAAATTTTGGGAAGAGCTGTGGTCCTGGGCTCTGACGATGTCTTTCCGTAGGTTTTTTATTAGTAGTTCTTCTCAAACGATCTTTCAAATTTTGGGAGGGCTCAGGGTGCTCTTCCTAAAATTTGAAACTCTGTATAGGAAGGAATAGTAACTACAAATAAATAGAGACTAGGAATACAGAATGACTTCCTGTCCTCATCCTATCACTTCTACCGAGTTCGTTCAGCTCAGTGAATTCTTGAAGGAGGACCAACTGAATAATCCAAAGGATCATGGTCTGATCATCTCGGATCATCATCAAATCCCAGGAGATTTTTCTCAAAACATTTCCCCTCTCACTCCCGAGGAGAGCCTCCTCCTGAAGCAATACCAATACTACAGAGATGCGAAAGTTGGGCGACGCCCGGATGACTGGATCGGAATCGTAACTGAACCAGAATTCAAAGAAGATATCCCTAACCTTGATTCTGAAGTGATGATTGAAGATTGGGACAAGTGGGTGAAGGAGGTTCAGGAAAAGGAACGACTTCTTGAATCACAGGCGAAGTCCCCCCAGATCGGTGGAGAGTATCTCGTCCCTCGTCAAGATGTTCACTGGGGGATTGGTTCGTTGCAAAAGATGTTTGAAGATGGTTCTGCTAGATTCTTCCTTGATGGGGATTGGCATCACTCATTCGTAGATACTTTCCCTCCGTGGGAAGACTTAGCTGAAGCACGATCACAGAAAATTGCCCTCTTCTGTGGTTCTGTCATCCTCCCTGAAAAGAGGGTACATTCTGTGAGATTGGGTCCCACGAAGACCTTCGACATTCTCGACGCAGAAAACAAGATGGTCGTCAATGCTATCGTAACCCACAATGGATTGAATTACCACACAGCCCGTTGTGATAAGGGAGCCATCTATATTGATCTCAAATTCACTTCTTATCTTCCAGCGATTGGCGAGAAGGTGACGATGATCGTTCGTCTCAAGGAAGCAGACCGTGCTTGTCCCTTCGCATGTGCGAAGGTTCTCCGCTTCTAAATTGAAAAGACAAAAAAAAGAATAAAATCTTAAAAACCAAAAAAAATAAACCCACTTTTTTTTTGGGAAGAGGCGACCTCCTCCCAAAATTTGAAAGATCGTTTGAAGAAGGAACACTAAACAAAACCCTACAGAAGAGGCGACATCTATCCTTCAGGATGGCTGACCAAATTCAACTTAGGACTGAGACTCTCGCCAAGATCAAAAGGCATGAGTGGAGGTTCACAAAGAAGACCCAGATTAATTATGAAGAACAAGATACCATCACGTTATCATTGGTGTTAAGGGTGATGGACGTTGCTTTGAAATTCAAAACAAAAGAGAGACCCCACTGTTCCTTTAAGAAAGAAATTTCTAGAGTGATAGGAAAGGCTGGTCCCGGAAACCAGTTCTGGAAACAGAGCATCCATGGTCTGTTGGCACACCGCCTTTATGACCAACTGTTTAAGATCTACAAGTCGGTACCTCGTCCTGCGCCTTCTGCTAATAATTATCCCAGCTCTGATGTGAGAAACCTTCTTACCATCAAGGCGCGTGAGATGAAGTTCGTCTCGGTTTTTGAGCAAGCAAACATCGTTGTTCGCGAACCAATGGGGACAACGTTTGAAGAGGCAAACATTGCGATTAGAGAGCCTTTCCATTGACAGGCACACAATCCTACATAAGAGTTCTCCATAATGAAGTTAAAGACAAAAAAAAAAGAAAGAAAAGATAAAAACCAAAAAAATAAACCCACTTTTTTTTAAGAGGTCGTAGATCCCCTTCTCAAAATTTGAAAGATCGTTTGAAGAAGGACTACTAAACAAAATATATAAAGTCAAGTGAAACGATTTCACAAGCACTTTTCAACTCGCATAACTCCACGGGAATGAGTAAACTCGATCCTATCAGTAAAGGTGTTTTCCACTACCTCGAACTTATGGAATCTCAAGAGAACCTTCATCTGGGCGGAGTTCCTCAAGTCATGCCAGAGGTAACCCCTCGTATGAGAATCAATGATGAAGGAGTTTCATCGGAATGGACTGGAACACACATACACTTTCCAGAAGGTGATGAAGGCCGCTCCCATGGTCTCCCTGTGGGAGGGATATTTCCTCGGGGAACATTTTGGATCGGGAGAGATGGTTGTGTCCTTAAGAAGGGTAATTTGGACAGAGTTCGCAACATGGTAACAGGTCTTCGGGTAAATGATTATTGTTCAAATTACGAGGTAGTGGAAACGAACATTCGGGGAAACAAACGGTGTTTGTGTTCATGTAGGCAATTTTAGGATAGAAGATAAATAAAAGAACAAAAACCGAAAATAAACGAACTTTTTATGAGGCATCCATCCTAATTTAGGGATGATCCTTTCATAAATGTAAGTATCTAACCCTTCGTCTATTTGTAATAATATTTATCTTTTTTTTATCTATATATCGTTATGGAAGATGCTTTTAAAAATATTCACAAAAAGAATATCTGGGGAGGAGGGAGTGGAACGGGGTCGAAAATGTCTCGTAACAACAAGAAGTATATTGAAAAACTTCTCAAAGTCATCGAGGAGAAAGAAATCCATACGATATGTGATGTAGGGTGTGGAGATTGGGAGTTTAGTCAGCATATTGATTTCTCGGGGAAAGAGTATCTAGGGATCGATTGTATCCCTGATGTGATAAAAAAGAATAAAGAAAGATTTACAAAGGATAATATTACATTTGAACATAGAGTCATTGGGAAAGATTATCTTCCAAAAGGCTATGATTTAATTATTCTTAAAGACGTTATTCAACATTGGACAGATGAAGATATTGTATCCTTCTTTGAACCTATCCTAAAGAATAATAAATATGTCTTCTGCACAAATGGATTTAAGTTTATGAGAGACCCTACAAAGAATAATCTTGAGAAACGCGATGTCACTAACCAGTACAGGTATCATCCTGTAGATATTCAGAAGTATCCACTGAACATGTTTCAAGAATATTGTATCTCGACAGAGGAGTATCATGCTAAACAAATGAATTTATTTCATTACAAATAAATGAACTCTTGGATGTATTATTTTTAAATTTGAATTTATTTGTAGAAGATAAGTAATACAAAATACATACAATCATGGATCCTTCAATTCTGGAATATATGGCTGAGAAGAAGTGGTTTTCTGTAGATATCCAGACAATCCTTGAGGATGAAGGTTTCAAGAAACTAAATCCCGCAAAGAAGGGGCGAAAGAAGAAGACTACAGAGGAAAGGGTTGGAGTTATCGACCCCAAGAGATGTGATGCCCGTGTCTGGAAGGAAGGTTATGACAATATCCAATGTGATAACAAGAAACTTGAAGGAGAATGTCTCTGTGCGGGTCACCTGGATATGCTCAAGAAGGATCGTTTGTGGCTCGGTATGATCAATGAACCTCGTCCTGAAAATCCGATTTCTAACAATGGAGTTCAACATCATTGGTTGTTTGATAAGGAAGGAAATAAAGTTGAACAAGAGAAGCAGAAATCACAAAAGGAAGAAACAAATGTTGTTAAGAGAAAGAGGGGGAGACCAAAGGGTTCAAAGAATAGGAATAAGATGTCAAAGAAGTCAAAGAATGAACTACCAAAGATGTCAAAGGAAGAGATCCTTTCCCTTCTCGAGAAGAAAATGAAAGAAAATGATGAAAAGGATAGGGAGGAAAAGAAAGGAAAGAAGGAAAAGAAAGGAAAGAAGGAAAAGAAAGAGGTAGAGGAAACAGAAGGAGAAGAAGGGGATATCATCTATCTTGTTGATAATGTTCCTTATGAGATAAATGGTGAAGAAGTAATTGATCCTGAAGATTACTCCCCAATGGGTAAACCAGATGGAAAAGGTGGAATAATTTTTGAAGACGAATTTACCGAGAAAAGACATCAAGAAAATATCACGAAGTATAGCAAGTAATCATTTAACTATTTATTCTCTATTCTTTATTCTTTCTAAATAAAATGTTTTTTTATTTATAATGGCTCAAAAGAAGAGAAGAAGTATACGAAATGTGAGGACAATTGGAAAAAAGAAATATACAAATCTAATTCGTAAGAAGAAAACAAAAAAAAGAATGACACAAAAAGAGAAGAAACAACTTGATCATGCTCTATTCATAAATTATTGCAAGTGTATTAAGAAATTAAAGTACTCAAAAGAATATGAAGAAGGAATTGAATATCCAATATGCTCCTCAAGTATCTATAATAAGCGAGGATTCAAACCTCCTAAAGATATTAAAAAGAAATGTAAAAAATATTTTTAAAATTGAAATATTATTTTCATTCTTCTAGAAATAAAATGGATGAACTTGATATATCACAGAAAGAGTTGTACCTGGAAAGGGATGAATTAAATGGTTCGTATATTTACAAAGATAAAGATAATAATCAATTTAATGATCAAGGGGAGCTAATCTTTCAAGTAAAATTTGAAACTTTGGATTGGAAGAATAACATACAACAAAAAAAGGGGAAACAACAAAGAATAAAGAAAACAGAAACAAAGACAAAAACAGAAATGGAGAACACTCAGGTTATGGATGGTGCATACGATTTTACTGCCCAGATCTCTGCGATCCTCGTTGAGAAGTTCGATGGAAAGGTCATGGGATCAGAAGACCTTAATGTCAAGGTTATGATGAAGGAACTTTGGGGCGATTATCAACCTGGTGACAAGGTGAAGAAGGTGAAGAAGGAAAAGAAGAAGAAGAAGGCACTTACTGGGTATACCTTCTTCGGTAAGGAGAATAAGGAGAAGTTTGTGTCAATGATAGATGAAAACACAAAGTATGTGTCTATTCTTGCAAAGGAATGGAAGAAGCTCAGTCAGGAAGAGAAGAATAACTGGGATAAGAAAGCAAAGGAGGCATTCAAGGAAGTGAAGGATAAGGGGCAGGAGCAGGAGCCGGTGGAGAAGGGGCAGGAAAATGAGTAAGTAGAAGGGTGAGTGATAATAAAATGTAGTCTATTAATAATTATTAATAATTAGTTGTTAGTTAATTATTTTTTTTCAAAAATTTGAATTTATTACTTTTTTAAGTAATAAACCATGTTTGATCTAGAAACATTTTGTTTGAATTGCCCATTTCCAACGTATTCTTGTAAAGATGTTCAGTACGGAAAGTTATTGGGGGAAGGGGGAAATGCGAATGTATATTGTGTTAAGATGAACAATACTAAATATGCAGCAAAAGTCTATGAAAATGTAAGTGATTCTGATGATTTAGGTCATGAGTTAGAGATAGCTAAATGTCTAAAGGGGTCAAAATATTCTGTTCAAGTTCATGGTGTAGGTTATATCATTCACGACGATGAAACTACCGATATCCTATTACTTATGGAGTATTTAGTTTCACATGGTGATTTATACGATTATATTCAAAATATTGCTAAATGGGTACCCTTATATTGGATCAATAATCAATATGTTCCATCTTCAACGAATAACTATATTTACAACAATGGGGAAGATAATATTTATTGGAGTTATGAAATGCCTGAATTACAAAAAGTTAAAATTACAAGGTCAATGATAAAAGGTGTTCAAGAATTACATTCGAATAGAATTATTCATGGAGATATTAAAACAAATAATATGGTCCTTCAGTATAAGTTAAAACGACAAATCGTAAAATTAGTTGACTTTGGAATGGCATACTCTTCAGAAACAGATGATTTGATTGAAATCGTTTATAAGTGTGGAACAGTTGGGTACCGTGCTCCTGAACAAGATGATTATACCATGTGTTACCGATCTGATATCTATTCATTGGGGATTACAATCATTGAAGTATGGAATGGAGACATTTGGATTAATAAAAATGATTTTAAAGGTTGTCGAAAGGAGGCACTTGCAGGGTTGCGGAAGATAGAAAGGAATAATAAAGAGTTTGGTAAATTACTCCGAGATTCAATTTCATTGAACTATAAGAAAAGACCAACCGCTGTGAAATTTCTAACACGGTTTAATACCATTTTTAACAATGATCGCAAATGTAAAAAAAATCTTCAGGCTTAGAAGTTAAAATATCTTCAATCGTGTAACTATGGATGTGAAAATTAGTTTCATTTAATTTATTCATAAGATTTATTAAATTATTTTTTTGTAAAACATTATTGAGTTCTTCTTTAAAAAGAATAATAATATCTTCAATGGTTGAAATATTATACAATGAAATTTCAACTTGGAAATGTGAAAATACTTCAGAAGATGCAATGAACAATCGTGAGGTTAATTCTTCCATTTTTTCTATACATAGTAAGTATATTTTTATATATTTATTATTATAGAAGATGGAATATGCAGAATTAAAACTATACAATCTTCAAGGTGGAGATACATTCCGGAAAAAGAATATCGACAATAAAAGTAAGGAAATAGATGAAAATGACAAAAAAGTGTTACGGATTTATAAAAAAAAAATTATTGAACAAAGGAATGAAATTGATCGGCTCAAACAAAAAATTCAACAATTGGAAAAGAAATAAATTTAAAACTAATAGTATTATAAATAATAATTAATAAATTATGAGAGTATTTCAAAGATTATTTGTAAATCCCATTATCAAACCAAGAATAATCAGTTCAAAGAATATTAAACCCCCCCCTTCCTTCTATCGTATTCCTTACGATGAACAATATGAACCACGGGATTTCATAAGAGAAAATAAAAAAGAATATAATGATAAGAAAGAAAAAGAAGAAAAAGAAGAAAAAGAATAAAAAGAAGGAAAAAAGGGAAATAAATCATACAAAACTATGTTTATCTTTATGAAAGAATAATTTTTCACTACGAATAGGTTTTAACGCCTCTTCTACATTTCCATTGAGAAGGGCTTTCGCTCGATTACTTGTTTCTTTTGCTAACCAATACTGTCCGGTACTTTCCCAGACTCTTTCTTCTTTTAAAAATCTCATATACATTAAAAGATATTCTTCATTAAGTTCTAAGAAGCTTTTTTCTATCTTCCTTTTCATAGTTTTTAATTAATATTAATTAATAACTATTCTTTAATTATTAATTATTTAATATTGATATATATATATAATATGAGGATAGGAATCATTACAGGTAAAGATGATGAGATATCATTGAACAAAGATATTAATAAATTAGTCCCTAAAAAATACTATAAGAATGGTAATGTCCATACGGATATTGCATTAGCGTTTCTTATGAAAGAAAAGTTTGTAGGTTTTCAAGTTGATATTATCACACCAAAAGAGCTAACTAACCAACGTTTAAAAAATAATGATATTAATTTTATTATTGGTTATGATATTATTAACCAGATTAATGATGACCCTCACGTAAAGAAGTTTGCTGGACAAAAAGGTCTAGAAAAATTAGATAAAATGTATCAGTTAAAAACTAATAAAGTATTTCCATCCTATCCATTCCTATCACTCCTATGGAGTAAGAAAGAGTATTTACAATTACTCCAAAAGAATAAAATCCCTATTTCACCAACAGTATTTGTTAAAAAGAACATTTCGGTTCAAACTTTATTAAAAAAGGTTAAAGATAAGAAGTGGTCCAATTTTATTATTAAACCCATTGGAGGGACAATTGCCTATGGTCTTGGTATATTTAATACCAAAGAATGTGTTCAGGATCCTTCGATTCTCCAAGTTTATTTTGATGAAGAAAATAAACATTATGACGAATACTTAGTTCAAGAAAAAATTGATGGATTTTCAAAGTATGGTGAAATAAAAACATTCTGGATTGATGGTAAATTATCATATGCTGTAAATACACCTGGAGCAACTTCTCCAGATGAAGAATATGTAGTGAAAGAAGTAATTGATCCCAAAGTCTTACATCAATGTGAAAAGATTGGAAAGAGGATTGTTGAAGTATTACCGAAAATATCATTTAATAAGAAGAAAACATTACCAGCATTAATCAGAATAGATTTTGCATGTTGTAAAAAAAATAATCAACATAAATCAGTAAATTATTTTGTGAATGAAATTGAATCTGATATTGCCGGCTTATACATTAATTTCCCAAATGTTAAGTATCCTGCTTTAGAGGTTTTGGCAAATACATACGTTCAGAAAGCATATGAATTAGTTAATTAACTAAATTATGTCTTTGTCCATGTTTATAGTTTGATTCTGAAATCGGTATATTATTTTCATTACAGTTATCTTCTAACTTTTGAATATATTCTTCATGATCAATACGGGATAATAATAATTGACTTTCTTCTTCAATTTCATCAAAGTCCTTCGTTTGTTTAGTATTGAAATTAATCCGATCGTCAAACCATTCATTCATATAGGTAATATACATAATAGTTCTCCATTCATTACTATTATTTTTCCCACCTCTATGGAGTGTTCTCAAATCCAACATTAGTATATCACCTTTCTTAAGTTCGGGAACGCAATAACCATTAATTTCACATGAAACATCTTCCATTGACCAATTCCCTATCTTAATCTTATTCATTGACGTACTAAGAATATTTGAAGAAGGAATTAAATTTGTAGGGCCTTTCTTTAAGGGGACATCTTCAATGGCACCAACCATAATTAGTCCGGGTGCAGGTAATTGAAACTTCTTTTGTGAGTTAGGAAATATGATAGGGACATCTCGGTGCCAATGTTGATAATCCGAATTTGGTAATGAAGAAATCGCAGCAATTGTATCTATTTCAATCCGTTTTGCATCTAAATTAAGTTTTAACAATTCAAGTAATTCTTCATTTGCAATCATTTCAGGGTCAATGAATGGTTGTTTGGCCCTTGTTTTAATTTCAACACGGCTTCCAGGGCGACATGCTATCTCAGTTGCTTTATCATTTGCTTGAAACGAAGTTCCATCCTCGTAGTATTGTATAATTTCTTTTTTATACTTAGTAATAATTTTCTTTGATTCATTTGAAACTTCGTCCATTACATCTATAGGGAGTGCATTTTTAACGATTACTAAACCATTTTTTTTAAAAATTTCATGTGCAAGCGGTATATCTAAATTACCATCAATCATTTCAACTGTAAAAAGTGAACTATTTAGTCTACATTTTGTTAGATTCTTAACACAAGGTTTTGAACGATCAATCGCGGGCATATTTGTTTCTACAGAAATATTTGAATTCAGTTCTAATGGTATCTTGTTATCTAAAATGAAACGAACCATACGTGGTTTATTATCATAGGATTGTATATAAAAGGATTCATCCCTACCCTCACACCAATAAAAATAATTAAAATGGTTCTCTTGAAGAACCGGTGGAATCCGTAAGTATTCTCCTATTTTTAGATGAATGTAACATTTTACAGCACGTGTTTTTGAATTCTTTTTCATATAAGCAAGGATTTCTCCATCTTTTAATTTCTTTTTTTTTGAAGGAATATGGACCATCTTTTCACTAGGACATTTGAGTCCTATAAAAAAGATATATCGTACCCCTATATGGGTATAATAATCAAACCATTGATTGAAATCATTATTATATTCACCTGAACAAACGATAGATAACATAATATTTAATAATGAAATATTAAAAAAAATAATTTTAAAAACGAAATAAGATATATTACAATTTATATATTACAATTTCTTTCGTAATCGTTGACGAATGAATAATTCGTTGTATTCATCTTCGGAATCTGAATCATTATTTTCATTCACTTGATATTTCGGTTTTGACAAGGATTTTAAGATAATATTTACTCTATCAGAGGGGCATTCACTATTCTCATTCATAATGTTTTCCATACTTGTTTTCATTAAATGACAACTAGCACAAAGAGCTTGAATATTTTCTAATCCATTACCTCCTTCTTTCCATCGTATAATATGATCATATTGTGGTTCCGATGATTTTTTATCACAAAATCGCTTACCACTAACATTCATATCACATTCATATTCCTTATTGTCATATTTACCAGGACCTCTACATCTATAGTCTTGTTCCTTAAGGACTATTTGTTGTTTTTGTAAACTAATTGATGGGCGATTTTCTCTTTTTCCCTTTTTATCTTCCATTTCTTCGTTATTATTATTATTTACTATATCTTCTTCATAAGTATTTTTTTCCTTTTTCTTCTTCTCACGACATTGAATACATTGCTTATATTCTTCTTTCGTCTTATGGTTAAAACCAAATTCTTCTCTACATAATTGTTGCTTACATCCACCTTTACATAATTTAACACTTTCCATATTTTATAATTCTAACTTATATAATGAATCAAATTTATTTTTATTTATTTTTATGTGTCAATAAGAAATAAAGTAAAATTGCGATTGCAATCATAAAGAATAGGCTATTTGATTGATTTGTAAACCCTTCTTCCTTATCATCATCATCATCACCATCACCCTCATCCTTATCATCATCATCATCATCATCATCATCATCATCATCATCATCATCTCCAAAAATCCATGAAAAGTATGAGGTATTCTCTTTTTTTAAAGATTGTAGATCTTTTTTAAGTTTTTTAACATCTCTTTTTAATTTACTAACATCTTCAACCAATTGATTATTTTGATTACCTGGTGGACGTGTTGTAACATTCGTTACTACTCTCGGGATAATAGTACAACATTCTTCTACAGTACATGTTTCTCTATTACATGATACTGTTCCTGGAGATCTATCTAAGTCATTCGCGTGATTCGAACAATCAAAACCGATACATGTAGGTGGTATTTCTGTACAACAGTCTTCAGGTGTACATGGAGTTCCACTACATTCTTTTTCTCTTGGTGATGGGTGTAAATTTTTAGGGTGTTCAGAACAATCAAATGTTAAAGGACAAGTAACCATATTTATATTTATATTTATATTTATACTATATTTATTTTATGTATCCCACATGTTTTATCAATCGCATCTTTGAATTTCTGTGCTAGTTGATCAGATGCTTCATAAGTGGGATAATTAATGAGACACGCCCTTGCTCGGGCACATATATTACAATTACATGTATTCTTCTTTATATTCCGTGTTATTTTTATTTCTTCCTCATATTCTTCTTCCTCATATTCTTCTTCCTCGTATCCTTCATTTATACCTTCATCATCATCATCATCATCATCATCATCATCATCATCATCATCATCATCATTCATGATAATTTTTGCTATATCCATTGATTCTTTCATTTCTTTATCATCCATTGTTATCATTAGACGATATATTAACCCTGTTACAATCGAATCAGGAGACATATCTTCTTCATCAGAATGTTCCGAAATGATATTTGATATTTTTAGAGCAGAATCCATTTGAGCAATAAAGACTTGCATTAATGAAATGAATAATTTATCTTCTTCCATTTCATTTAATATAGAAAATATTCTTATGATTTAAATTATATTATAATATATTATAATGGGTGAAGAATTATTCCATACATTGTTACGAAATATATGCCATTTCATTGTCTTAACACTTATGTGTCTAACCTATATTAGTTCATTTCCAAAATCATCTTTCCGAAATATTATTTTATCAGTAAGTTTGATTTTCTTAGCTATTTCATACATTCTAAATTCTAGGATAGCAAGGATAAAGGATAAGGTTGATCCTTCCCTTCAAAAAATACCAAAACTAATACTTGTAATTCAAGTTATATTTTCATTCTATTTATTGAATCTATTAATATTTAAGAAAATGAAGTAATATTTTGATTAAAATGAAAAATATAACAGAATATTCATCAAGTTCATGGGATAGTGGCAGTATTGATTGTGAAGATCTAACAAATAATAATCTTTATATTCTTTTTGTTGGTTATGTACTCCCTTTGTTATCACCACGGGTTAGGGACTATGGGAGAGAACTACTAAGTCATCTTAAGAATGCAGGAAAAGTTGCTGGAGATATTGTTTCAGTTACAGAATATGGTTTTGAAAAAATTCAAGATCTATCAAATAACGGAGAAATGGTTCAATTTATTCAAAAAGTATGTGATAAAAAAAAGATAGACGTCACAATGGCTGAGATTAAAGAATTATCATGGAGATTTAGTGGTGATACGGAAAACGGGAAAAGGGAATCAATACAACAAACATGGAAAAGTTTACTAAATAACTTAAATGCAATGAGATCAAGGCCCTAGAAAACATCTTTGGATTATCTCATTGGGATTCTTAAACATAAAATCTTCTTCTTTCTCTAATTTATTTGAACAATCCTTACATAAAAGTATGTATAGTTGTTCCAATGCTTGAATATCTCCTAATGCTCGATGTTCTTTTTCATTCGTGATATTATATTTTGAACATAGTCGTGATTGACTTACTCTTTCTTTATCGGTCATGAATAATTTTGCTAAAAGGACTGTATCAATATACTGAATACGATTCATTAAATTATTTTTGAACCGTGTGAACTTTGTTTTATTACAATATTCTTCATATAACTTTCTAAAAATTATAAAATCAAAAACCGTACCATTGTGTGATACTAAATAAATTGGATCATCCTTATTACAAATTGTTTCAATATATTGAAACATGTTATAAACAGCATTTTCTTTTGTAATTGAATCCTCGTAAATCATTTGATCAGTTATATGTGTTAAATTGGTAATATGTGGTGGAACATACGTTACAAGCCCTTTAGGGAGCCTCCTAGGTTTAACTAATGTTTGATAATAATCATCTGAACCATATTTTTTTATTGCTATTTCAATCACATCATTTAAATATGGATTTAACCCTGTTGTTTCAAAATCAAGGAATAGTATATTGTTCATGTATTTCTGTTAAGGAAAAGAAATAAGAAATTCAAATTTTTATAATTATTTTATTTTTTATAAATACTATTATAAATGGAATTACCTGGCAATTTCTTTAAAATACTAACACTTGTTCTTCTTGGAACAACTTATTTATCTGCATTCAAAGGTGGAAAACCAACCTGTAATCGCTTTATCATTAATTATTTCCTGTATTTATTGACGAGTTTCTCAATCTACTTTACAGCAATGAAAGTATACGATGAACAAAATATAGAGTTAGAAAAAAAAGTAGTTATGGCATTATCCTTAGCTCTATTTATTTTGATAATTGGATTAGTATTTACTAAGAATCAAATTCTACAACACCTTATATTTTTAGCAATCCTGTTAATTATGGCATACATTAAAAGATTTTATCTTCAGAAACTTGATAAGGATGTTATTGAAGATACACTGAAAAAGATGATGATTATTATTGTAATTTCGATGCTTATTGCATTAAAGTTTCCTCAATATATGAATGATTCATTCATTACGATTCTATTTTTTGGTTTACTATTCGTTATCCTTTTCAGGATACTTGATGTTGTTTTCTTTGATAAAAAATATAATGATATGATAAGTACCATCTCTGTATTCATATTTTCGTGTCTTATTATGTATGATACAAATCGAGTTGTTGAAGCTTCAAAAGCATGTAGAGTTAAAGGTGTAATACCGAATTACTTAGATCATGTCTTAGATATGTTTTTAAACCTAATTAACTTATTTAGTAATCTTTCGGATGTCTTAGATGAGTGATTCAACATTACCATCATTATCTTCTGTTTTAACTTTGTTAACATTTTCAACATTTTCAATCTTTTCCGTTGTTTTATCAATAATTGGAATAATCTCTTCTTCTCTAATCACTTCATTTTTACTATCTTCTAATCGTTGAATATCTTCTAACCGATTATTTTTTAATCCATTATATTTTTCTTGAACGTAATCATTATCTAGGACGTTGAAAGATACAAATTCGGACATGTATGCACTCATCATTTTATCATTCTTTACGGATTGATAAGCAACGATTAACGAATTATATAATTTCATTAGGACTAAGAGGACAAAACTAACAAAACATGATAGAGTTGAATTATTATAATAACTATCATTCATCATTTTAACGGTTAAAAGTATATTGATAAAATAAACAAATGAATTGACACATAGTGTATGATAATAATATTTATTTAACTTATCCATTTTTTTATCTAAATCTTTTTCTTGAACAATTATTTTTTTGAGTGAATTATCTGGATAGTCATTATCAATATCTAGATATTTTACACACCATTCTTCACGATATAATTCGATTAAATAACAACATACGAATAAAAATGCTGAAAAACTATTCCAATAAAAAGTTGTTCTATGATATACTTCATTATTGTTGTAATTATCATTCAATGAACACATTTCATCTCCACAATTTTGTGGGATAAATAAAGATAACATTGTCCCGGTCATTATCTTGTATACTTGTAATAAAAATATCCCACCAACCTTTATTCTTTGTTTTATATCCTCATCAATCATTTATTATATTGAATATTTTTTTAACGCACCGCTGGCGCAGGTGCAGCAAGGGCGGTCGGTTGTGGAGGTACCAACCTGGGGGGTAATGAAGGCTGATTACTCCCTCCTCCACTACTCATTAAGTAAATAAATAAGGCTAGTATTGCGAAGATAACAACAAAACCTATTGCGTAAGCTATAAATCCTCCATCACTCGATGAATCACATTTTCCATGATTCTTCTTACAATCGACCGCCTCCAAGGAACAGCCCTTACCAGTACCATTTGCGTCAACCAAGATTGTAGATATCCTTTCTTCTTTTTTTTCACATTTTTCAGTACATTCAGACCATACAACTATACAATCTTGATTACAACCTGTACTCTCAATAGGACAAATAGCATGTGCGTATAATTCTTGTCCAAGGCCATTAATGGTGTCAGGTCCACTTGGGCGGATGTTTGAGCCGTTCGAGAGATCAAACCACTGATCATTTGGGGCAAGAGAACAAGATCCCGCGTCGATGTTGCAGCCGTATTTTTTAATGATTTCAATAACCATAGTTTCATTTGAAGCTTGGAGGCGTACTAAATCTCCGTCCGCAACAGATGTATAACCATCAGCAAGAAATATATCCCCATTAGAGTCAGAATAGGCTATTTTTACTAAACTACCATCAATCGGGAGGTTTACCTCTTTAATTATATTTCCATCTATATCACTAGCAGCTGCCGTACCCGTCGATATTTCTTCTTCAACAACGGTTATTTCAGATAGTTGCGCTGTTTGTTGAGTTTCACCAATCATAAGATCTAATCCAGTTGGATTATCGGTTAGTTTTTGTGACTCAACAATTGCTTCCTCATTTGTCATATTATTAACTTCGATGGAAAAATCAACAATCACACTTCCTTCAGATATTCCATTGATTACAACAACTAGATCAGGAATTCCAAGGTTATCCCTTATTGCTTGAATAAATCTTTCTTCGAAATTTGCTCGTTCCGTACTTCCTTCAGCGATATCAGTAATATTCGCTTCACTGTATGTTGCTGTTGAATTAATTTTTTGAATATTCGTAACACTCGTACCAGTACCAGTGGAAGAAGTAGTATCAGTGATACAACAAGTTTCTAAATCACTCGTTCCACATGTGAGAGAACTACAATTAACATTTTCATCAATAATTTTACCACTTGGACAACTTTCTGTGAGGGTACCACATGTTGCGTTTTGTATACAACAAAGGTCTACATCATCCGTCTCACTACACTCTATTCCGGAACAGTAATTAGTATCATTTAATGATTTTCCAGTTGGGCAATCATCTGTATAAGTACTACACAATGCTTTTGTAAGTGTACAACATAGATCTTCATCAGTAAGAGCACACACCCCTTCACAATATATTGTAGGGTCAATTAATTTGGATGGATCTTCGCATATGACGGTTTCATTACAAGCATGGTTACAATTTGTTTCTGAATTCGTCCCCGCATTATGTCCTCCTTCAAGGTTTTGAGAACCATCCGGACAATCAACACATTCATTCGCTAGGACCCTTTCTCCTACTCCACATATTATATCATCACATTCTGTATCAGCTCCGGATGCGTCATGTCCACCAGTTGAATTATTTTTCCCACAGGATTCGTTCCCACCTTCGCAGCAAGATACACAAGCATGATCTTGAACTCTTTCATCGATCCCGCAGATGATTGGGTTACAAGTGGTATCCTGTCCATTGGCATTATCTCCAGCCGGATTAATTGTACCAGGTTCACATGGGGTACATACATTATCCGCTAACGTGCAGTTTTCGATACACAGGCTGGTAGTAACCTTCGTGTTTTCTTCACATATAATATCTGTACAATTAGACATCGTATTGTCATCCAATGAACGGTCTTCACCACCAGGACTTGTTTTTCCAGCCGGGCATTCTAGACAATGATGTTGAGACAAATAAGTGCCTACTGGACAGTTATCTGTATCACATGTAGTATCACCTCCGTTAGCTAGATCCCCTAATATTTCGCCTTCGTCGGCGGACGCTGCCCGGACGTTTTTTACTTTTCCATCTGGACAAGGTACACATTCATTATTTAGAACTTTTTCATCTGCTCCACAACGATATGGTCTACATTCTGTGCCATATGTTACTGAAGAACCACCACTAGTCGCGGTAATTTCTGTTGAACATGAACCGTTTTCGTCAAGTTCCGGGCAAAATCTATACCCGTCATTACAACTTACACAATGTTGAGTCCCCGTATCTGGGCACGCAGTTGATCCATTAATTTCTAAAGCACCTGTAGCGTGCACCCCATCAAAACAAGTACAATCATTGGGTACACATTCTTTTGTTGTTCTACCGCCCACACCCTCCGGCGTGTGATCACTTAAATGGTAGCCTGGCTTACAAATATGGCAATCTGTAATTCCATTGTCAAGACAAATAGTCTCCGTGTTTTTTTCAGCATCTGACAAGCCTGGCCAATTAGAAGGGATCGGTTGACCTTTTGCAACTCCAAAATAACGACCACTTGATGGATCTTCACATCGACAAACATTCTGTATACATTCATTACCAACTAGATGATAACCTGGATCACATTCTCTACATTGAGGATTATCTGAATCATTATGATTTAAACATACTTGTTGATCTGTTTCATTTGTTATTACTCCAGTACCATTCTCACATAGACAATGGTTAATAACACAACGCCCAGCTACGGGACGATACCCTTCATTACAAGCGGATATGGTTGAAACACCAGCATCATTACAAGTAAAACTTGCGTTTGCGATGGGATTAGGGCAATCTCCACATGAAGTATGGTTTGATATAGCCCGTTGTCCAACTGGACAATTATCGCAATCTACTTCATTCGATGACCCAACTGCTGTTGAATATTTTCCAGGACCACATGAAATACATCTTGAAGCACGCTCCTCCTCCGAATATTTACCAGCAGCACAATCGATACAACTACCACCGGGGTTGGGTGACATGCTGTGCTTACCAGCAGCACATGTACTACATTCTGCTGAACCAGCGGGGGCATATTCACCACTCTCGCAACGGACACAATTTGTGGATCCAGCATTTGAGTATTGTCCAACCGAACAATCTAAGCATGTTGTTCTTTGAGAATTCGAATACTTACCATCCTCGCATTGAACACATCCGGTCTTTGTAGAATTACTTATATGTCCCGCTTCACATCGGGTACAACTTGTGGAGCCAGCATCTTGTGAAAAATATCCATCATCACAATCTACACATTCTGTCCTTTCTGCATTCGGAGACTTACCTGCCGGACAAGTAATACATTCTGTTGCCCCTGGACCTGCAACTTGACCATCTAGACAGGAACGGCATTTCGAAAAGTTATCAGCTAAATACCATCCATTATCGCAATCCTCAAGTTGAATTTTAACAGCTACAACGTCATCCTGAAAATTACTATTAAAATTACGACAATGCGGTGAGGGTGCTGGCGCCGTGAACCAACGATTATCCGAGTTCTTGAACTTGACTATTCCACATTTACCTTCTATTCTATAAGATTCGCGATTTTCTACTGCTCTTCTGGTGACATCGGCCGTGTTGTGGGTGCCCAGCAGCTGGTACCCCCCGCGCCCATCTTCCCTCCAGGTGTAATCCGCATTACTAAGGGGGCTATGGTTCTGAAGATTTATTCTATCGACATGGTTATGATTCCGACCTTCTCCAAATATCTTTATTCCATTTTCATCACCACTACACCCGTAATCATAAGATAACCTGACGAAGCATTCTCTTGTATACTCTTCACCAGGACCATTTGTCGGTTGTGATGGAAGATCTCCTGAAGTTGATGTTGAGGTGGAACTACTTTCTTCCTCTAAAGAGCTTGCCCCTGGAACGGGGGACGCCAAGTTTGTATTACCCGCCCCGGCTGAATCACTTATATGTGAAGCTTCTTCGACGGTTTGAACGTCGACCCCCGCACGACGGACCGTATTAGTTATGTCGGATGGGGGTTTTATATATGTAACTATTGTAGATGAATCAGTAGCAAAGTCGGGTCTTCCGTTGGCGAAAGGGTTGACAAGCTCGTGGGGCGCGTTTGAATTGTCGCCCTTCAGCCAACATTTGCCAAGCCGGTGGTTATTTTCATCTTCCTTCCAGGAGAAGCCACGACAGATCGGATTCGCATTACAAAGATTTTCACAGTTGTAGAGTGTTTTATCAGAGTATGCGCAGTGCTCTTCTCCCTCCTCCCGGCCGGGAAGCCCGCAGCCAACTTCTCCAGTAGTATTGTTGAGTGTGTAACCTGTATTGTCATAGATAAACCATGGCACGGCCTCGTAATTCATCCGTATACATAACTGTCTCTTATTTCTTGCGCCGTGTGCGTCACCCCCATGCGAATAGGAGCTTGTTCTCTCTTCTTTATTTTTATTAAAAAATAAACGCTTGAGTGGCGGATAGTACCAACACCCGGGTGGCTCATTCGGGGTATCTTGAATTATTAACGATTCGTTATTAACTTCTCCTTCCTGCCTGCCCAAGAAGTGCGCATCTTCACAATCACTTTGTGATTTAATTCTTTCATAGCCACTATGACATTTTACTGCCGCACTATTTGAATTATCATCAATATTTACATTATATAGAGGTAATGTTGATAACTTATAAGCCATTTAATATTAAAGTTTATTAATATAGTAAATATAAAAAATATAAAAAATATAAAAAATATAAATTATTTCTTTATCATATAGATTCCTCCACTAATTACTGCAATAATCAATAGTACCAAAATAATAACTATAACGGTTTTAGTTCCTTCACCTTCTTTTTTTTCAATTATACCCGTATTGGATCTAACTTCAATACCAAGGCTCCTGATTTTAATACCATTAAGTAATTTTTCATAATGTTCATCGGATATTGGATTATCTTTAGTTGAAATAATGTGTGCTTTAATCAAATGCTTAGTCCCTTCATTATTTAACTTACAATCGAGGATCAATTGTTCTTTAGGTATAACTAATTCTTTTAATATTTCTTCTTTAATTATACTACAATTATTTGTAATTTCAGTATTACTTGCTCCTTCAATAATGTTAGTAAAAGCTTCATACATATTGTTATTATCAATATTGTTATTATCAATATTTTTATTTGTAAAACGTTCTTCTATGTTTGTAGGGCTTACTATCTCATCTATATCAACCGTCGTTAAATCGGGTATATTACAACAATTTATCCTTGTAATATCATTAATATTACCATTCTCATCAAGTGTCAATGGAATATCTGAAGCTGTATCTTTCTTTGTACCAATTATGGTTATTTCTGGATTATTTACACCCTGGCCAGCAATAGTAATACTACAGACAACATCTTCCTTATCACAGTAATCCTTTCCTTCACAACAGGTATCCACATCTGCTTCTTTAACTCCAAGATCTATATCATTCCACCGTGTTCCTGAGAGATTAGAATAATTTCCTAGGATTATAGTTTGTTTATCAGTACACACTGCTTCTGAACCATCATCATTCCCAGTACATAATCCTTTAGCTTCACAGCATGTATTTATACTATCTGCATCACTTTCATCCTGGTACCTTCTTGGTATTTCATTTATTTTACACCTCCCAGTACATTCGCTCCTTACTACTATCTCACCACAACCCTCACTAAGACACGATTGAGCGGATAAATTATCAATACAATTACATGTCCACTCTCTTTCACTTGTTGGATTAGGGCAAATAACATTATTACTTGGGTTTACTTCATTTCGAAAACATGTTCCAGGGATTTCTTTACAACATACACTTTCACCCTCGCCATTATTATACTCAGTCTCATTTTTAGCTATATCATTTTCTTTTCCTTTATCTCCACAATTATAATCTTTACAAATAGGTATTAATTCACAACAATTACTAGAAGTACAACTTATTCCGCTAGTACCACCACATTTTATATCATTATTAATGCGGTGCGTGGTTAGATCACAATCATCAAATGTAGGGTTATTACCTCCGGCATTCCCTCCACAATAACCAGTTCTATCTATACAACATTTCTCATTGTCTGAATTATCACATGTTTTAGAATTACATAGCTCATCTGGTATCCATACACATGCCGCGGTCCCACATTTATTAGACACTTCACACTCTCCTTTATCCAATGATACTCCATCTGAACACGTACCTATTGTTTTCCCAGCTGGACAAGTTATCGTAGAACATTTGGCACGTGGAACACATGTAATAGATACAGCTACTTCATCACCATTATTTGCTGTATCTGGACATGTTATCTGCCCCATTCTTGCTTCATATATACTTTCATCACATCTAATGTCGCATGATTTATTATTATATGTATTAAGTACCTGTCCAATAAAACAACCTTCTCTAGGGTCCGACACTATACCACTATCAAATGATGCTATTGGGGCGCAGTCATTTACTTTCAAACAACATTTATCCTTATCTACACCTTCAAAATCACAAGATCTTCCTTCACATGTTATAGTATCTAAATTATTTCTAGGAACATATTCAACTGGACAACTTGGTGGGGAGCCAGTAATTGGATTATCATCAGCACATTTGGCTTTATTATCACAACATACTAGGGCCCTTTCGTTAGTATTTTCAGGTAGTCTAATTGTATTTGATATATTTTTAAGGACCATCGTATCACCACAATTGTAATCATCTGAACTATAATTACCAGAACACATTACCTTCTCTTGACAGCATACTTCAATTGGATCTCTTCCTTCAGAGACAATAGTTGTCCTGTCAGTTCCATCTTTCTGTTCATATTTCCCAGAGCATGCTCCGTAAAATAATTCACAAGTCCTTAATCCTACAACATTTGTATTATCCGGTATAATCGTTTCCCGTTCTGATACACGGGCGATGACTTCATCATCTACACCTATTGGAATTTCTAATGATGATATACGATTTTCTATTCTCGTTGCCTCTTCTATAGCATCATTTTCTGTCAGATTATTAATTCTAATTGTAGTATCAACAATTAAACTCCCACAATTGAATGATAATTGACAATTTTCAGCTTCGTAATCCGTCCCCAGAATTTCTGTGCAATATTTACGTGTAAATTCATCCCTCTCCGGACTTCCTTCGGGAATTGATGAACAATCAACATCATTAAATGTTACTACTGTATTATATTCATGATAAGTATATTCATTATATATATTTTTACAACACTTTTCCTTTATATCTGAATCTGAACCATCATGTGTTATAACCTGGTAATCAATCCTTGGAACATATATTTCAGAATTAGATTTATTATTATAACTAAAACAATCTACATTATTTGATGTATCAGCATTACCAATACATTGATTCGTTATTTCAATACAACATTCATTTTTATCAGATGGAATGTTTACTGGATCACAAGTAACTCCACTACAGTGATTACCTGATTTTGAGTCATCATATCTATATCCTTCTCCACAATCAATTGTATCATCACACGTCGCTTGAGCAACACAACATGCTTCCTTATCTGCGGCTACACCAGTTATATCACAAGTTCCTCCAACACAATAGTTATCTGATTTGTTAGAAATAAATCCATCACCGCAGTCAGTATCTGATATACTCTGAACATTTGTAGAATCCCCATTTATATTATTACATGTTGCTAATTGAATACAACATGTTCCTTCATCAGCGGCAGTACAATCGACTCCAGCACATGATACATCCGGACCATTATTTGTATATCCTTCTGGACAAGTATATTCATCACAAGTTGCAGCAACACAAGCTCCGTCACCAACGGCACAAGCTTTTTTAGATGTACTAGTTAGTACTGTGGTTCCATCTGTATCTAAACAATCAACCCCTTGACCACTCTTCTCAACGGAAATAATGTAGGTTGCATCACTACAATCTTCTACGCAAGTACTCCATTCACCAACACAGTCCACAGTGCATGGATCTGCATTACAGGCTTGATCTTCTGTATCTCCAGTCGCAGCTTCACACGCAGCACCACCATGCGCTGCTTCGGTAGTAACAGCATATGTTCTTGTTTGTGTTCCTCCACCACAGGTCTCACTACATGCCCCCCATTCTCCCCAAGCACCAACACAATTGACTGGACATGGACCTGTATTACAGGTTTGAGTTCCCGTAGCGCCATCTACATTACCACACGCAGCACCACCATGGGCTGCTGGGGTAGTAACAGCATATGTTCTTGTTTGTGTTCCTCCACCACAGGTCTCACTACATGCTCCCCATTCTCCCCAAGCACCAACACAATCAACATCT
>MDTG01126046.1_pt1 | contig 39676 bp, 37 predicted proteins | sample 811421 | NCBI WGS metagenome assembly MDTG01 (sample SAMN05326645, study PRJNA326480) | marine metagenome | isolation source: seawater | place: Pacific Ocean: South East | collected 2011 | reverse complement strand
TACTTGGGCGCCATCACCATCGTCATCAGGCGGCCTTCAGTCTTTGGGAACTGCTCGATCTTGACCTCTTCGTCCAGGTCGTCGCGGACGCGGTCCAGCACACGCATACCCAAATCCTGATGGGCCATCTCGCGGCCGCGAAACCGGATGGTCATCTTGACCTTGTCACCGTTGTCCAAGAACTTCCTAACCGAGCGCATCTTGACCTGGTAATCGTGTTCCTCGATCCCGGGGCGCATTTTAATCTCTTTGACGTCAATCGTTTTTTGCTTCTTGCGCGCCTCGTTAGCCTTCTTTTGGGCCTCGTATTTGTACTTCCCATAATCCAGGATTTTGCAAACGGGCGGACTAGCGTTGGGCGAAACTTCGACCAAATCCAATCCAGCCTCATCGGCCATCCCAATCCCTTCGGCTACGGAAACCACGCCGACTTGCTCACCGTCGGCATCAATCAGGCGAACGCTGTCCGCCGTGATATCGTCATTCACCCGTGGGCCTTCCTTGGCCGGCGGCTGATTAAAAGGTCTTCTGGCGATCTAACCGTCTCCTTATTTATTCATCCAAGGCCGGCCAACTCCTCAAGTGGCTGACCGTGCCAAGCGCCTAGCCGACAATGCGACCGTACCCCAAGCCCGGTTTATCTAGGTAATTTTTAAGAAGTTTCAGCCGGACTCCGCGCTTCATCCGTTAGTCTAGCCAGCGCTTCTTCCAGTGCAAGAACTTCCTGTTGCTTGCCGCCGAGCCGGCGCAGCGCGACGGTTTTCTCTTCTGCCTCCCGGGCGCCAACAACCATAATCACCGGTACCTTGGCGTGGCTGTGCTCGCGAACCTTGTAATTGATCTTCTCATTGCGGACGTCCAACTCGGCCCGCAAGCCAACGGCGCTTAGGCTCGCCAGGACCTCGCGGGCATAAGCATCGGTCTCATTGGTAATGTTGGCGACCACCACCTGAACCGGCGCCAGCCAGAATGGAAAGCGTCCGGCATAGTTCTCGATCAGGACACCAATGAACCGCTCGAAGGAACCGAGGATCGCACGGTGTAGCATTACCGGACGGTGCTTCTGGCCATCTTCCCCAATGTAACTAGCATCCAGGCGTTCGGGTAGCACGAAATCCACCTGGAGAGTGCCGCACTGCCAATCGCGGCCAATGGCATCACGCAGCACGAATTCTAGCTTCGGCCCGTAGAAGGCGCCTTCACCCGGGTTCATAACCAGTGCCACACCGGCCGCTTTGGAGGCCTCCATGAGTGCGTTCTCTGCCCTATCCCAAGTCTCGTCGGAGCCCGCACGGACCTCGGGCCGGTCGGCAAACTTGATGACGAATTCGTCGAAGCCGAAGTCCTTGTAGATGGACGCGAGCAGATCGATAAACCGTTTGGTTTCCGACTCAATCTGATCTTCCGCGCAAAATATGTGGGCGTCATCCTGGACAAAGGCCCGGACCCGCATTAGCCCGTGTAGTGCACCCGAAGGCTCATTCCGCGCACAGGCACCAAACTCAGCCATACGATAGGGCAAATCCCGGTAAGATGTCTGACCCTGCTTGAAAATCTGCACGTGGCAAGGGCAGTTCATTGGTTTGATTGCCAGCACACGGTCTTCGCTCTCGGCGATAAACATATTCTCGCGAAACTTGTCCCAATGGCCAGAATCTTCCCATAGCGTCCGGTCGACCATTTGCGGCGTGTTCACCTCCACGTAACCGTCGACCTCCAGGCGCTTGCGCATATAGTTTTGGATAGTGCGGTAAAAGGTCCACCCTTTCGGGTGCCAGAAGACAGAGCCTGTAGCCTGTTCTTGTTGATGGAACAGGCCCATTTCGCGACCCAGACGTCGGTGGTCACGCTTCTCTGCCTCTTCCAGCATCAGTAGGTACTGCTTCAGCTCCTTCTCGGTTCGCCACGCGGTGCCGTAAATGCGTTGTAGCATATCGTTTTTAGAGTCGCCGCGCCAATAGGCGCCGGCCACCTTCAGTAACTTGAACGCCTTGCCAATGCGACCCGTGGACGGCAGATGCGGCCCGCGACAGAGGTCAAACCATTCACCCTGTCGGTAAATCTTGACGTTCTCGTCCTCAGGCAATCCCTCGATCAGCTCCGCCTTGTATTTTTCACCCATGTCGTTGAAAGTCTTCACTGCTTTATCCCGCTCCCAGACTTCCTTCGTGAAGACATCGTCGCGATCAATAATCTCGCGCATCTTGGCTTCGATGGTTTCCAAATCCTCCGTGGAAAAGGGCTCGTCACGGGCGAAGTCGTAGTAGAAGCCATTTTCAATGCTCGGGCCGATGGTCACCTGGGTGCCGGGAAACAGCGCCTGTACGGCTTCCGCCAGCACATGCGCCGAGTCGTGGCGGATCAGATTGAGGGCCTCTTCCTTGTTCTTATCGGTTATGATTGCAACATTCGCATCGGCGTCAATGAGCGTGGACAAATCATCCAGTTCACCGTTGATGCGGAGCGCCATGGCCGCCTTTACCAGGCCAGGCCCGATGTTCGCGGCTAATTCAGCGCCGGAGACGGGTTTGTCAAATTCCCGGACGCTGCCGTCGGGTAACGTAATGCGTGGCATATCACGCTTCCTCTTCACAAACGGTGGAACCCTATTTAGTTCCTTGTCCCTGTCAAGCACCGGCATCCTTTGGGAACCGATGAATACTGTTAAATTTCTAGGAAATGCGGGCGGGGATCCTAAGGTCTGCCAACCTGATCCGTGTCAGGCAACCGACATCCCGTCCGTGCCGATAGTTCGGCCAGAGGTCACAAGCTGAGAGAGCGCTGGCAAAAGAAAAAACATGATCGCCTCATACCACGCCCGATGTCGAATTGTCGAGCGCTGCGATTACCGTCGTCACCTTAAGTCTATCTAAAGTTGGCCGCCGCAGAATGCTCACCTCCGCGCCGCGCTGGGCGCAAAGTGCCGGATCCGAGTCATGTGAATAAAGAACCACCGCCTTGCAACCTGCCGCCGCTATCAGATGCATGGGCCCCGTGTCGTTACCCACGGCGCACACAGCCCGCCGACCCAGTTCCGCCAACTGGAGCAAATCCGTACGCCCGGCCAGGTTAACCGCGCCGGGCACTGCCGCGGCGATCGCGCCTAGCAGATCACCTTCATCAGCGTCGCCGATGAGTACGGGCGTTTGACCGTCATCGCAGAGCCTCTCGGCCAGTTCCACGTAATTCGCTTGCGGCCAACGCTTCGCCGGCCGATGGCGTGCGCCACCGGGCACTAGCAAGGAATATTTGTTCAGCAAACCAAATTCGCTCAGGTCCGCCGCGGCCCAGCCGACGTCGGGCCCCGGAACGTCGTCGATGCCGGCCACGGTCAATTGCTCGCGTTGGCGTTCGATGGTGTGCATGGCATCACGTTGCGGATTGGTATGCGGGTGTGAACATCCCGCTGCGATCCCCGACCACTCGGGTTGGGGCGCGCCGAACAGACGAAAATACCAACCACTCCGGTCCGAGGTCTGCAGATCGTAAACCCGCCTTATGCCGCCATCCCGAAAGCGCCGTCGGAGCTCCATCCAGGCGCCGATATTGAGGAGTGACGGTCGCGTGTCCACCCATACCTCGTCAAAGAACCCCGACGCTTCCAAAAACGCCGCATAGGGTTTCGTGGTCAAGGCTGTGATCTGAACGTCATCATGATATCGGCGAATCGCTGCCATCGGACCCAACGCCTGAACCATATCGCCAAGCGCGCCCAGCTTGATAACCATGATGTTTACGCTCATTCGCGCCCCGGCCCTCAGTCCGTTACCGCCGCCTGCAAGACCTCGTTGTAGACTTCTAAGGTCTTGGCGCACATCCTCTGTTTGGAGAAGCGTTGCGCCACGTTGGCGATGGCCGTCTCGGACAGACGGCCGCGGGCAACCTGGTCTAGGGCTAAGACCTTGGTCAGAGCCTCCGAAAGAGCGTCCGCGTCCTCCGGCGGCACCAGCCAGCCAGTCTGATCGATTAGCACAGTTTCGCGCGCACCGCCGTGGTCACTGGCGATCACTGGGCGGCCGAGGGCCTGAGCCTCAATCAATACTCGGCCGAAGGCTTCAGGCTCGATGGAGGCGGAAACCACCGCGTCGGACAGCATGTATGCCGCCGGCATGTCAGCACAATGATCGACGATACGCACAACCTCGCCTAAATTGTGTTTCTGGACAGTGGCCTCCAGCTCGCGTCGGTAGCCCTGGCGACCCTGGTCGCTCCCAACGATTAGGCAACGGATATCGCGGCGCTCCAGCTTAGCAACGGCTTCGATGAAAACAACCTGGCCCTTCCAACGGGTCAGCCGGCCGGGCAGCATGATCACCGGATGGCCATCGGTGAGCCTCCAGTCGTTAGCGAGCTGCACAACCCGTTCAGCCGAGACCTTGGCCGGATCGAACCGGGAGAGATCAACGCCTCGGTGAATGGTCCGAAGCCGCGAAGCGGGGACCCCGTATAACCGGTGCACATGTTCGGCGATGAAGACAGAGATGGCGATCACCCGGTCGCCCTTCGTCATAACGCTATTGTAGGCGCGTTTGATGGAGTTCCGAGCGTTGTAGGTGCCGTGAAACGTGGTAATAAAAGGCCGCTTGGTCCGTTTCGCGGCATAAAAGGCGCTCCAGCCCGGGGCGCGGGACCGGGCGTGGATTAGGTCTACGTTTTCGCGCTCGATCAACTCGACTAGGCGCGAAATATTATTGTATATGACCACCGGGTTCTTAGAGCCCAAGGGCAGCTCTATGTGTTGGCCGCCGGCGCGGGAAACTTCGTAAACTTGGGCGCCACCGACGGATGCCACCAGGGCGCGCCCACCGGCGCCTACAATGGCCTCGACGACCTCTATGGTGCCGCGCTCCACTCCACCCCCCGCCCCCAAAGCCGGGATGATTTGCAGGATTGTCGGCATACGGCCGTCTTCTGGAGTTCCAGCCAGCGTGTCAACCCCATCTCTGGCCTCAAACGGTGCGGCGCTAGCATTATCGGCGGCGGCGTTCATAATTCTCCTCAGACTTACGGTTCGTATATTTTATAGACTTTCGGTCGGTTCTTTGTAATTGGTTCATTTAGTCGGGATTATCCTAGTCTATTCCCGGCCGAGATGGCCCCAACCGTCAATTTTCGAAAGTTCCCCTCATGGATGAAAGTCTCCCGGCACCCAGTATCTTATCACGGGATAACGGCGCGTCTATCGCCTACCACTTTACCCCTGGGAAGCATCCGGGGGTCCTCTTCATGACTGGGTTCAAATCGGATATGACTGGTGACAAGGCTCTCGCGTTAGAGGAATTTTGCCGCATGCGCGGCAACGCGTTCCTGCGCTTTGACTATCAGGGTCATGGCCAATCTTCCGGCGATTTCAATGAGGGAACGATTGGCGAGTGGCTATCGGACGCCATCGATGCACTCGACCAACTCACCGACGGCCCACAGGTCTTGGTAGGATCCTCTATGGGCGGCTGGATGATGCTATTAGTTGCCCGCGCCCGGCCCCAGCGCATCGCCGGCCTGTTGGGCCTGGCATCGGCGCCGGATTTTACTGAAGACCTGATACAAGCAGAACTGAGTGATGCGCAGAAGGCAGAGCTGAACACCAACGGCGTCGTCTCAATCCCCAACGACCACGACGATGGGGAGCCCTATCGCATCAACAAAAAACTTCTGGATGAGGGCGCCAAACAACTGTTGTTGCGAGAACCATTGAAACTCGATTGCCCGATCCGCCTGATCCACGGCATCAATGACGCCGATGTACCCTGGTCTACGTCCATGCGGATCATGGAGACGGTAACGTCGGCAGATGTGGAGGTCACCTTGGTGAAGGCGGGCGAACACCGCCTATCTGAAGAGCTCGACCTGGACCGTCTTCGCCGGACCCTTGGCGCCCTCTTGGATCAGCTAGAGAATTCTGCGTCGTAGATGGCCCGAAGGCCCTCGCGATAGGTAGGATAGGCCAGCCGCACACCAAGTTCATCCTTGATCCGGTCGTTCCGGACCCGTCGGTTGTCCTCCCAGAAGGTGCGGCCCATAGGTGACATGCTTTTGGCGGCTTCTTCAAAAGACACTTCATCGGGTGGATCAACCCCCAACAACAAACAGGCAAATGTGGTCACTTCTGCGGGTGCGGCCGGTTCATCATCGCAAACATTATAGATGGCGCCAGCGTTCGGCGCGGCCATCGAGGCCTCCAGTACGGTAGCGATATCATCCACGTGGATACGACTGAACTCATGACCGTGCTTGATTATTCGCCGGGCCTGGCCTGTCACCGCCTGAGCCAGCACGTTGCGTCCCGGCCCGTATATACCGGCTAGACGGAAGATGTGCAGAGGCAGACCGTAGGCTGCGGCCAGATCCTGCCAGGCGGCCTCAGCGGCAGCGCGACGGATGCTGCGGGCCACAGTGGGGTTCAGGGGTGCGGCCTCATCCACCCAAGCGCCATCCGTATTGCCAAACACGCCGGTGGTAGAGAGATAACCCAGCCAACTGAGAGTTGGCAGACCCGCGATTGCTGCGGCAAAATGTGCTAGAACGGGATCGCTCGCCGACCCGGGGTCGCGGCCCGGCGGCACGGAAACTAAAATGTGGCTTACCCCGTCCAAGCAAGCCGCTTCAGCCCGAGCGCTCCCGTCAAAGATATGCATGGCGTAGCCAAGCGCGCGGCCAGCAGTAGCTTGTTCCCTGCTTCGACTGGTGCCCGAGAGTTCCCAGCCTCGAGCCGCAAGGCGAGCCGCCAAGCGACACGCGGAGTAGCCCAGGCCGAAACAGAACAAGTGGCCGGGTTGGACGGAGTTGATGGACATATTGGCTCCTGGGCACAAGACTTGTAATTTGGCTTACAGGCTCGCAGAATATCTTTCAATGACCCTTTTTCGTTTCGCGCTTCCGGCACTAATCGCCGGCCTAACGGGCATTTCGGCGGGGGCCGACGAAATGCCGCCGGCCCAACGCTATCAGGCTTGCCTCTCCGAGGTGGAAAACTCTCCCAAAGACGCCTTCGAAGACGCCATCCAGTGGGCCCGTGAGGGAGGCGGCGGCCCGGCCGAACATTGCGCTGCATCGGCGCTAATGGCCTTGGGTTTCTATACGGACGCAGCAAAACGACTGGAAGCACTGGCCCAGTCGGTAAAGAAAGGCCCCCGATTCAAAGCCGGAATCTTGGCCCAGGCGGGCCACGCTTGGCTGTTGGCAAACGACGTCATCCGCGCCGAGGCGGTAGCGACAACGGCCCTGCAACTGCTGCCAAAGGCGCCAGCGCTATTAATCGACCGGGCCCAGGCCCGGGCTGAACAGGGCGACTATGCCGGTGCCAAAGCGGATCTAGATATCGCCCTGATAGGCGCGCCGGGGCATCCGGACGCGCTGGCATTTCGTGCCGCGGCGTCTCGGTTCCTAGACGAGACAACGGCCGCACGCGCAGACACGGATGCGGCGCTGGCCCAAGACCCCGGCCACCCGGAGGCCCTGTTGGAACGCGGTATCCTGAAGCGCTTGACCGGCGACAAAGACGGCGCACGCACGGACTGGATCAAACTTCTCGAGGTGGCCCCGGATACGGGCGCCGCCGACGCGGCCCGGGCCAACCTGGAAAAGATGGACGTTAGGAAATAGGACACGGCAAGGAAGGGGCAAGCATGCTCAACACTCACAAATATAACTCGCCATCCGGGCGGAGCACTTATTGGCCTCAGTCTTGCCTCGGTGGATGTTATAGATGTGTTGCAGTCCGATGGAAACCCAGCGCCACCTGGCGAAAGGCTGCGCTGAGGCGGTCTCAGTGTCCTGCGACCGAGGCAGCAGCGTCGAGCAGTTCCTTAACTACCTTTTTTTTGAGATCGATCCCTACCCCACACTTGCAGCCCGGACAATCGGTACAGTCGTCCAGTCCCAGATTCCCCGCCTGCGTTAGCGCCTCGTCCTTTTCTGCCTGCGAGCTCAGGGGATCAAGGCGCACCATCTGCAACTTCAACAACGAAAACGGATTGCCCCACCTATAGCCCTCGCCTGCATGAAGGGTGGCGGGGGCGCCGCTGTCGTCAGGCTTCAGGTTCTTGGCGTGCATGGGGCAATTGTGAAGGCACGCGTAGCACTCCACGCAAGCGGTTAGCGCATGGTAGTCATCGGGGGCTTCGATGTTCAAATCATTGCCCGCCGCCTGCGCCGGCATGCGGCCACGCATCTGCCGGGCAATCCCATCACGCTTCACCACTAGGTCAGCCAGAACCGGCAGAGTCGCCATGGCGCTGATGCGATCGCCGTCACGGATCCGTGCCCGACAAGCCAGCCGGGGCAGGCCGTTGATATCGATGGTGCAGACCCCGCAATTTCGGGCCCGGCAGCCATAGCGGAACGCCAGGTCCGCATGTCCATTCAACTGGGCTTGCAAGAGGACGTCCAGAACCATGGGTTTCTCATTATCGGACCGGCTCTGATAATCATATTCGACGACCACCGCTTGGCCATCGCGGTTTGTAACGATTTCAACCTTCATCCCTGAACCTTCTCCGCCGGCGCGCCGGCTAGGCTGCCGGGCTCTATTTCATGTGGGCCGGCGGTTGCGTTCATCACCGCCTCATAATGCCTACGGATGCGCCGGTCGCTGATTGGTGCGGGCAAGCGGCGTAACACTCTAAGCTTGGCCTTCCGCCAAAAATCACCCGCCAAATAGGCCAACATCCGGCCAAAAGGAAGTCCTTCGCGATTGATCCGCCAAGCAATGAACATTCCATCCTCATCCCGACGGATCACCGTGGAATAGGGTTTCGCGAAGACCGAGATGTTGGGTCTGTCGGAACGCACATGGCCGCCGACGCTACCATCACGTTCCCGCGCCGCCACTGCGATAGCACGTCCGCAGGCCAGCAGATTGGTAAGCTCGATATATTCGATGAAGGCTTGGTTCCAAGAGCTGTGGGCAGGTATGGCAACATTCTTGAGCGCCGCCTCAATCCGCGTGCAAACCGCCTCGAACCGATCCAGACGTTGGACGGACCGGACCGGACCGATGTTCGCCCAGGCTGCATCTTGAAGTTCCGCCTTCAAGACCGCCGCCGCCTGGTTGCCGTTACGGCCAAACAGGCCCGCCGCGGAATCCAGCGCTGAATGGAATGCCACGTCTTCGGCTTTGGCGTTCCGGGCGAGGGCATAGGCGGCTGCGCTGTGGCCACTGCGGATGCCGAAGATGGTGCACTCAGCCAAAGCCGTCGAACCCAATCGGTTCGCACCGAAGACGCCCCCCATCGCCTGACCAGCTGCGTAGAGACCCGCGATGGTGTTTCTGCTTTCTTCCGCAAATGCAGCACCATCAGGATCTGCACGGAGACCTCCCATCATGTAATGTGCGGCGGGTCGAACCTCCCACGGCTCCTTTAACTGCCCCGCCGCCTTGCTCATGGCCTGGCGAACGTTTCTAAAGGCCGACGGCATAACCTGTTGTAAATAGCGCTTGAAGTGATCGCCCGACAGCGGCGCCTGGGCGTTCTTGGTCAGGTCCAAATAAGCTCCTCCGTTGGCCGTGCCGCGATCATCCTCCACGGCCAGCATAATCGCCGCCGCGCATTCCGCTCGAGTGCGGAGCATGACGCAATCCAGAATGACCTCCCCGTTCTTATCCAGAAGGTCGCCCATGAAACTAGCGACTGACGGCTCCCCACACAGTAGCCCTTCAAAGGAGGGGGGTGATGTCAGGCAAAAGGGCAAGAACTGTAATTGTTCCATGTCGACGAGCTCGGCGCCGGCGCGGGCCATTACCGCATAGGCGTCTCCCGTGTTGCCACGCATAGTGTCGGTCTTCGGGAAAAAGAGCGTGCTCAGTCCGCCTGCCGCGATGACGACCGCCGGCGCACGCAAGACCAACAACTTGCCGCCCGACGCATCATACACGATCCCGCCGATGACCCGTTCACACCCTCCGTCTGTCGCTTCGCTGGTAACGACATCTAGGAACCAGGCATCCTCGAGATATTCGACCCGGGGGGTCTGTACCACGGCGGCCCAGGTCGCGTGGCTGAGCGCAACGCCAGAGTTAACGTGCCCGATGGTCCGGCGCTTGGTATGACCACCCATGGCGATAGATACAGGCCGAGGACCACCACGTTTGACATCCACCTTCGGGCGCGCGCCGCGCTGTCGGTACCAATCATAGGCTGTCCGATTATCTTTGGCGAAAACCTGCGTGATGGCCTTGTCGGGGATGCTCCCGCCGCCCATGCGAAGATTGTCTGAGAGGGCCTGTTCTGTGTCGCTGTCTTCTCCTGTACCGCGCACTGTTACTTTGCCCTCGGAAATCTTGGTGTCCGAACATCCAATAGGATCCTTCGAGACAACCAACACTCGTGCGCCGCGTTCGGACGCCGCCTGCGCAGCCGCACTCCCCGCACCGCCGGAGCCTACGACGATCACATCGTAATTATGCCATACCGTTTTGATAGCCATGTCTCCCCCCCCCCCACGACAAAGCTCTAGTGATCGTATCATGGGCGGCCATCAACTCAATCGAGTAGCTTTTCGAAAATGGGGCCGAACTTCACTGGATTTATAAAAACGCGCCTTTCGTCGCTCCGTTCCTCCAGCTCAGAAGTCGAGATCGGCATAGTGTTTTGCAGGCGCCGCGCCTGGGATTTTATCCTCCAACAAGGGCCGGAAGCTCGGACGGGATTTGACCCGGGCGTACCAGTCCTTGGCTGAGGGATGTTGCTCCCATGGCACATCCCCCAAGTAGTCAACGCAGGACAAGTGCGCCGCGGCGGCCAGGTCGGCCAGGCTCATATAATCGCCGGCAAGCCATCGGCGACGGTCGGCCAAGTAACTGATGTAGTCCAAGTGATGATGGATGTTGGCGTGACCGGCGCGGATGGTTTTCGACGCGGGCTCGCCTAGGCCTAGGAAGCGCTTCATGATTTTTTCGTCGACCAGGTTCTTGGTCACCTCGGCGTGGAACTTGTGGTCAAACCAATAAACAAGGCGGCGAGCTTCGGCGCGGGCCAGGGCCTGGTGGCCAATGAGGGTCGGTTCGGGATGGACCTCATCCAGAAACTCGCAGATGGCGCCGGAGCCTGACAAGGCTGTTCCGTCGGCTTCGATTAGTACGGGGACTTCGCCCACAGGGTTAAGTTTTAGGAATGCCTCGTTGCGCTCCCACACGGCTTCGGTCCTCATCTGGAAGTCAATACGCTTCTCGTTGAGGACAAGGCGCACCTTACGGCAAAACGGCGAGAGCCAGAGGTGATGGAGAGTCCGCATAATCCCGTTATAGCGCGCGTTTAGGGTCTCGACAACGAGGCCCAAACTGCGCGCTTTGGGCCGACACATGCGGCGCCAAAAACCCCGGTTTCGCCCATATATCGCAAACCCATAACATATGCGTCAGAAATCTTACTCTGGGCAGGGGCGAAGCATAGCCGTATGTTCGCGTCACTGGTTATCACATTCAAGGAGTTCGGATCATGCTGATCCGCCACATACACACCTCCGACGCTCTCCCATCGGAGATCACGCCACGGTCGACGTTCCTGAACCGCCGGGAACTGCTCCGCACCGCTACCGCCACTGGAGTCATCGCGGGCCTCAGCCCGTTCATGCTATCGAGTCCGGTAGATGCTGCCCGCCAGAAGTTGCCAAGCTTGGTGAAGACCAAATGGACGGAGCAGGCGCTCGGCAAGGACGACAAGCTGACGCCCTACAAGGACGTGACATCTTACAACAACTTCTATGAGTTTGGCACGGGCAAGGGCGACCCGGCGAAGAACGCCCACACGCTCAAACCCAAGCCCTGGACCGTAGTGGTCGACGGACACGTGGAAAATGCAGGCAGGTATGACTTAGACGACCTGATTATGGGCAACGACCTAGAAGAACGGGTCTACCGGTTTCGCTGCGTAGAGGCCTGGTCCATGGTGATACCGTGGGTAGGCATTCCGCTCGTCAACATTATCAAGCGTCTGGCTCCCAGCTCAAACGCCAGGTACGTGGCCTTTGAAACCCTGGCCGATGCAGAGCAGATGCCCGGTCAGCGCTTAGCGACGCTGAAATGGCCTTACCGAGAAGGGCTTCGCATGGACGAGGCTATGAACCCGCTGACCCTGATGGCCGTCGGACTTTATGGCGAGGTGATGCCGAACCAGAACGGCGCACCGATCCGCCTGGTTGCGCCGTGGAAATACGGCTTCAAGTCCATCAAATCCATTGTCCGTATTTCCTTTACGGAGACGATGCCGCCAACGTCGTGGAACATGTCGGCACCGCGGGAATACGGATTCTATTCCAACGTAAATCCGCTGGTCCATCATCCTCGCTGGAGCCAGGCCAAAGAACGGCGTCTGGGTGGGCCAACCAACATCTTTGGCTTAACACCGAAACGCCCGACGCTCATGTTCAACGGTTACGAGGAAGAAGTGGCAAGCATGTACCAGGGCATGGATTTGACGCGGAACTACTGATGATAGGAACCAGCTCTAGGCGCGAGGCTGGGGCTGACCCGGTTAGCCAGACCGACTGGTCTCAACACGTCTCAACGAAATTTACATTGAGGGTTTTGACGATAAAAAATCGCTATGAACGCTAACGAAAAAATCTGCTGGGTGTTCAAACCCATCATCTGGGCCCTATGCCTGCTGCCGCTGGCGTGGCTGGGCTGGTTAATCGTCAACCAAGACCTGACCGCCAATCCTGCAGAGTTCATGAACCGGTACCTCGGCGAATGGGCGATACGCATCTTGTGGGTGGCGCTGGCGGTGACGCCGGTGAAGATTTTGACGGGCTGGAAACAGGTGTTGCTGTTCCGCCGTCTGATCGGTCTGTTCGCGTTCTTCTATGGTGTATTGCACGTGACCAGCTACGTGGCGATAGACCAGTACTTCGACTGGATTGCCATTTGGGACGACATCATCAAGCGGATTTACATCACGATTGGCATGTCATCCTTTTTGATCATGACCACGCTGGCGATCACTTCGTCGAGTTGGATGATCAAGCGGCTCGGCGGTAGGACTTGGACTAAGCTACACCGGGGCGTATACTTGGCCGGAACCTTGGCGGTCATCCACTTTATCATGATGCGTAAAGGTTTCCAGATTGAGCCGCTGATTTACGCGGTGATCCTTGCTTCCCTGCTTTGCATTCGGCTGGCGCCGTATCTTGAGAAAAGGAAAAAGAAGTCCGCGGCGGCTTAGCGCTGGTCAAATTGTACTTTATCGTCGCCAAAGCGGAGCCAGAGAGTGACAGCAATGGCCGACGGCGGTGGTTCCGGGCTTGTGGGGATCAAAGAGAAGTTTGCGCGTTTCGCAGGGCATGCAGAATCTTCCGTTCTGCACGACAGGAGATTGAAGTTCTTTTTGTGTAAAAGTATGTCGGTTCGGGCGCTAAGGTTGCGTTGCTGGGATGCACTCAGCCATTGATCCACCGGCCCGGTTCGCTATCATCCACATGATCACCGACCGCCAAAAACGAGGCCCTACTATGCCAGCCCCCGAAATCGTCGAAGTCACGTTAAAGCGCATAGCCTGCGATGGCGGTGGCGGCACCCTAGGACATCCGAAAATATATCTGGAAATGGGCGCGGCCAACGAAGTCGTCTGCCCCTACTGCTCGCGCCGGTTCGTGTTTAAAGAAGGGACGGTGGTCGACGCCGAGGACTTAAGTTCTCGTGCTTCCCCTTCTTGGTGAACGCTGCAATCCTGCAGACACGCTCCTGATGGGTCTTTAGGGTCTCCCTTGCGGTGGTTGTACAAACGCGCCAACCCGAACTGTCCGGAAGAAACACAACTTGCCCGTTGTTGCTAGATAACTTTTTATATTTCTGTTTTATTCCGGCTCGCTCGTTTCGCCGGAACGAGGTATTCTGACCCACACGGCCCATACGGGCTGGCCTTTGTCCAATGGCGATACATCGCCGTGACCGTGGGAGCCATCATGTCCGACCAGCCAAAACACTTATTCCTCATTGACGGATCCGGCTTCCTGTTCCGCGCCTTCCATGCGCTGCCGCCCATGACACGCGACGATGGAACGCCAGTGAATGCCGTGTTTGGGTTCACGAAAATGGTCATGAAGCTGATTGACGATACGGACGCGAACTACATCGCCGTAATCTTTGACCGCGCTCGCAAGACCTTCCGCTCCGATATCTATGCCGACTATAAGGCGAACCGGCCGCTGCCACCGGACGAGCTCATCCCACAATTTCAGCTGGTCCGCGACGCCACCGAGGCCATGAACGTCCCAGCCATAGACATGGATGGATTCGAGGCTGACGATCTGATCGCCACCTACGCTCGCCAAGCCGCGGAAGCCGGCGCGAAAGTCACCATCGTATCTTCTGACAAGGACCTCATGCAGCTTGTCACCGACAAGGTCACGATGTTGGACGCTATGAAGAACCGCGTCATTGGCCACGCACAGGTGGTAGAGAAGTTCGGCGTCGGGCCTGACCGGGTTGTCGACGTGCAATCGCTCGCAGGCGACAGCACCGACAATGTCCCCGGCGTCCAGGGTATCGGTGTAAAAACGGCGGCACAGCTGATCAACGAATACGGCGATTTAAATACGCTTTTGGCGAACGCCAATGAGATCAAACAGCCGAAGCGCCGCGAACGGCTCATCGAACAGGCCGACATGGCCCGCATCTCTCGCAAGCTGGTGCGCCTGGATGACAACGTGCCCGTCACCGAGGCATGGGAGAACTTTGCTGTCAAAGCGCCGGATCCGGACGTGCTGTTGCCGTTCCTTAAGGAACAGAACTTTCGCTCGCTGATGTCCACAATGGAGGCACGCCTGGGCGCGGCACCGGGCGCCGACGGCGTAAGCGGCCGCGGCAATGCGGCGCTGGACGAGGCCGATTATGAACTGGTTCAGACGGAGGATGCTCTCAAGGCTTGGATCGCCGAAGCGGACAAGGCCGGTGCAGTGGCAGTAGACACGGAAACCACCAGCCTTGATTCCATGCAGGCGAAACTTGTCGGCGTGTCGCTCTCAGTGACGGCGGGTCGGGCGTGCTACATTCCGCTCGGACATAAGGCCACCGACGCCGGCACCACGGGTGACTTGTTGCAAAAGGCCGAGAGCGAACCCGTACCGAAACAGATAGCCGTGGACCGGGCTCTAAATCTTCTCAAGCCCTTGTTAGAGGACCCAGCAGTCCTGAAAATTGGCCAGAACATCAAGTACGACAAACAGGTGTTAGTGCGCTACGGCATTGATGTCGCCCCCGTCGACGACACTATGCTGATCTCCTACGTCCTTGAGGGCGGCCTGCATGGCCACGGCATGGACGAATTGGCCCGTGACACACTGGGCATAGAGACGATCAAGTTCAAGGATGTGGTCGGCACCGGGAAGTCGCAGATCACCTTCGATCGTGTAGCGTTGGACAAAGCCCTCGATTACGCCGCCGAGGACGCGGATATTACGCTTCGGCTGCACAAGACATTCAAGCCTCGCTTAGCCCAGGAACACATGGTGACAGTCTACGAGACCTTGGAGCGGCCCTTGGTTCCCATCTTGGAAGCCATGGAACGTGATGGCGTCAAGGTTGACGCTCAAAAACTGAAACGCCTTTCCGATGACTTTGGTAAGCGGATGGCCGATCTGGAAGAGAATGCCCAAAAGTTGGCCGGCCGAGAGTTCAACGTCGGCTCGCCAAAACAGCTGGGCGAGATCCTGTTCGATGAAATGGGTCTCGAGGGTGGCAAAAGAGGTAAGACCGGGGCCTACGCCACCGGCGCCGATGTCCTGGAAGGACTGGCGGCAGAAGGTCATCAACTGCCAAATACCGTCCTGGAGTTTCGCCAACTCTCCAAACTCAAGAGCACCTACACAGATGCCCTGACTGCGGCCATTAATCCGCAAACAGGTCGCGTGCACACCTCCTACAGCCAGGCGGCCGCATCGACGGGACGACTTTCGTCGACGGACCCGAACCTGCAGAACATCCCCGTGCGCACGGAGGACGGTCGCAAGATCCGCAAAGCCTTCGTACCGGAAATGGAACACGTGTTGATCTCAGCCGACTATTCCCAGATCGAACTCCGGATCCTTGCCCACGTGGCTGGTATCGACGCATTGATACAGGCCTTTCACGACGGCCAGGATATCCACGCGCTCACGGCCTCACAAGTCTTCGGCGAATCCATTGTGGGCATGGACCCGATGACGCGGCGGAATGCGAAAGCCATCAACTTCGGCATCATCTACGGCATCTCCGCCTTCGGCCTGGCACGTCAGCTGAAGATCCCCAACGGCGAGGCGAAGGCCTACATCGACGCCTACTTCGGCAAGTATCCGGGCATCAAGGCCTACATGGAGTCCACCAAGCTCCAGGCCCGCGAGAAAGGCTTCGTCACCACGCTCTTTGGACGCAAGTGCCATACCAAAGGCATCAACGACCGCAACCCCAACATACGGGGCTTCGCGGAGAGGGCCGCCATCAACGCACCAATTCAGGGCGGTGCAGCCGATATTATTAAACGCGCTATGATCCAGTTACCGGGAGCGCTCACGGATGCTGGGCTCAGGGCTCGGATGCTCCTGCAAGTGCATGACGAACTGATCTTCGAGGTACCCAAGGCGGAAGCTGAAGACACCATCGGTGTGGTCAGGGCAACTATGGAGGGCGCGGCGCATTTAGACGTGCCGTTGGTGGTAGATGCGGGCACGGGCATGAGCTGGGACGAGGCCCACTAGGATGCTAAACGACGAGGTCGAACTCGCGTTCCCCACCCAGCTTTGCGTTGATAGCCGTGGACTTTGGGTTCATGGCGGAAGCGATGATCTCCATCCTTGAATGGGGCCTGTTGCGCCCCGGCGCCACTTCCGGCGTGATGCGTGTTTGGCATAGCCGATTCTTTCGCCTGGAAACTCACATTGCCCCGTTCCAGACCAGTATAGACAAGCGCCGCCTGATCCTCCCATTCGACCACGATAAACTTCGCGCGAACCTTTTACCCAGACAAGTTAACTTTGAAGCGTGCCTTGACAGAAGGTCATCCGCGGGGGCATGAGCATAGTCATGCGCTTCTTCCAACCGGCCACAGATCCTGATAATGCCCTGGAGGTCCGGGGCCTTAAAAAAGTCTATGCCTCAAGCGGGAAATCTGTCCCAAAGGAAGCTTTAAAGGGTATAGACCTAACCATTCCAAAAGGCTCCTTCTTTGCCTTGCTAGGGCCGAATGGTGCAGGCAAGTCCACCTTCATCAACATTCTAGCCGGACTGGTCGTGAAAACGGCCGGCGAGGCGAAAGTTTGGGGCTACGACATCATCGAAGACATGCGTGCAGCCCGGCGCTGTATTGGCGTGGTGCCCCAAGAACTGAACTTGGACGCCTTCTTTACGCCACGTGAGGTGCTCGACCTGCAGGCCGGACTGTTCGGGATCCCCGAAAAAGCTCGGCGCACGGACGAGATTTTAGAAGCCGTCGGCCTGACAGACAAGGCGAACGCCTATGCCCGTTCATTGTCAGGCGGTATGCGCCGACGACTTCTGGTCGGCAAGGCCATGGTTCATTCACCGCCAGTACTAATCTTGGATGAACCGTCGGCGGGTGTCGACGTGGATCTGCGCCGTCAGCTCTGGAGCCATGTGAAGGCCCTGAACTCAACAGGTACGACGGTGCTGTTGACCACCCATTACCTGGAAGAGGCCGAGGCCATGTGCGACACCATTGGCATCATTAACCACGGTCAGCTGATTGCCTGCGAGAATACGCCGGACCTTCTGGGTCGGTTGGATTCGAAACAGATGTTGATCACCGTTGACAGGGATTTGTATGCGGTCCCCGCGACCCTGGCCGCCTTCGCCACCGAAATTCGCGATGCGCGCGCCCTTCAGATCTCCTTCCCACCAAGCCGGGTCAACGCCGGTCAAGTTTTGGCCGCCGTGAGCAATGCGGGTCTGGGCGTCGTCGACGTTGTCACCCGCGAGGCGGACCTGGAAGACATCTTCGTCAATCTGACCCACGCCGATAACATGGCCGGGAAGGTGCAGGCCTCCGCGTGAGGTACGGCTTGGCCGTGCTGATGCTTATAGGCCTTTTGTCGGCCTGCGCGCCGCGCATCCTGGAGCCTGGGCCCGAAATGGGGACGCACCAGCTGGCCGACACCGTCTTTATTACCGCCGACGGTGCGGCTCTTCCGCTTCATGCTTGGCGACCGGCGGGCAAGCCTCAGGCTGTGATCTTGGCGCTCCACGGATTCAACGATTACGGCCACTTCTTCAGCGATCCGGGAATTTTTCTGGCGCTTCGCGGGATCACATCCTACGCCTATGACCAGCGTGGGTTTGGCGGCGCGCCGAATCTGGGCACCTGGGCGGGCGTGTCGGCCTATACGCGCGACGCAGTTCAGGCGGTCCGCGCCTTGAAACAACGTCACCCGGGCCTGCCGCTCTATCTTCACGGCTCCTCCATGGGCGGGGCCGTGGCCATGCTAGCCGCCAGCGGGCCCGACGCCGCTCCCGTGGACGGCGTAATCCTGGCGGCCCCAGCTGTTTGGGGACGCACAACCATGCCTTGGTATCAACGTCTGGCGCTATGGATCGGCGCGCATTTAGCGCCGTCGATGGCTCTGACTGGCCGCGGACTGGACATCGTGCCTTCAGACAACCACGAGATGCTGATCCGCCTTAATCAGGACCCCCTGATAATCAAACAAACCCGTATCGACACCATCTACGGCCTTGTCAACCTCATGGATGCGGCCTTGGCCGCGGCGCCGGATTTGAAAACGCCGACACTAATTCTCTATGGCAAAAGGGATGAAATTATTCCCAAGGCGCCGACCCGACGCATGCTGAAAACCCTGCCAGCCAATCGCCGCCGCATCGCACTTTATGAAAACGGCTTCCACATGCTGCTTCGGGACCTTCAGGCTGCCACTGTCTGGAAAGACATTGCCGCCTGGGTCATTAACCAGGACGCGCCCTTGCCCTCAGGAGCGGATCGGATCAGTCTGAAGACACTCGGCATGACGGAGGCGTGGCACTAACCATGGATTTCAAGGAAACCCCCTATTGGTGGGAGGCCGCACCCCGGCCAACTCTGGACGGACAGCCTGTACAGAAAACCTGCGACGTGGCCATCATTGGAGCAGGATTCGCGGGTCTGACGGCATCGCTGATCTTGGCCCGCGCGGGACGCAACGTACAGGTCTTCGACAAGCAGCGTCCCGGCGAAGGCGCATCCAGCCGCAACGGCGGCATCGCGTCGGGCAACATCAAAATGCAATTTTCGGCCATGGTCTCGGCCTTTGGCGAGGAAGCTGCAAAAAAAATCTACGCCGAGGGTGTCGCTGCGCGCGAAGACTTAGCGCGCTTCATCGAGGACGAGAATATCGATTGCCACTTCAAAATGACCGGCCGGTTCACAGGCGCCTACCGACCGAAGCATTACGACCAGCTGGCCCGCGAGGTAGAATTTCTAAACAAGCACCTGGACCTGGGCGCAGAAGTTGTGGCCCGCGCCAACCAGCAGGAAGAAGTGGGCACGGAACTTTACCACGGCGGCGTAGTGCGACCCGACATCGGCGGCCTGCACCCGGGTTTGTTACACCAGGGGATTCTGGAACGCGCCTTGGAGGCCGGCGTCACCGTACATGGCGTCACCGACGTGGAAGGATTTGTGAAGGACTCGGATGGCTTTGCAATTACCACATCGCGCGGCACTACGAAAGCCCGCGATCTTTTGGTCTGTACCAACGGCTACACGGGCAAGTCCACGCCCTGGCTGCAACGCCGCGTCGTACCAATCCCAAGCCAGATTATCGCGACCGAGCCGCTCCCGGCCGAGACCATGCAGCGCCTGATGCCCAGGGGCCGCATGCTAGGCGAGACCCGCAACATTTATCACTACTATCGGCCGTCACCAGACGGCACGTGTATCATCTTCGGTGGCCGTGCCGGCGCCGGCACGAATGATCCCCAAGAAAAATTCAAACACTTGCAAAAGGGCATCGTGGAAATATTCCCCGAACTCAAAACCGCGGGGATTACCCATTCGTGGTCGGGCTTCACAGGCTACACCTTCGACTTCATGCCGAAGTCCGTGGTCAATGATGGCGTGCATTACGCGGCCGGGTTCTGCGGCTCAGGGGTCGTTTGGGCGCGCTGGTTCGCGAAGAAGTCTGCCATGCGCATCGTCGGCAACGCCAAAGATGCGGAAAGCGCCTTCGACGGCCGTCCCGCGCAGACTAGGCTTTTCTATCATGGTAATCCGTGGTTCCTGCCCTCGGTGATCGCCTGGTACGGATGGAAGGACCGTTTAGGGCTTTAGGCCAGATAAAGGCAACCTTCAGGGTCAATCTTTCCATCAGCGCATAAAAATACCAGCAGGCGTATCGACATTTATCCAGTAATCGACAGAGACGTCTTCGTCCACCGTATCCGCCTGCTCCCTCACAACCGCAACCGGGACATCGGGAAGCTGGCAGCTATGCCAGACGGCCGCCGTTCCGGATTTCTTAAACTCACCCATGGCACCGATGACGACCAAGATGGTTTCCTTCATACCTATCGGCGTTCGGCGAAAAAAACTTGTAAGATCGCGGCACATTCCGTTTCCATTACTCCCCCGATCACCTCGGGAGCATGGTGAATTGTGGGCTGGTCGAAAATTCGCGGCCCGTGCTCCACGCCACCGCCTTTTGGGTCATAAGCCCCAAACACCACCTTCCGAAGGCGCGCAAACACGATCGCCGAAGCGCAGAGCGCGCAGGGCTCCAGCGTCACATACAAATCGCATTGAGGCAGGCGCGTGTCACAGAGAGCCGCAGCGGCCTCCCGTATCACCAGAACTTCGGCGTGTGCGGTGGGATCAGATAATTCTTCTACCCGGTTACTGGCCCGCGCCAAAACAGCTCCAGTAGCCGCCTCCACTAGGATGGCCCCCACTGGCACCTCCCCTCGGGCCTCGGCGGCGCGAGCTTCAGCCAAGGCCTGGATCATAAAATCATTTTCACCCATGGTGAAATTTGCGGCTAAGTAGCTGTGCCGTCAAGGCGCGCTTGTTCCGGGCTCATGCACTGCTAAAGTGCGCGCATGTTGCAACAAAATGACACTAAGAAAGGTGAGCGCATCGCTAAGGTCTTGGCGCGGGCGGGACTCTGTTCGCGACGTGAGGCGGAACGCTGGATCGACAACGGCCGAGTGCACGTGAACGGTGCGATGTTGAGCACACCAGCGGTGACCGTGACGGATGCCGACATAGTCCTAGTTGACGGCCAACCCCTGCCAGAAATTGAGAAAACGCGGCTCTGGCGTTATCATAAGCCACCTGGGCTGGTGACCACGAACAAGGACCCGGAGGGCCGAGCGACTATATTCGAGCGGCTGCCTCGAGACCTGCCCCGTGTGATGACGGTGGGGCGACTGGACATCACGTCGGAGGGCCTGCTGCTTCTCACCAACGACGGTGGCCTAGCGCGGCAATTGGAACTACCTAAAACTGGCTGGACCCGAAGGTATCGGGTCCGAGTTCACGGTAACGTTAATGAGGCCAAGCTGGCAAAACTGGCGGGCGGGATGACGGTCGACGGTGTGCATTACGGCGCTATCCAGGCCACCCTTGAGGCTCAACAGAAATCCAATGCCTGGCTCGATGTGCGGCTTTGGGAAGGCAAGAATCGCGAGATCCGCCGGGTCATGGCGCATCTGGGGCTAGACGTGACACGCCTGATCCGGACCGCCTACGGTCCCTTCCAACTGGGCAAGATGGACCGCGGTCAGGTAATCGAGGTTTCGGGCAAGGTCATGCGGGATCAAATTGCGGGTCTTGGGAAACGTAAATCCCGCAAAGGTGGTGTCGGGTGAGTGTTCGGACATGAGAATTGTCGGTGGCGCCTTCAAGGGTCGACGCATGGTGGCACCGACAGGTCATGACGTGCGACCGACGTCGGACCGGACGCGGGAATCGTTGTTCAACATTTTGGCCCACGGCTTGGCAGACTGGAACGGTGAATTGGAAGGCGCTAGTGTTGTCGACCTATTTTGCGGGACCGGTGCCTTGGGGCTCGAAGCGCTGTCACGGGGCGCGAAACACGTGACGCTAATCGACAATTCAGTATCGGTATTATCGACGGTCCGCAAAAATTCGGCACTCGGTGTTAACGCGGCGAGGCAGACGACCATTTTGAAGATGGACGCAACCATGTTGGCTCCGCCACCTCGCGCCGCCCAGGCGCCGTGCACTATAGCCTTTTTGGACCCGCCCTATGGCGCCGGTTTGGGGGTGCCGGCATTGGGGTCGTTAAAGGCGCGGGGCTGGCTTTGCGATGGTGGTCTGGCGGTGGTTGAAGTTGGCGTGAACGAGTCCTTGGACCCGCCACGTGGGTACACGGCCGTCGAGACGCGGTCGTACGGTGCGGCCAGGGTCGTCTTCTTGCTATTACGAGATTGATGCGCTTTGGCCAAATCCGATATGCCAATGATGCGCTGTGGCAGAGGCAGCACAGACCTCTCATCTAGGGTCAATTGTATCGGACTTTTGCCCGTGCGATCATTTCTAGAAGATAAATCGTCAACCGGTCTGAGGATTTTGAGAACGTGGATATAGACTTTCGACGGTTAATTGGTGCGCTAACGGCTCTCCTATCTATCGGCTTTTCGGGGGGTCAAGTGGTGGCAAAAGAGATCTTGTTTGTATACCCCCCAGAGGGGTGGCGGTTGAACTTTGAAACCGATATCGCCAACGTCCATTTTTTTGAATATTTGCCCAAGGGGGAAACACCCCAGCAGTGGACGGAGATGGTGACCATCCAATTCATCGATAATATGAGAGGTTTAGGTCCGGTCGCGCTGGCCAACAATCTGCGCACCCGTTTTGTCACCGGGTGCGCCCGGCAGACCATTCGTGGCCCCGAGCGGTTCAACATCGATGGCTACCTTGCTGCCCGCCTCTACGTGGAGTGCGACGAGCCCAACTTAGAGACAATACTGGATGGGAGAGAGTTACTGCGACACGAAGTAAAGGCCTTTCAAATAATCCAAGGACAGTCGGATCTCTATGTTATCGAGCGTGCATGGCACGGACGGTCGCGGTCTGGGCCAAACGCACCCTACGGGCGCGATGATCTTTGGGGTTGGGATGGATTCTGGCACAACATTGAGGTTTGTAATTCCGAGGAGCGGGTGCGGGCTTGTTTTGGCCTCGGCCTGCTGTCGCCAGAGAAGGCAGCCATCCACGCCTCCCAAGCGGACCCTGACTTACCCTACGAATGTGACTATTTCCGTGTCCTATCGCTCTTGCCCGATACGGCGCGGGCAACGCGTCCGACACTGGTGGTGCCATTGAAACTGGACCTAGGCTCGTTCGGCGGTTCAAAACCTGAACAACGGTTTATTGGCAATCTTGTCGCAGCCTACGAAAAGAACGTACCCGTGGCGGTGATTGTCACCATGGCCCGCCACACGTTGTCCGGCATATTCTCAACAGATGCCGCCAAGGCTGGGCGGGATACGAACACCATCGCTAGCTTGCTGGTCGCCAGCGGTGTCACACCGGATCGCATTCATCAAACCGTGAACGCAGATTGCCCAGGGGAATAGCCCCGCCTTGGAGTGACACGAGAGACTATACGTCTATGTCTTCAACCAGACTGGCGTTTTCCTGGATGTACTTGAACCGCTTCTCAGGGTTCTTTCCCATCAGGCTGTCAACAAGTCGAGTCGTATCCTTGGCCTCGAGGATTTCTTCATCCGTGTGACCCGCCGGGATCGTGACCCGCACCAAGGTCCGCTGCGCCGGATCCATAGTGGTCTCTTTTAGTTGCGGCGGGGGCATTTCGCCCAATCCCTTGAAACGGCTGATTTCCACCTTGCCGCGACCGGTGAACACCTTTTCCATCAGCTCATCCTTGTGCTCATCGTCACGCGCATACATGGATTTAGAACCTTGATTGATTCGATAAAGCGGCGGCATGGCGAGATAAAGGTGGCCTGATTCCACCAAGCCGGTCATCTCCTGAAAGAAAAAGGTCATCAACAATGAGGAAATATGGGCCCCGTCGACGTCGGCATCGGTCATAATGATGACTTTCTCATAGCGGAGATCATCCTCTATGAATGTCTCGCCCATTCCGCAACCCAACGCTTCAATTAGGTCCGACAGCTCTTGGTTGGCGCGCATCTTGTCGGCGGTGGCAGTGGCGACATTAAGTATCTTTCCCCGTAGTGGCAGAACGGCCTGAGTCTCACGGTTCCGCGCCTGCTTGGCGGAGCCGCCCGCCGAGTCACCCTCGACGATAAACAATTCCGTTCCTTGCGAGGAGGTCCGGGTACAATCCGAGAGCTTTCCGGGAAGGCGCAGTTTCCGGGTTGCAGATTGGCGTTTGGTCTGCTTCTGCGCACGCCGCTTGAGCCGAACCTCAGCCCGTTCAATCGCGTGGTCCAATAACGCTTTTGCCGCGTCGGGCGCCCCCGAGAGCCAGTGGTCGAAGTGATCGCGGACTGCATTTTCCACAAGTTTCTGGGCCTCCACCGTGGATAGCTTTTCCTTGGTTTGCCCCTGGAATTGCGGATCGACGATGAACACGGACAGCATGGCCAAGGTGCCGCCGACCACGTCATCACCACTTAGCTTCGCAGCCGACTTGTTGCCGACGAGTTCCCCGTAGGCGCGCAGGCCTTTAGTCAGCGCGCCACGCAAACCCAATTCGTGAGTGCCGCCCAATGGGGTTGGTACTGTATTGCAATAGGAGTTGAAAAATGGATCCTCGTCCACTGGCCAGGCAACGGCCCATTCCACCTTGCCCGATCCACCGTTCATCTTTGATTGTCCGGCGAAGGACTGCGGTGTTATGGTGTTTCGCTCGCCGAGGGCGCTGACGAGATAATCGGAAAGGCCGCCCGGGAAATGCAGTGTCCCCTTGGCCGGGGTCTCGTCACCATCAGTGAGCAATGTCTGGTCGCAGGTCCAGCGAATTTCAACACCACGAAACAGGTATGCCTTAGACCGCGCCATGCGATAGAGCGTCGTGGGCTTGAAATGATTACGCGGCCCAAATATCTTCGCGTCGGGATGGAAATTGATAGTGGTGCCGCGACGGTTGCGGACTGCTCCGTCATCCTTTAATGGCCCGTCCGGAACGCCACGCTGATAGGTCTGGCGCCACATGTTCTGGTCACGTGCGACCTCCACGGTCAACCGGTCGGCTAAAGCGTTAACCACCGACAACCCAACACCATGTAGACCGCCCGATGTCTCATATGCTTCGCCGGAGAACTTACCGCCGGAGTGCAGCGTCGTCAGAATCACTTCCAGGGCCGACTTGTCCTTAAATTTAGGATGCGGGTCCGTGGGAATGCCGCGACCATTGTCGGAAATGGTCAGCGACTGATCGGCGTTAAGTTCAATATGGATGTGACTGGCATGGCCGGACACGGCCTCGTCCATCGAATTATCGAGGATCTCCGCCGCCAGATGATGCAGCGCGCGGTCGTCCGTGCCGCCGATGTACATACCGGGCCGACGGCGCACCGGCTCCAAGCCTTCCAATACTTCTATGTCTTTCGCCGAATAACTGGCGCCAACGCCCTTGGCCGCCGGTGCGGCCTTGCCGGAAGTTTTTGCGCCCTTCTTCTTTGAAGTGGTTCTGGATTTTTTAGCGGGGGGCTGATCGCCCTCGTTAAAGAGCTCAGTTTGCATGGAATTTCCCGATTTTTCGGCTTTTTGACGACACTATCCTTATCAATGGGGCCTAAGCCCGACAAGCATGATAATGTGCTAAGTTTAAATTAAATACACACTATATTGTGGACATCTCGTTAACTTCGAAGAAAAGGAGAGGTAACACGACTAACGTTAACGAACCGAGAGCACATAAAGAAGCCATGCCGGAGGAACCACACGGCGGCCCCATCTTGCGCACGCTCGCCATCGTCGCTGACGGCATCGTTACCGGACAGCGCCCGTTGGGCCGCGTGGCCATCATTGCCATTGATGATTTTATCTTTCTCAAGCCGGTGCAAGTTTAGGACCCCGTCTGCTGCGACACCCACGTCATTGCGGCGAACTCCAGCTTTGTCGCCTTGGGTTAGGCGGCAGCCAAACGCCGGATGCCATTACGTAGACGGCCGGCTGGCAGTCATGTTACCAAGAGAAATGCATATCCAGAGAACGCCAAGGCCATCACAGCCACGAGATCACGGTAGAAGGTCACGGTGTACATATTCCGAACTCCAAGGGGCTTGTTCTATATAGAATATAAATAGAACATATAGTGTATATTAGTGCAACAATTATAATGTCGCCGGTCAACCCCCTGAATCCATTATGGCTTTAATGCTTGCTATAAAATCCATGTTTTCCGGGCTTTCGCCGATTTACCTAATAGAAAGACCGACAGAGATTTTAAATATTTATCATATTTTTTCATTTAATAACCTTCCGCGTTATAAAGTCTGGCATTTCCAACACGCAGGCTGACGACGTTCCTGTTTGATCATTAAACTCATATGCCAACAGCAATGCCGCTAAACCTCTCTCCTCACGGCCCGTTGTCAGGGCACAAGTTGGCAACATTATGTCGATAAATTCGTAATATCGGGTCCGGCGGACGAAGCTCGGAAACACGGACCCTGATACCAGTCGATGTAGTTATCTAGACGACAGATTTCACCCAGGCGGCAGAATAATCGCAGACCATCCGACATAAAAAAGGCCGCCCCAGAGGGCAGCCTTTCTCACAAATGGAAGAGGTCGTGTTATGATGAGTAGTACATCTGGAACTCTACCGGGTGCGGCGTATGTTCGAAATTATAGACCTCTTCCCACTTCAAATCCATGTAGGCGTCAATCTGGTCGTCCGAAAACACGTCTCCCTTTTTGAGGAAGTCGCGGTCGGCATCAAGGCTTTCCATAGCTTCGCGGAGTGAGCCGCAAACCGTCGGGACATCGGACAACTCTTCCGGCGGCAGGTCGTAGAGATCCTTGTCCATGGCGTCGCCCGGGTTGATCTTATTCTGGATGCCGTCTAAGCCCGCCATCATCATCGCGGAGAAGGCGAGGTAAGGGTTGGCCATGGCATCCGGAAAACGGACTTCGACGCGCTTGCCGTTGGGCGAGTTGGAGAACGGAATTCGACAGCTGGCCGAACGGTTGCGGGCCGAGTAAGCCAGCAGAACCGGCGCCTCAAAACCTGGGATCAGCCGCTTGTAGCTGTTCGTAGTCGGGTTGGTGAAGGCATTAATGGCTTTCGCGTGCTTAATGATACCGCCGATATAGTAGAGCGCCGTTTCCGAAAGATCGGCGTAACTCGAACCAGCAAAGGTCGGCTTGCCGTCCTTCCAGATGGATTGATGCGTGTGCATTCCCGATCCATTGTCACCGGCCACTGGCTTCGGCATGAAGGTCGCTGTCTTGCCGTAGGTGTGGGCCGTCATGTGGGTGCAATACTTGTAGATCTGCAGGTTATCGGCAGCGCGCACAAGCGTCGAAAAGGTCATCCCGAGTTCGTGCTGTGAAGGCGCCACTTCGTGGTGATGCTTGTCCATATTGAGGCCCATTTCTTGCATGACAGTGACCATCTCGGCGCGGAGATCATGGGCACTGTCGACCGGCGGAACCGGGAAATAGCCCCCCTTGATTCCCGGGCGGTGGCCCAGATTGCCCTCGTCGAGGATCTTACCCGTCACATAGGGGCCCTCTTCGGAATCGAACTCAAAGAAGGTGGAATTCATCTGCACATCGAAGCGCACATCGTCAAAGACGAAGAATTCCGCTTCGGAACCAAAGTAGGCGGTGTCGCCAATGCCGGTGGAACCCAAAAAGGCCTCCGCCTTCCTAGCGACCGAGCGCGGATCGCGGCCGTAGGGTTGACCGGTCGTCGGCTCCATGATGTCGCAGCACATGATCATGGAAGGCTGGGCCGCAAATGGGTCCATCACGGCAGTCGAGGCATCGGGAATCAGCGCCATGTCGGACTCGTTGATGGCCTTCCAGCCGGCGATGGAAGAGCCGTCAAACATGATGCCGTCGACAAAGCTGTCATCGTCGACAAAATCTGAGCACATGGTGAGGTGCTGCCATTTGCCGCGCGGGTCGGTGAAGCGCAGGTCGACGAAGGGAATGTCTTCGTCTTTCAGCGCCTTCAGGACGTCGGTGGGGGTTTTGCAATCTAGAGCCATTTTTGAGATCCCTTCATCAGTAAGTAATAATGTTGCAACGCTCTGGGCATGTGGTCCACGGTTTCTCTGGGACGTTCTTATATGGCCTCACGACCACGTTCCCCGGTGCGGACACGGATCGCGTCTTCAATGGGAACAATGAATATCTTGCCGTCGCCAATCCGCCCCGTGTGGGCAGCGTTCTGGATAGCATCGACGGCGCGGTCCAGCATTTCGTCTTCGACGACGATCTCCAGCTTCACTTTGGGTAGGAAGTCGACCACGTATTCGGCTCCGCGATAAAGCTCCGTATGCCCTTTCTGACGGCCGAACCCTTTGGCCTCGAGAACGGTAATTCCTTGAAGGCCGACCTCATGAAGGGCCTCCTTCACCTCGTCCAGCTTGAATGGTTTAATTATAGCTTCGATTTTCTTCATGGACACGATCCCCAGGGTGATAATCTTCAACAGTTTAGGCCGCTCACAGACGCGGCTCCTCACGCGTACTAGCAGGGATCATGCCAGAAACTGGTCCGAAATTTATTTCAATTAAATCAATTATTTAATTATTCACATAACCATTTTCGAAATGTTGCCATGCATCGCAATTGCTTAATTTTTTGGCATTTGCCCTTATGGCGACCATTAGCGGGCCGCGGCGGTTGCGTAAGCCCGAACGACCACATAGCCTTTCTTTGAATTTCCTGTCCTCATCATCTGGAGATACGCCATGGCCCCCTATGCCAACGACTACGAACTGTTCACACTCCTCAAAAACAAGCTTTTCCCGGCAGTGGTCGGCGACGTTTTGGACAAGATGGGATTTCTGCATCAGTTTCTGCCTGCCGACATCCAGCCCCTAGACGATGACATGGTGCTGGCGGGCCGTGCCATGCCGGTTTTGGAAGCTGATATTTACGACGCCACGGGCAACAACAACCCCCTTTCTGGCAAGCCCTTCGGACTGATGCTGGAGGCGTTGGACAGCCTTAAACCGGGCGACATTTATGTCGCCGCTGGCGGGTCTTTGAGCTACGCCATGTTCGGCGAACTCATGTCGATCCGGGCCAAGATCCTGGGCGCCAACGGCGCACTCGTGAACGGCTATATCCGCGACACCAAGGGCATTAAGGCGCTCGATTTCCCCGCATTCGGACGCGGCAAGTATGCTCAGGACCAAGGGCCCCGCGGCCAGGTTATTGACTACAACGTGACCGTCGAAATTGCCGGCATCCGCATTGAACCAGGCGCGCTTTTGTTCGGCGATTGCGAGGGTGTACTGGTGATCCCCAAAGAGGTCGAGGAAGAGGTCATCGCCAAGTCTCTGGAGAAGGCGACCATGGAAAATACTGTCGAGGATGCCATCAAAGGTGGCATGAGTACGGTGGAGGCATTCAAGACCTATGGGGTGATGTGAGCGCGAAATTGGTTTACACGCCAAAGTTCATTTGTAGTCCAGAATTCGTGATATAGGGTCAACTTGGCCAGCAAGATCATGTTGACCGATAAGGGTCGCACGCCCAGAAATCAATGGCGCCATCGGGGGGTCGAAACAGTTGCGGTGGGTGCGAAAGTGTGCCGATATCAAAGCACCCGTCATTCGAACAGGATCGTCAAATGCGCCTTGGCTACTTTACCATGCCGATGCACCCCCTGGACCGGGACTACACCACCACCCTGAAGGAGGACCGCGAGACCATCATGTTTTGCGACGCCTTAGGCTATCACGACGCCTTCGTGGGCGAGCATCTAACTGATACGGCCGAGAGCATCACCAACTCCATGCTGTTCCTGGCGACGCTGATCCACTCTACGGACAATATCATCCTAGGCACTGGGACCTCTAACTTGACCCATGCGCACCCGGTCCACATCGCCGCCCACGCGGCCATGTTCGATCATTTGTCGGAAGGACGCTTCATCTTAGGCATCAGCCCCGGCACCCTCATGTCGGACCGCGAGGTGCTCGGCATTCTGGACGAGGACATCAACAAGATGTTCACCGAAGCCATCGACGTCATCATGGCCATCTGGGGCCGCGACGCGCCCTACAAGATCAATTTCCCCAACAACCGCTGGACCGTGACTACGGAGAAATCCTTCGATCCGGCCTACGGCACGGGCATCATGCCGAAGCCCTATCAGAAACCGCATCCAGAAATCGTCGGCACCGTGGTGGCGCCGTTTTCCAAAGGCGTCATCGAGATGGGCAAGAAAGGCTTCCACCCGATCTCTGCCAACTTCCTCATCGACAAGTGGGTAGCCAGCCATTGGGGCAATTATGCCCAGGGCTGCGAATTTGCCAGTCGGCACGCCGATCCCGCCGACTGGCGGGTGGCGAGGACCGTCTTCGTCAACGACGACCATGCCACCGCTACGGCCTACGGCAAAACGAATGAGCGCAGTCCCTACCGCTTCTATTACAACCAGCTCCTCTACAAGCTTTCAAAGTTCGGTCGCCAGGGCGTCTTCAAGCACGATCCGGACGAGTCCGACAACACCGTGACCATCGATCGGATCGTTGACGACCTCGTGATCTGCGGTGACGTGGAGAGCGTCGTCGACCAGCTTTTAGCCTTCCGGGAGACCACGGGTCCGTTTGGCGAATTGATCATTGCCGGCATGGATTGGGTCGATGAGGATTTGACCAAGCGGTCCCTGCAATTGATGGCCGAAGACGTCATGCCGCGTGTCAACGAGGCCATTGGTGAAACCTGGGAACGTTAGGTAGCTTGAAGTTAGAGGCAGGCTAAACGTGCTGACGACCAAAATGCCAAAGCCTAACAGGCTACCGGTCGGGACTTGGCAGCCCACACGCCTCTCGGCCTTTTGGCTCTAGGCCTATAGAGACGCCTTGATCCGCTCGATTGCCGTCAAGATATTCTCCGTCGAATTGGCGTAAGAGAAGCGCACATAGCCCTCGCCCTGAGCGCCGAAGCTGGTGCCGGCAATCAGCGCCACTCCGGCCTCGTTGAGAAGTCGATCCTGTAGCTCGCGGGCCGAGATACCGGTTTCCGAGATGTTGGGAAAGGCATAGAAGGCGCCCGCGGGCTCAACACAGGAAAAGCCCGCGATCTGGTTCAGTTCGCGCATGATCACGCGCCGGCGCTCGTCAAAGGCGGCGACCATTTCATCCACGGCATCCTGCGGACCGGTGAGCGCGGCGATGCCGGCAAACTGGGCCGCCGCGTTGACGCAGGAGTGACAATTGATGGAAAGCCGCGTCGCCGGTTCGATCAGGTCCTTCGGCCACACCCCGTAGCCCATGCGCCAGCCAGTCATGGCGTAGGTCTTCGACCAGCCGTTGAGCAAGATCAGCCGGTCGCTCAGGCTCTCGTATTCCAGCATGCTCACGTGCTCGCGGCCGTCGTAGAGCATACGGTCGTAGATTTCATCCGACATGACCGCCACGTGCGGATGCTGCTCCAGGCCCGCCGCTAGCTTGTCCAATTCTTCGCGGGGCACATAACCGCCCGTGGGGTTGGCCGGGCTATTGATGATCAGAAGGCGCGTGGCCGGGCTGATCAAGTCGAGCACCTCGTCCGCGGAGAAGGAGAAATTGTTCGCTTCATGCAGGGCCATCGGCACGGGCTTGGAGCCGGTAAAGTTGATGACGCTTTCATAAATGGGGAAGCCCGGGTTGGGATAGATGATCTCGGTCCCGGGCTCCCCGAACATGAGAATGGCGAAGAACATGGTCACCTTGCCGCCGGGTACAATCATGACCTGGTCTGGGTCGATTGTGACGCCGCGTCGCACCACAATGTCGGCGGCCACGGCCTCGCGGCACTCGACGATGCCGTTCGCCGGTGTGTAGCCATGATGGCCGTCGCGGAGAGCCTTAGCGGCGGCCTCGACAATGTGGTCCGGCGTCTTGAAGTCGGGTTGGCCGATGCCGAGATTGATGATGTCCTTGCCTTCAGCGGACAACTTGTTGGCCCGGGCCAGAACCTCGAATGCCGACTCGGTGCCCAGCCGACCCATGGCGGTGACCATTTCAACCATCGATCTCTCTCCGTCTTTTCGTTCGGGGATGGGCACTCTATGGTAGCGGCCACGTTTCAGCAACGGGGTCGCCCCTGGAGAAGCGTGAGGGGGAGCCTGAGCTATGAAACCCGCGAATTCCATCCTGTCCAGTTACGGCGTCACCGTGTTTGAGACCATGTCGCGCCTCGCCATGGAGATGGGCGCTATCAACCTTGGCCAGGGGTTTCCCGACGATAACGGGCCAGAGAACCTGCGCCTCATGGCCGCCGAGGCTGTCATCAACGGGCCAAACCAATATCCCCCTATGCTGGGCATTCCGGAATTGCGCCAGGCGGTGGCGGAGCATAACAAGCGCTTTTATAACCTGGACGTCGATTGGCAGACGGAGACCATGGTCACCTGCGGTGCCACGGAAAGCCTCACCGATTGTATCTTGGCGTTGATCGAGCCCGGCGACGAGGTGGTACTCATCGAGCCCCTTTACGACAGCTACCTCCCCATGGTGCGTCGGGCCGGCGGGGTCCCTAAGCTGGTCCGCTTAGAGCCACCGAACTGGGAACTGCCGCGTGACGCCCTCGCCGACGCTTTTTCCGGCAAAACTAAGATGATCTTGCTGAATTCGCCCCAAAACCCGGCGACCAAGGTCTACAACCGAGACGAACTTCAGTTCATTGCTGACCTAGTGATCAAGCACGACGCCTATGCCGTTTGCGACGAGGTCTATGAACACATCGTCTTTGATGGGGCCCAACACATCCCCCTGATGACGCTGCCAGGCATGCGCGATCGCTGCGTGCGCATTGGCTCGGCGGGTAAGACTTTCTCCATGACAGCCTGGAAGGTTGGCTACCTGACCGCCCCCACGAACCTCTTAGGCGCCATCGCCAAGGCGCACCAGTTCGTCACCTTCACCACCCCCACAAACCTACAACGCGCGGTGGCCATGGGCCTGGAACAGGAAGACAGCTATTTCGCCGATCTCTGTGCCACGCAGGAGGCAAAGCGCGACCGCATCCGCGACGCCTTGGAGGACGCGGGCTTCGAAACGCTGTATACGGCAGGCACCTATTTCCTGTCCGTCGATATCCGATCGGTTGGGTTTGAGGACGGCGACGTAGCCTTTTGCGAACACATCATTCGCGAGGCCGGAGTTGCCGCGATCCCCTTGAGCGCCTTTTATCAAGAAGACGGTCAACCCCACTTCGTCCGCTTCTGCTTCTGCAAACAAGACGGCGTTCTGGACGAGGCGGCGGCGCGCCTGAAGAACCATTTTGCCTGACACGACAGAAGAGGAGTAACCTCATGAACGGTGCCGAAAGCCTAGTCCGCACCCTGAAACTGGGTGGGATCGATGTCTGTTTCACCAACCCTGGCACGTCTGAGATGCATTTCATGGCCGCCCTCGACCGCACAGACGCGCTGCGTTGTGTGCTCGGCCTACAGGAGAACGTCGTCACCGGCATGGCCGACGGCTACGCGCGGATGGCCGATAAGCCCGCCGCGACCTTATTGCACCTGGGTCCTGGGTTGGCCAATGGCTTGTCCAACCTGCACAACGCCTCAAAGGCGGGCACCGGCATCGTCAACATCGTCGGCGACCACGCGACCTACCACCTGGAGTACAACGCGCCCCTAACCTCCGATATCGAGGGGATCGCCCGGCCCGTGTCAGACTGGGTCCGGACATCGCCCATCGCCGAGGGCATCGCCGCAGATGGGGCGGAAGCTATCCGTCAGGCGAGCACGCACCCCGGCCGCATCGCAACCCTGATCCTGCCGGGCGATACGGCTTGGAACGAAGGCGCCGATCCAGTCCCAGCGGCAAAACCCAACGCGCCGGCGGCGCCCAGCACGGACAAGATTGAGGAAGCCGTGAAGGCGCTCTCCAGCGGCAAGCCCACGGGCATCTTCCTAAAGGGCCCAACGCTCCGCGAACCAGGTTTAACCCTAGCCGGCAAGATCGCCGCAAAGACCGGCGCGCGCCTCTACGCCCCCACGTCCAACGCCCGTATCGACCGCGGCGCGGGACGGATCGCCGTGGAGCGGGTTCCCTACGCGATCGAATTGGCGGTGGAGCGCCTATCCGATCTGGAGCACATGATCGGCATCGGCGACGCCGAACCGGTAGCCTTCTTCGCCTATCCCAACAAACCGAGCCGCATTTTGCCGGACGGTTGCACCGTGCAGCACCTAGCCACGAAAGAGGAAGACGGCACGAGAACGTTGGAGATGTTGGTCGACGCGCTGGACGCTCACAACGAAACTCCGTCCGTCGCCGAACGGCGTGAGCCGGAACTGCCGACGGGTGAGCTAACCCAGGACACTATCGCCGCCACCGTTTCCAACCTTTTGCCGGAGAACGCCATCGTCGTCGACGAAAGCGTCTCCTCGGGCCGTCAGCTCAATTGGCAGACGGCAGGCGCCCTACCGCATAGCTGGCTCAGCATCTGCGGCGGCGCTATTGGCATCGGTTTACCTCTAGCCGCCGGGGCCGGCATTGCCAGCCCGAACCGGAAGATCGTCGGCCTTCAGGCGGACGGCTCAGCCATGTACACTGTACAGGCGCTATGGACAATGGCGCGTGAAAACATTGATGCAACCATCGTCATCTACGCCAACCGGGCCTATCGCATCCTACAAGGTGAGATGGCAGCCATGGGCGTGGAGGAACCGGGCCGGGTTGCTAAGGACATGTTTAGCCTGGATCGCCCCGACCTGGATTGGGTTTCTATCGCCAAAGGCATGGGCGTCGAAGGGGAGAAGGCGGAGGACACGGAGAGCTTCATCGACGCCTTCCAACGCGGCCTTGCCATCGATGGGCCCTATGTGGTGGAAGCGGTGATTTAGCGGCTGACTCTTCGGCGCATCGGGGCGCCGGCCGGCTAATCGATTAATACACGGGACCTATACGAAAATTTTGAGGACGCCGATAACAAGAAGCACAAGCGCCAGGGCGATCGCGGCACCGTAAACCATAATGTTGCAGACGGCCTTAATCGAGAAAGGTTCATTCAAGTTCATATGATTCTCTTTTCGTCTCTATGCATTTAAGCAACCTTGTCACGCCTTAAGTCTGTTACAGCAAGACAAACAGATCATAACCGCTGATTTTTGCAGAGGCTAGAGCAACCTTGGTGAGGACACATATCTCTGGCCAATCTAGCCATCTCCAAACTTCACAATTGGATTTCCCGGACGGCTTGTCAAACCACGTCCACCAAAAATTCAAACTGGCATCCCAATATCGTATTCGCCCATCAGATAGTTGTTACCTTCGACGCGCATGATCTCGTCCTTATCTGCACGTGGCAGCAGGCCTTCGCCGTTAGGTTCGCCTTCCCGAAAATGGAAACCACGCCTTTCACGTACTCGGTTTGCTCCATCTTCCACGCCATCTGAATGGCTATAACCGTGAATGGCTATAACCGTCAACGCCGCCAAGGATACAGTCACCCCTTCGTTGCCGTGACCAAAAGGTTTCAATGGCGCTTGCAAAATGTCCCGCGACATCGCCCTAATACCCCCATGGAAGCGACATCTGACAACACGCTGACCCGTGGCGGCACGCGACCGTTGCGGGAAACGGAAACCTGGGTTTTCGACTTGGACAACACTCTCTATCCAGCGACATGCCGCTTGTTCGACCAAGTCGATAAAAATATCACCCGGTTCATCATGCAGTTCTTGGGCCTGGAATGGGACGAGGCCTACGGCCTGCAGAAAGGCTATTTCCGTCAATACGGGACCACCATGAACGGCCTGATGACCTTGCACGATGCAGACCCGCATGAATTCCTGGAGTTCGTTCATGACATCGACCTCTCTCCCGTCGATAAAAACTCGCGCCTGGATACGGTGCTAGCGAAACTGCCGGGCCGCAAGATCATCTTCACTAACGGCTCAGTGGCCCATGCCGAGGGGGTCATGGGGGCGCTGGGCGTAGCCCACCATTTTGAAGCTATTTTCGACATCGTCGCATCAGACTACCGCCCGAAACCCGACCGCAACGCCTATGACAAGTTCGTCGCCAATCACAATGTTGACCCGAATCGCGCCGTCATGGTCGAGGACATGGCTTGCAATCTCGCCCCGGCCCACGAAATAGGCATGACCTGCGTGTGGATCAATTCAGACAACGATTGGGCTAAGGCCGGCCACGATGGCGATCACGTGCATCACGTTGTCGACGATCTGACCCAATGGCTGGAGACGGTGGCCGGCCCTTGATGTCAATCAATACCGTGGCTGCGACGTGACGTCGGGTTTGGTTAGCACGCGCATTTTACGGGACACGCGACAACCCTTGGATAAGGAGCCTTCGACGTGCAGATAAAATCAGAGTGGGCGAGCTTTGGCGGCCGCCAGACCATCTATGTGCACGACAGCACCGAACTGGGCTGTCCCACTGAAGTCGCCGTCTTTATCCCGCCCCAGGCGGATTCGGGGCGCATCCCGGTCCTGACGTACCTTTCTGGCCTCACCTGCACTTGGGAGAATGTAACCACGAAAGCTGGATTTCAGGCCTGGGCAGCTGAAGCGGGCGTTATTGTGGTCTGCCCCGACACCAGCCCTCGGGGCGACAATATCCCGGACGCGGCGGATGAATACGACTTCGGAAAGGGCGCTGGATTCTATGTCAACGCGACCCGCGAGCCTTGGGCGAAGAACTATCGGATGTACGCCTACGTGGTCGACGAACTGCCCGGCCTGATTGCCAATACGGTCAATAGCGCAGACATGGGCCGACAGGGAATTTTCGGCCATTCCATGGGCGGGCATGGGGCGCTAACGATCGCCTTCAAGAACCCGGAAACCTATCGGTCCGTTTCCGCATTCGCCCCGATCGTCGCACCGGCCCAAGTTCCCTGGGGCGAGAAGGCGTTTAACGGCTATCTGGGCGACGACAAGAGTAATTGGATGGACTACGACGCGGTCGCTCTGGTACAGGCTCTGGGCTGGCACGGCGAGATTCTAATCGATCAGGGAGAAGCGGACGACTTCCTCGTGGAACAGCTCCGACCGGAGCTATTTCAGATAGCCTGCAACGACGCAGGCGTGGATCTCCAATTGCGCATGCAGCCCGGCTACGACCATTCTTATTACTTCATTTCGAGCTTCATGCGTGATCATGTGGCGTGGCATGCGGCACAGCTGACGGGCTGATCCGCCGCGCCGATTCGTGCCCGCCCGTCCCGGACACCCCCAATCACACGCGATGGGCGCGGCGATGATCCGGTCGGCCCAAGCCGAGCTTCCGTTCGGGCTGGACAATTTGATGATATAACGCCACCTATTGATATTAAGCTTTTTAACGACACTGCCATTCTGGGAGGCTTAGCCCATGGTCCTTCAAGTTTCTCAATTCCCGTGCCGCTCCGACAACTATGGTTTCCTGGCGCACGATCCCGACCTGAATGTGACCGCCTGCATTGACACGCCCGAAGAAAGCCCCATCAATGCCGCCCTGGAAAAGAGTGGCTGGCGCTTAACGCATATCTTCAACACTCATCATCACGGCGATCACACGGGCGCCAATATGGCTCTTAAGGAACGCTGGGGCTGCACCATTGTCGGTGCCGCCAATGACGCGGAACGCATTCCGGGGATCGATGTGCGGTTGGCCGACGGCGACCAATACCAGTTCGGCTCCCTGGTCGCAGATGTGTTCGAGGTGCCGGGCCACACCACTGGGCACATCGCCTACTATTTTTCAAGCGAGGACGTCGCTTTCGTCGGCGACACCCTTTTCGCGCTCGGTTGCGGTCGCCTGTTCGAAGGTACGCCTGAGATGATGTGGAACAGCCTGCAGAAGCTTATGGCGCTTCCCGACGAAACAATCGTCTACTGTGCCCACGAATACACCCAGTCGAACGCCCAATTTGCGCTCACGGTCGAACCGGGCAACGCCGAGCTAGTCGCCCGCAGCCGGGAAATCGACGCCTTGCGTGCCGAGGGCAAGCCAACCATCCCAACAACCATTGGTCTGGAGCGAGCCACTAACCCGTTCCTGCGGCCCATGAGCGAAAATCTTCAGGAAACCGTCGGCCTCAGCGGCGGCGATCTGGTGTCCGTATTTGCCGAAACCAGGTTGCGAAAGGACAACTTCTAAGCCAGGCACAAATACAAGCCGCCAACCGTCACTTGCCGAAGCGCTTAGCCACCGCGGCGAGGCGGCTATCTTCCCTGACATGAAGACACCCCGCCATCCCCATCCGGCGCGGCCGCCGGGCTCCTCGGCCATGTTGACAGCGCCTGTCCCCTGCCGCATCTTCGGAGCCGTTTTTCTAGCGGTATTCCGCCCATTAGTGAATGGAATGATCTCATGAGTCTAGCAGCCACCATCGACGCCGCCTGGGAAGACCGGGACAACATCTCTCCGGCGACCACCGGGGAAGTCCGCGAAGCCATTGGGCAGGCCTTAAACCAGCTTGACTCAGGCCAGGCCCGCGTTGCCGAGAAGGCTGGCGGTGATTGGGTCGTCAACCAGTGGCTGAAGAAGGCCGTGCTGTTGTCATTCCGCCTGAATGACATGTACACCATTGACGGTGGGCCCGGTGGCACGCCCTGGTGGGACAAAGTGGACTCGAAATTCGCCGGTTGGGGTAAAGCCGAGTTCACAAAAGCGGGCTTCCGCGCCGTGCCGCATTGCATCGTCCGACATTCCGCCTTTATCGCGCCAAGCGTCGTTTTAATGCCGAGTTTCGTCAACCTCGGCGCCTACGTGGACTCGGGCACCATGGTCGACACCTGGGCGACCGTAGGGTCTTGCGCGCAGATCGGCAAGAACGTGCACCTGTCGGGTGGCGCAGGCATCGGCGGCGTTTTGGAGCCACTGCAGGCCGGGCCTGTCATCGTTGAAGACAACTGCTTCATCGGCGCTCGATCGGAAGTGGTGGAAGGTGTTGTCGTCGAGGAAGGCTCCGTTCTGTCCATGGGCGTGTTCATCGGCCAATCGACGAAAATCGTCGAACGCGATACGGGCGAGATCCATTACGGCCGCGTCCCGGCCTATTCCGTCGTCGTGCCAGGCTCCCTGCCTGGGCCAGTTGTCGATGGCAAGCCCACTCCTGCCCTTTATTGCGCCGTGATCATCAAGCGGGTCGACGAAGGCACCCGGGCGAAGACGTCTATCAACGATCTGCTTAGGGACTAAGCCCAACGTGAGCCTACCAATTCATGACCCGGTGGCGCTCTCCGAAGCGCTGATCCGCCGGCCAAGCGTAACGCCCTTGGATGAGGGGGCGTTGGGCGTTTTGGAGGAGCATCTGGTCCCGCTGGACTTTTCCTGCCACCGGCTAAAGTTCACGGAGGAGGGCACGCCAGACGTAGATAACCTTTATGCCCGGTTCGGCAAAGGTGGCCCCAACCTCTGTTTCGCCGGGCATACGGACGTGGTACCTCCCGGAGACCTATCGAACTGGGCCAGCAATCCATTTCAGCCAGAAATCCGCGACGGCCGTCTTTACGGTCGGGGCGCCGCAGACATGAAATGTGCCTCGCAGCCTTTGTGGCGGCGGCATCACGCGTGGTCGCAATGTTTGGTGAGAAATTCCCGGGCTCGATTTCGCTTTTGATCACCGGCGACGAAGAGGGTCCGGCTATCAATGGTACGGTT
>MDTG01156859.1_pt1 | contig 39696 bp, 40 predicted proteins | sample 811421 | NCBI WGS metagenome assembly MDTG01 (sample SAMN05326645, study PRJNA326480) | marine metagenome | isolation source: seawater | place: Pacific Ocean: South East | collected 2011 | reverse complement strand
TACTGTTCAAGACTTTAAGGTCATTAAGCTTGATTACAAAAGAAATAATGTTGTTTTATCCAGAAAAGCAGTTCTTGAAAAGAATAATTCTGCCGTAAAAGTTGAGCTATTAAAAAATCTTGAAGAAGGCCAAATAGTATCTGGAATAGTAAAAAACATAACAGATTATGGTGCATTTGTTGATCTAGGTGGCCTCGATGGACTTTTGCATATTACAGATATTTCATGGTCCAGGGTAACAAATCCAGCAGAGCATTTAAGTTTAGGTGAAGAGATTGAGGTTAAGGTTTTAAGTTTTGATAAAGAAAAACTTAGAGTTTCACTAGGCCTTAAACAAATTCAAAATGATCCATGGGAAAATGTTGAATCCAGCTATTCTGTTGGTGGTATTTATGAGGCTCAAGTTTCAAATATAACTGATTATGGATGTTTTGCACAACTTGAAGAGGGAATAGAAGGATTAATACATTTATCAGAACTTGACTGGACAAGTAAAAATATCCATCCATCTAAAGTTGTGGAAATGGATGAAAAAATAAAAGTTATGATTTTAGAAATTGATCATGATAAAAGAAGAATATCGCTCGGCTTAAAGCAGACAAAATCTAATCCTTGGACTGAATTTGCAAATAAATATGGTATCGGTGATAAAGTTGAAGGAAAAATTAAATCAATCACAGATTTTGGTATTTTTGTGGGACTTGAGGGTGATATCGATGGCTTAATTCACTTATCTGATATATCTGAAGACGAAGATCCCAAAAATGCGCTTGAGGAATATAAAAAAGACCAAATGCTGAACTGTATTGTTTTTGCAATAGACGCAGAAAGAGAAAGAATTTCATTAAAATTGAGTGAATAATATAAAAAAAGATACGTTCAATAGATCAGATATTGAAGCATCTCTTAAAGAAAAATTCCCAAGCCTAACAAAGCAACAAATTAATAAAGCAATAAATATACTAATTGAATCAATAATTGAAGCCGCAGCATTAGATGAAAAGGTAGAAATAAGAGGTTTTGGTACTTTTTCAAAAAAATATATAAGGCCACGAAAGTTTATCAATCCAAAAACAAAAAAAATATCGTATTTAGGTGAAACTGCAACAATGCATTTCAAGCCATCAAAAAAACTGGTTAAAAGATGATAATTGTAGCTATAGATGAAATAAGTTTTAGCAAAGCATCAGCTATTGTTGACAAACTTGATCACAAAAAATGTATGATCAAGGTTGGAAGTGTTGCTTTCAATTCTTGTGGCCATAAATTAATTGCTTACGCGTCTGAAAAGGGTTTTGGAATCTTTCTTGATTTAAAACTGCATGATATTCCAAACACTGTTCAGAAATCTATTGAGGGATTAATATCATTACCAATAAAAATGTTAACAATTCATACTTCAGGCGGTAAAGAAATGATGATGGCAGCAATGCAAGCAGTAAAAGAAACCAATATTAAAATATTTGGAGTAACGGCTTTAACAAGTCTAGGCGATCAAGATACAAATGAAATCTTTAGAAGAAATGCAAGTAAGCAGGTTGAAGTAATGTTAGATCTCGCTCAGTCCTCAGGTATCCATGGAGTTGTATGCTCTCCTAAAGAACTAGATCTTGTAAGTCAAAGGAAATCATTATTATCTATAACACCTGGAATTAGATTACATGAATCAGATGATGATCAAAAGAGAGTTATGACCCCAAAAGAGGCAATTAAATTAGGGGCTGATTATATTGTTATTGGGAGACCAATTACCTCATCAAAAAACATAAATAAGACCCTCAATGAAATATATTCAAGTATAAAGTGAATAAAGAAAAATCCAAAAATTATGTTTTTGATAATGATATATTAAGTTATAAGTCTTATATTCATGGTTTTTCAGATAAATTATTTGAAGAATTCAATAAAAGATCAGAAGAAAAAAAACTTGGATCTAAATTGCAAGACTTAATGAATTTGAAAGTAGTTAACCATACCGAAAATCAGGCTGCTTCTCATCCACAATATAGAAAAAAGGGTGTTGATAGGTATAAGCTTTCGCCTTCTTCATTAAATAGGCTAAATGCGAAATTAACATCAAAAAGTTTACGTAAAGCAAATGTAATTGTTCTCGCAATAGGCGGTTCTTTTGAGGGCCCCAAACTTTTACATGAAAGTATCAAAAAAAATCATTATAGATCTCTAGATCTCGAAATAAATTATCAATTTATTACAGGATCTGACTCAAATGAGTTCATTTCTAAAACACAATCATTAAATCCAAAAGATACTATTTTTATAGTTGCATCTAAGTCATTTACAACTGATGAAACTATAGAGAGCCTAAATCAAGCTCTTGAATGGTCGGTTGATGCATCTTTTTTTATTGCTATTACTAGTAATATAAGTGAGCCATTGAAATACGGTATTGGTGTGGAAGAAAAAGATGATATTATTTATTTAGACAGCGAGGTTGGAGGTAGATACTCAATTTGGAGTCCGATTGGAGAATTTATTTGTGATCATAATGCATTTGATAGTTTTCTTAATGGTGGAAATAGAGCAGATGAAGATCTACAAAGTTTCACAAATAATGAATATTTAAATTTTGTTAAATATTTAGCTTTTAGTGATATTTGGAATAACAATTCAAAAGGAAAAAATACCAGAGCTGTTTTGTCTTACATATGGAATTTGCGCTCATTTCCAGACTATGTTCAACAACTTGAGATGGAGTCCTTAGGAAAACCGGCAGATCCAACATCACAGTTTAAACATACTGGTCAAATAATATTTGGTGGATACGGTCCAACAGCTCAACACTCATACTTTCAACTATTACACCAAGGAACTCAAGAAATATGTGCTGATATTATTGCAAGCAAAGAAGATTCAAAAAATCTGGCTTTTGCTCAAGCAATCACTCAATCAAAACTTCTTTCTGATGGCGCTGATAACTTAAATGAAGAAGAAAGAATTAATGGCAACATACCAGTTAACCTATTTCTATTAAAAACAGTAGATCCCTTTTCAATAGGTTATCTAATAGCTACATGGGAGCATAGAACTTTTATAACAGCAACAATGCTGGGAATAAACCCTTTTGATCAATTTGGAGTAAATGCAGGCAAGATTTATACTAAGAAATATTTAGCTGATAAAAAATAATATCAAAAAACTTTTTAGTTATGCCTATTAATTTAAAAAAAGTACCAAATACTCCTGGTGTTTACAAATTTTTCAATAATCATGAAATTATATATATTGGTAAGGCTAAGGACTTAAGAAAAAGAGTTTCCTCATACTTTGGTAAATCCTATAAGGATAGAAAAACATCTAAAATTAGATTTTTAACTGACAAAGTGGAGACTTTTACAACTAAGAATGAAGTTGAAGCTTTACTCCTTGAACAGACACTTATTAAAGAAAATAAACCAAAGTTTAATATTCTTTTGCGAGATGATAAGACATATCCATATATATACTTTTCTTTAGATCATGAATTTCCGGGAGTATATTCAAAAAGAACAAAAAACAGTGTTGATAAAAAATATTTTGGCCCATTTATTAGCTCTGAGGCTGTTAAGAAATCTATAAAAGAAATTCAAAAAATATTTAAGTTAAGAAATTGTAGTGATAATACTTTTTCAAATAGAACAAGACCTTGTATTGAATTTCAAATGAAACGCTGCTCAGCACCTTGTGTTCAAAAAATAAATAGAGTTGATTATTTTGAAGATATCACAAGTGCAAAATCATTTCTGTCATCATCAGATACAAAAGCTATACAGAAACTAACTAAAGATATAGATAAAGCTGTCACAAAGCTAGATTTTGAAAAAGCAGCAGAAATAAGAGATAGATTGAATAGACTTAACACATTAAGAGAAGAGCAGTCAGTCGTTACCCTATCTAGTGATATTGATATTTTTTCAGTAAGTTCAGAAATGAGCTATCTTGGGGTATCTATAATTGTTGTAAGAAATGGAAAAATACGAGGCACCAAGACACATCTTATCAAACAAGCTCATTACGAAAAACTTGATGAAGTTTATCAAAGTGTCATATTCAATTTTTACGATAACCAAGTAGACATACCAAAAAAAATTCTCTGCTCTTACGCTTTAGAAAACAAAAAAATTCTTGAAGGCATGTTTTTTAAAAAACATGAAAGAAAAGTCAATATAATTCATTCACCAAATAAATCTGTAAGACCAATCTTTAACTTGTGTAAATTAAATGCAATTCAGGTAATTCAAAACCACATAAGTAAAGAGGACAAATATACTTTTGCATTAAATGAACTAAAAAATTATCTAGGTTTAAGAGATATTAAAAAGATTGAAGCATATGACGTAAGTCACATTTCAGGTGATCAAGCTGTTGCATCCTGTGTTGTTTTTTCAAATAATGGACCTATCAAAAGTCAATACAGATTATTTAATATACCTCCTAATTTATCAGGCAATGATGTTGGTTCATTACAGCATGTAATCTCAAGGAGACTCAAATATTTTGATGATCCTAAAATAAAACCAGATTTACTACTAGTTGACGGAGGAAAAATACAACTTCAATTCGTAAATTCAATAATTAAAAATTCAGTACACAAGAATATAAAAGTTATCTCGATTGCTAAAGGCCAAAAAAGAATAAGATCTTCCGAAACAATAATAAGTAGTGAGGGCATTATTGAATTAGATAAGTACTCAAAATCATATTTAATTCTTCAAGAAATTCGAGATGAATCACATAGGTTTGCAATTCGAGCTCAAAGAAACAAAAAAAGAAAAACAATAAGAAAATCGGAACTTGATAAAGTAAATGGATTAGGAGAGGTTTTAAAAACAAGACTTATGAAAAGATTCAGGAGTGTAAAAAAAGTTAAAGAAGCTTCGATTGAAGAGTTAATGACTGTTAAGGGTATAAGTGAGAAAATAGCTCTTGAGGTTATAAAAATATAAAAAATGAGTGTTTATATAAATCTGATTACAATATCTAGGATATTGCTAGCTCCAGTAATAATGCTTTACTTAATATTTGGAAATTATTTGGTTTGTTTGTTTTTATTCTTTATTGCAGGACTATCTGATTACTTTGATGGATATTTAGCAAGAAAATATAAATTAGAATCACAGTTGGGTGAGATACTTGATCCAATTGCCGATAAGATTCTTATAATTTTTATCTTAGTAGGCTTGTCAGTAAATTTAGATAGCTATTTAATAGCTTTTATGAGCTCATTTATTATCTCAAGAGAGATTGGAGTTTCAGCGCTTAGAGATTATGCAGCAAGAAATAATATGTCCAATAGGACGAAGGTAACTTTCTTAGCTAAAACAAAAACCGCAGTTCAATTATTTTCAATTGCGCTGTACTTATTTGCATTAACTATTAATTCGAGTTTATTAATTATAATAGGGGATATTGTTCTGATTGCCGCTTCACTTATTACGATATACACGGGCTATCAATATGCTAGCAACATTTTTAAGAGATGAAAATTTCAATTGTAAGTGGCGGATTTGATCCAATACATTCTGGACACATTGATTGTTTTAAATCTGCAAAGGAAATATCTGATTATTTAATAGTTGCCCTTAATAGTGATGAATGGCTTGTTAATAAAAAGAAAAAAGTATTTATGCCATTTGACGAGAGAAAGAATATCCTAATTAACATGAAGTATGTTGATGAAGTTTTAGGTTTTGAGGATGATCAGCATGGAAGTAGCATAAATGCGCTAGAAATTATTAAAGAAAAATATCCTAATGATGACTTAGTTTTTTGCAATGGTGGAGATAGAAATAAAAATAATATCCCAGAGATGATTGTAAAAAATATTGATTTTAAATTTGGTGTTGGGGGAATAGGTAAGCGAAACTCCTCCTCATGGCTTCTAAAAAATTGGAAATTTGAAAGTGAAAACAGAATATGGGGTTTGTTTTATAATTTGTTCGACTCTTCAGATGTCAAGGTAAAGGAATTGATTATAAAACCCAAAAAAGGAATGAGCTTCCAAAGGCATAAAAAAAGAAACGAAATTTGGCTTGTATCAGAAGGATCATGCGAGGTTTTATATTCAAAAAATAATCCTAAATTTAAAGATTCAATAATTTTGAATAAATTTGATAAATTTATGATCTCAAAAGGTGATTGGCATCAGATTACCAATCCTTTTGTAGAGGATTGCCATATTATTGAAATCCAATATGGAGATGCAGTGATTGAAGAAGATATCGAGAGATTAAATTACTATGATGAAAAAAATTCCTAATATATTCTTTAATTTATTTATCATATGCAATAAACTCACCAATAATTGGGCTGGATGGCAGAGTGGTTATGCAGCGGCCTGCAAAGCCGTTTACGCCGGTTCGATTCCGGCTTCAGCCTCCATTTATAACGTAAAAAGATGAAAGCTGGAATAATTGGTTGTGGTTTTGTTGGTTGTGCTCTAGCTGAGGGTATTAAATCTAGTGCAGAAATATTAAAAGTAGACCCCAAACTAGGCACAAATATTAGCGACTTATGCATTTTTAACCCTGATCTAATTTTTATTTGTTTACCAACACCAATGGCTTTAGATGGCACCATTGACATATCAATTATTGAAAATGCCCTTATCGAAATCAAAGAATTAAACTTAACAGCTTTAATCATTATAAAGAGTACTATCCACCCAGGAAACATTGAAGAGATTGAAAAAAAATTTCCAGATTTTGTTTATAATCCAGAATTTTTAAGAGAACAATTTGCTTATGAAGATTTTGTTAATTCAGATCTAATAGTTTTTGGTGGAGAAAAACGGTCTTGTAAAATACTTGCAAAGTTTTATGAAAATTATACTAAATGCAAAAATAAGGAATTTATGTTTACTGATGCAAAATCTGCATCATTAATAAAGTATGCAATTAATTCATTTTTGGCGACCAAAATTATATTCTTTAATGAATTAAAAGAACTATTTGATAATATTGGAACAAACGAAAATTGGGATGTCTTTACAAAGCTTATCAGTATTGACAAAAGAATTGGAGACTCACATATGAAAGTACCTGGTGACGATGGAAAGTATGGTTTTGGTGGAGCTTGTTTTCCAAAAGATACAAGTGCTTTTTTAAAATATGCTGAAAGTCGAGGTATAAAACTAAATCTAATAAAAAATGTAATTAATACTAACAATCAAATTAGAGCAAAGTATAATGTTACCGAGAGAGAGAAAGAACAAAATATTAACTATACAAAAAAATAGGGAGATCAATTTATATACTTTGCCCGAGTGGTGGAATTGGTAGACACAAGGGACTTAAAATCCCTCGCTAGAAATAGCGTGCCGGTTCAAGTCCGGCCTCGGGTACCAAATTAGATTAATTATGAACATTGACCTTAAAGAGCCATCAGAAGAAAGCAAATTTGTATTAAATCCAATCGCATTATCATTTTTAAAAAATTTTAGAAAAATATTAATCATTAATCTATTAGCTGCGATTTTTTCAGTAGTTTTTTCTCTTTCACTTAATAATATTTATGAATCTGAAGTAAAAATTATACTCAAACAAGAAATACAAAGCCCATCATCTGGCCTTGGGATGGTATTGCCAATTAATATTGGAGCAAGTTCAGGATATGAAATAAATTTAATTCGATCTGTTTTAAATTCAAGAGATTTTTTTAAAATACTATATAGCGATGACGAATTTATTTTAAAAACAGAAGCAATTCATAATTATGATAAGAATTCTAATACTTTGAAATATGATTCTTCGATGGTAGATAATGAAAATAATTGGATAATTGAAAAAGGTAGTTCCGCTAAACCAAGTTTTGAAGATGCTTATAAAAACTTTAGAGGATACTTTACATCATCAGTTGAGCAGTCTTCAGGTATTGTTACATTGTCACTCAAGCATATCTCACCTTTTGAGTCTAAGCAGTTATTAGATAAAACATATCTATATTTAAATGAGTATTTAAAAAATCTTAAGTTGGAAGAAATTAATAAGAAGATTAATTTTTTAAACATATCTTATTACGAGTCTACAATTCAAGAAATTAAGACAAACATATCATCAGTCTTACAAAATGAAATAGAAAAGAGAGCAATTTTCTTGTCTTCAGAAAATATATACTTTGATCTAATTGATAGTCCCTCAAAAGGTATAAGAGTTGAGCCTAAAAGATCCTTACTAGTTATATTTTTCTGTGTAATTACTTTCAGTTTTTCATTAATATTTTTTGTAGCCAGAGATATGTATGCACGAATTAAGTGATTCTAAAAGGAAAGGTATTGTTTTTGATAGGGACGGCACTTTAATACATTTTGTTCATTATTTATCAGATTTTAAAAAAGTTAAAATAAATAAAGATGCAAAGTATGTTGTTGAGCGTCTTCAAAAAAATGGAGCATATTTATTTTTGCATACAAATCAATCAGCTGTATCCAGAGGCATAGCAACTATAGAAGATGTTAAGAAATGTAATAACGAATTAATAAAACAAATTAATTTGGGGCCTAATGTGTTTTCAGAGATTTGTATTTCAACTGAGCTACCATCTCATGCTGGTGGAAGTAGAAAACCTTCTCCGAAGTTTGGAAATTTTATACTTGAGAAGTATAAGCTCTCTCGAGAGAATCTTTATTATATAGGAGATAATATTTGTGACTTAGAAACTGCATATAACTTGGGATGCAATGGAATTGGATTAGAACTAGGTTGCAAAAATTTTTCAGGCTTGAGTAAGTCTGATAAATTATCTTCCTATCCAATTTGCTCATCTCTTAAAGAGGTTTTAAATTATATAAATTAGACCTATGAAAAAAATCAATCAAATTTGCGTTGTGGGAATGGGGTATGTAGGAGCACCACTTGCACTAGAGTTGGCAAAAAAATTTAATGTCATAGGGTTTGATATTGATGAGTTTAAGATAAACAACCTTAACAACCAAATTGATGTAAATAATGAAATTAATGATGAGCTATTTATTGCTGCTAAGCATATCAAATTTACTTCAAATAAATCATCTATCAGTGCTGCAGATATATATATCGTAACAGTTCCAACACCCATAAATAATGACAAGGAACCTGACTTAAAGCCACTGATAAGTGCTACAAATATGATTGGAACATTTCTCAGTAAAGGCAATATAGTTGTTTTTGAGTCAACTGTTTATCCAGGTTGTACTGAAGATATCTGTGGCAGCATTCTTGAAAAAGAATCAAACTTAACATTAAATGAGGATTTTTATTTAGGTTACAGTCCAGAGAGAATTAATCCAGGTGATAAAACAAACACTGTAAGAAATATTACAAAAGTGGTTGCGGCTTCTGACCCAAAAGCTTTGGATATAATTGATGATATGTATCAGTCAGTAGTTGACGCTGGTACTCATAGGTCCCCAGATATCAAAACTGCAGAAATGTCTAAAGTAATTGAAAATACTCAAAGAGATTTAAATATTGCCTTAATCAATGAAATATCAATCCTTTGCAGAAAGCTTGATATTAATACTAATGAAGTATTGCGTGCTGCAAGCACCAAATGGAATTTTCTTAAATTTACTCCTGGGCTTGTTGGCGGACACTGTATAGGCGTTGATCCATATTATCTTACTTTCAAAGCAAATGAGTTGAATTATGATGCAAAAGTAATACTTGCAGGTAGAGAGCTTAATGATTCTTTTGCATTAATTTGTGCAAAAGAAATTGAAGAAAAATTTATAAAAAAATTTGAGAATCTATCAAATATTTTATTTTTGGGTTGTACCTTCAAAGAAAATGTTTCTGACGTTAGGAACTCAAAAATTTTTGATATGATGAATTATTTTAAAGATAAAAATATCACTGTTGATTGCTATGACCCTTTAGCTGACAATGAAAATGTTTACAGAGAATATTCAATAAATATGTTGGAGGAGTACCCAGATAAAAAATACAATATTGTAATATTATCAGTTCCTCACAATAAAATCGTTGATATTGGAATTAATAAATTGAAATTGTTGTGCAAAGACGATTCTTTGTTGGTAGATCTAAAGGGAGTTTTTAATCGATCTGAGGTAGATTTCCAGCTATGAATAAAGTAAAAGATTTAAGCAACTCAGAACTTTTTGATTATTTAAAAAATGATCAATATACATGGATAATTACTGGATCAGCTGGTTTTATAGGATCTAACATTGCATTAGCTCTTCTTCATAATAATCAGAAAGTTGTTGGAATTGACAATTTTATTACTGGTAAGAAAGAAAATCTTGAAATACTCAAAACTTATAGTAATTTTGAGTTTATTGAAAATGATTTATCTAGTGAGATTGAAGTAGCTAAAATAATCGAAAAAAGTGATTACATTCTTCATCAAGCTGCTATTGGATCAGTACCAAGATCTCTAAAGGAACCAATTCTTTATAATAAAGAAAATGTGAATTGTTTTTTAAATTTACTTAATTGTATTCGTAATTCAAATGTCAAAGGGTTTGTATACGCATCATCAAGTTCAGTTTATGGCGATGATAATAGATTACCAAAAATTGAGAAATATACTGGAAACCCTTTATCGCCATATGCTGCTACAAAAAAAATTAATGAGATTCACTCTAAACTATACTCAGATTGTTATGACAGTAAATGCATCGGATTAAGATATTTTAATGTTTTTGGACCTAAGCAGGACCCAGCTGGAAATTATGCAGCAGTTATACCAAAATGGATTTCTGCCTTCATAAATAATGAGGACATAAATGTAAATGGAGATGGAAGCATAAGTAGAGATTTTTGCTTTATTGATAATGTAATACAAATTAATATTCGGTCAGCACTTGCATTGGATAAACAAGTACCAGGATTTAATGAAATTTATAATGTTGCATGTGGAAATAAAACCTCTCTTAATGATCTTATAGAAGCCCTTAAGGATGATTTTTCTTTAAGAGGCAACACTAATTGTCCTAATATAAATTATTTACCACCAAGAAAAGGAGATATTCAAGATTCTTTAGCTGACATAAGTAAGGCTGAAAAAGATCTTGGATATCATCCAGATATTGACTTACGTAAATCAATAAAAAAAACAATTGATTGGTATATAGATAGTGTTTGAAAATATTAAAAAAACTTATTTTCTTCTAGACCTAAAAGAGAAAAGAAACTTTTATGTTGCTGTTTTTTTGACTGTTTTAAGTGGATTATTTGATTCTTTAAGTATTGGAATTATTGTGCCACTTGCATCTATTGTGTTTGATGAGCCTAATGATTTTATAAATAGTTTAGGAATTCCAAATTGGGAAATTATTCTAATTGCATTATTCATAATTTGTATTTTACTTGGTCTTCTAGTTCGAATTTTTTCAATGCATTTACTGAATAAATTTTCTTGGAAAATTACAAAAAAGTTTAGCAATAAAACGCTTATAGACGTTCTTCATAAACCAATTTTTGAAATTGAGGATATGGATTCTAATAATATTAAAAGCGCTGTAACACATAAGGTTTATACCTTTATGGTTGGTTTTATTGTTCCAATAGTAAGATTAATCTCTGCCTTGATATTTGGTTTTATGATCATGTGCGTATTATTTATTCTTGATCCAAGAGTTTTTTTGATCTCAATATTATTTATCGGTATCCCATATGTTGTAGTCTATACTTTTATAAAATCAAAAACTTTTAAACTTGGTGAAATAGTTTCTGATACTGAAATAAGTTTACTTAAGAATTTAAACGAAATTTTTTTTGATATTAGAGGTATTAGATCTAGATCTGAAGAGACATTTTTGATTGATCTTCATAGTAATTTTGAACAAAATCTTAGGTCATCACAACTCCAAATTGCATTTCTTAGAGAAACGCCGAGATTTGTTATTGAGACGTTCATTTTATTTTTAGCTGCTCTTGCAATATATGCACTTTCCACTAATGAAGAAATAATTATTAATCTATCATTGTTAGCAGCTTATGCGCTTGGCTTGCAAAGAGCTTTGCCACATTTTCAAAATGTATTTGCAGCCTTTCAAACCTTGAATGCAACAAAGCCATCAGTTGATGAAATTTTTGATAAATATGAAGACGAACTAAAGAAAAAGACATTTTCTAATTTTGAAATAGGCAACACACTTATTAAGTTAGACAATATTAATTTAAGTCTTAATAATAATAGTATTTTCTCTGATTTCACTTATGAGTTTGCTAGAGGAGAGACATACTTTGTAACTGGTGAATCAGGATGTGGTAAGTCAACTCTAGCAGATTTGATAGCTGGCTTTAGAAATCCTGATAGCGGAATAGTTAAAATAAATGCTCGTAATAAGAATTATTTTTCTTTTTTAAGTCAGAGAAATTTTATTTATAACACAAGTCTGCAAAATAATATTTTTGGGTTGAGCAAAGACATAGATCATGATAGGTATGAGCAAGTTATAAAAATCTGTAATCTCTCAGAGTTTCAGGATAATCTCAGCGAAGGAAAAGAAACTATTATTGGTGATGGCGACAGATTAATTTCTGGGGGACAAATACAAAGAATAGCGTTAGCTAGAGCGTTATATTTTGAAACAGATATATATCTTCTAGACGAACCTTTTAGCGCTCTTGATAGTATAACTGCCATAGATGTGTGTCAAAATATTATCAATTTTGAGAAAGATTCTATAAAAATTATTATTCTTCACAATGAAAAATTAATTAAACATTTCTCAGGAGTTAACATCATCAAACTAACAAATGATTAAAAATTTTCTATATAAGAGATTTGAAAATACAGAGATGATACTTAGCTTTCTTGAAGAGAGTAATGCTAAATCTATTGTTCTTGATTACGGCTGTGGAGCAGGTGATCTTGTTAATATGCTCCAAAATAGAGGATATGATGCTTACGGTTGTGACATAGGATTAAGATCAAAAAATACAAAAATAAAGCTTATGAATGATAAGTTTGAAATTCCTTTTGAAAATGATAGATTTGATTTTATAGTTTCTAATCAAGTTGTAGAACATGTTCATGATATTAATATCATGATCAAAGAATTTAAAAGGGTTTTAAAAAAAGACGGTCAAATTTTATTGCTCTTCCCTACATTTGAAACATTTATAGAGTGGCATCTAAGAATGCCAATTGTTCATTGGTTTCAAAGATTCCATTTTGTACAAAAATTATTACTGTATATTTTTTGTTGGCTTCGAATCGGTAATTCAAAAAATCATTCAAAAAAGGGTAAAGAATATGTTAATGACAGATTTAATTTTCTTCAAAGATATACGGTTTACAGAACCAGACATAACTTAAAGAATCTATTTCGAAGCGGAAATTTTGCTGTAAAAACTATTGAACAAGAATTTTTCTATAAAAAATACTTTATTCATCCAGTATTAAAAGCCCTTTTTAATAAATTTACTTTTCCATTGATCTTAGGATCAGTTTATGTGCTTAAAAAAGAAAATAATAATGAATAAGTATGCTTATATTCTTGTTGAAGTTGGCAAAAGAGAATTTGAATCAAGACTGCTGTTAAAAAGAGAATTAGAAAAAGAAGGTTTTATAGTTATCATAGGCCTTAAAAATATCTTAATTGATCTCTTGGTTCTATCTGTTTTTCCACAGGGAATAATATTTGATAAGTGCGCACAGTTTGCAACAAACTGGAGAATAAAGCGTCTTAAGAAAAAAGGGTTTATATATACATGTCTTGATGAAGAGGGTATTTTTACAAAATTACCTGAAGTTAAATCCAGAAATACTGACTTAACTAATGTTGACTATTTATTTTTAAACAATAAAAAGCATTTCAATTTAGTTATGCAAGCAAATCCAAATGGGCTTAGCTCTGAAAAAATATTAATCAGCGGAAATCCAAGACAATCACAGACCTTATTTAATGAATATAAAAATAAAAGAGTATCTTCAAATTCAAATGATATTTTGATAATTGGCAACTTTAGTCAATACCGTAAAGGAGCTGAAGACAGAGAATGGGATAGAGGCTTGCTCGGAAAATTTGACAATAGTTCAATTGAAATTGTTAAAAGTTTAATGAAAGATAAAAATTTTAATGTGTTTTATAGACCTCATCCGTCTGAAACTCTATGGTATGAGAACTATTTTCCAAAGGAAAAAATTTTAAAAAATAAAAATATCTTGAGTCTTTTATCTTCTTTTAAAAAGATTATATGTTTTAGATGCACCACCGCACTTGAGGGAAGATTTTTAGGCTTGAAAGTCTTTAACTTTTCAAATTCAACCCCTGTTGCTCCTATTTTAACAAGGATTGGGTCAGTGTTTAGAAATTATGACGAGCTTATAAAAAAATTATCTATTGAAGATTATTTTGTAAATAATCCAAGTCGAGAAAAGAAAGTATTGGATCTGTTGATACCTTTCAAAAAACCAGAAGTAATTATTGTTCAAAAACTTAACCAATTGTCTTTTTTAGTAAAAAGGAGCATATATTTCAAAATATGTGTTATTTTTTCACATTTTTTATGGTTTTTATATAAAATTTGGTATAAAAAAGAGAGTGAAATAATGCTTGAAAAATTTTATACTGATGAGATTGAAGAAAGGCTATTAAGAAAAGATATAAAAAAAATAGGTTCATTTATATATTCATGAAAAATAAATTAAGCAATACATATAGAAAAGCCGTTATTAGGTGCTTTGATAACTTAGCGCCTTTAAATGGAGAGTTAGGTGAAAGTAATGGAGTGCTTGTTAAAAGAAACTTTTTTTCATCCGATGATGTAAATCAGATGGCTAAGCTGGGCCCTAATGAGATTAGAAATAGACTTAAAGAGAACTCTTTTTTTACAACTTTATTTTCAGATTATCTAAAAAAATGGAAAATTGATACATGCTTCATGTGGGAAACTGAAGAAGGTGAAAATAACTCGAGTATATGGCACCATGATTCGGTAGGACATAGAATTAAAATATTCATAGGAGTATCAAGAAAATCAGAAAATACTGGAACCCTGTTTATAAAAAATTCTTACAAAAATAAATATACTGACTATCTTTCTACAAGAGTTATTGAAAACTATGATGATGATGATATTTTTTTGGTCAATTTAGATATTGGAGATTTAATGGTATTTGATACAAACTGTATTCATGCTGGATTGTATGGATCTGATCCAAGAAAAGCGATAACTGTAGAAATAAGTAATCCAATAAAAGGTTTTCTTCTTCCAGGCAAAATTGGAAAAAAAGATATCAGAGAAAATGAATTCTTTAGTTGAAAAATATGTTCTTGATGAGAAAGAAACAATATCATCTGCCTTAAATAAAATATCTCAAAATAAATCTGGCATTGTTTTTGTAATAAACAAAGAAAAAAAATTGATAGGAGCTTTTTCTGATGGTGATTACAGAAAGAGCGTCTTAGAGAATTCAGAAACTATTAATATAAAAAAAAATCTTGTATCAGATTTTATGAACAATTCTCCAAGGTATGTATATGAAAATGACAAAACCTCAAGAGAGGCGCTATTAAATTTTTTTAACTCTGGATTATCAATAATACCTGTAGTGGATGCAAAGCATAGAATTACAAATATAAAAGACATTAAGAATGCTTTTAAAGGCATACCCATAATTGAGAGAGTAATCTCGAGAGCTCCTTTAAGGTGCTCACTAGCTGGAGGGGGCACTGATTTATATGAATTTTATAAAGATCATGGAGGTGCGATTATTTCCTTCTCGATAAGTAAATATGTTAATTGCTTGATAGAAGATAATGATAATGGTATCAATTTATATTTAAAGGACATTGATTTAGATTTGTCCATTAATGACAAGTCTGAAATTAAAAAATATATAAAAGAATATCCAAAAAGCGAACTTGTATTGAGAGTGATTGATAAATACCTTAAAGAAGATAATATTAAAATTACTATATGGTCTGATGTAAAAGTTGGAACTGGTCTTGCTGCTTCAACCTCTCTTGTAGTCTCTTTGATAAATGGTCTTGATAAACGATATTCGATACAGCGTGCAAGGAGACTTCTCGCACAAGAAGCATTTGAACTTGAGAGATTGCACTTAAATCAGGATGGAGGTTGGCAGGATCAATACTTAGCCTCATATGGAGGATTGAATTTTATAGAATTTTCAGAAAGAAAAGGCAATTCTGTAAGAAAGATACATCTTAATAAGGCACAAGAGGGGGTTCTGGAATCATGTTTGATGTTGGTAAATACAAATATGTCTCATAACAGCAAGAATCAGCAAAAAAAATTAATAAAATCTTTCAGTGATGATGAAAAAGTTAACACACTCAAAACAATGGCTAAAAGATCTAAAACACTATTCAGGCACTTATCAGAGGGTAATATTGATAACTTAGGCTCAATGCTGCATAAAAACTGGATGCTTAAAAAATCAACAAGTGATGTTATTTCTAACAAGGAAATCGATAAAATATATAAAAATTTGACTGATTTTGGAGCGATTGGCGGTAAGCTTTTAGGATCTGGATCAGGTGGTTATTTTATAGTTTATGTAAATTTAAAAGATGTTTACAATTTTAAAATTTTATGTAACCAAAATAATTATGAAATCTCTGATATAAAATTTGATAAAAATGGAGCATGTGCGTGGGAAATTTCATAGAAACAAATTCTGAGGTATATGTTATAGCCGAAATTGGAAACAATCATAACGGTGATATGAATAATCTATTCAAGCTAATAGACTATGCTAAAGATGCTAAAGTTGATTGTGTAAAATTTCAAATGAGAGATCTCAATTCTCTTTACAGAAAACAAACTTTAAATAGTCAAGGAGATGATCTTGGAGTCGAATACATACTTGATCTTCTTGAGAAATTTGACATGACATTTGAGCAACATAAAGAAGTCAAAAAATATGTTGATTCATTAAACCTAGATTACCTTTGTACCCCATGGGATATTCCAAGTTTAGAAAACTTAGAATCTATGAATGTGACTCAGTATAAAGTTGCTTCCGCAGATTTCCACAACCTTTTTTTAATCGACAAAATAATTGAAACAAAAAAACCCTTTATTATGTCAACCGGTATGAGCACCGAAGATGACATTAAGGATGTGCTAAATCACATTAAAAAGAATGATAATGAAAACTTTGCAGTTTTACATTGTAACAGCACATATCCAGCACCCTTAGAAGATTTAAACCTTAGATATATTAACGAATTGAAAAAATTGACAACACATGTAGGTTACTCAGGTCATGAAAGAGGAATAAATGCTTCTATTGCTGCTGCAAGCCTTGGAGCATCTATCATTGAAAGACACATCACTCTTGATAGAAAAATGGAAGGACCAGATCATGCAGCCAGTCTTACTTTTGAGGAGTTTTCTTCATTAGTGAGGGCAATTAGAGATGTTTCGAAGTCTTTGGGACAAAATAAAAGAATTGTTTCTCAAGGTGAGTTGATGAACAGAGAAAATTTAGGAAAAAGTTTGGTTGCAAAATGTAATATAAATAAAGGGGAAAAAATTACTTCAAATCATATCAATGTTAAATCTCCTGGATTAGGTCTATCCCCTCTAAAATATCAGGATTTAATAGGCATGAATGCTAAAAGAGATATCGAAGTTGATGATTACTTTATCTCTAACGACCTAACCATAAAAAAAACTATCAAAAAGGATTTTAGATTTAAAAGACCTTACGGGATTCCTGTTAGATACCATGATTATGTGAAATTCACAAAAATATTTAATAATTTGGATTTTGTAGAATTTCATTTCTCTGAAAAAGATCTCAAGAAATCATATTCTAAAGATCTACCTAAAAAATCAAATTTAGGTTTTGCTGTTCATGCACCAGAACTCTTTGAAGATAGTAGGTTATTAGATCTTTGTACCGAAGATAAACAATATCGTGATTTTTCAATTGATTGCATGAAAAGAGTAATAGAGACAACAAATGATTTAAAAGATATTTTTAGTACACAAACTAATCCATGTATTATTACAAACATCGGAGGCTTTTCAATGGATGACAATGTTGACAATGATACTTTGGAGAAATTTTACGAGAATTTTAATGACTCAATAAGTAAACTTGATAAGTCAGGTGTTAATATTGTGCCTCAAACGAATGCTCCATTTCCATGGCATTTTGGAGGTCAAAGATATCAAAATCTTATGCTAGATGTGAAGAGTATTGAAAGAATATGTTCTGAAAATGAGCTACAAATATGCTTAGATGTTAGTCACTCATCTTTATTTTGTAACCATGCTAGAATTAAGATTGATGACTTTATATCGAAGATAGGACATCTAGTTGCCCATCTTCATATAAGTGATTCCAGAGGAACGAATGGTGAAGGTTTGCAGCTCAATGATGGCACAAGTAATATGACTTTAATATGTGAAGCTTTGAATAAGCACTGTCAAGAAGTACCTTTTATTCCAGAAATATGGCAAGGTCACAAGAATGATGGCGAAGGTTTTGCTTATGCTCTCTCTGAGTTACAAAAAAATTTATAGGTAGTTCTTTGATAAATAATTTATTAGAAAAATTTTTTAAGATCAGAATAAAAAAAATATTTGTGATGTAAACAATGGAAAATAGATTAGATTTAATAGAATTTAATACTGATTATTTAGACGATCTTTATGAGTATTCATCTCAGGAAGATTTTTATAAATATATGCAATCAAAACCTCATAAGAGTGTTGCAGAAACAGAGGAATACTTTTTAACAAAAAGTGTAGAAGAAGGAACTTATCTTTTCTTGGTAAAAAATGTTTTAGAAAAAAAAGTTATAGGATCAATTATCATAAATAAATTAGACAAACTTAATTTGTCTGCAAATATCGGATATGGTTTAAACCCAAAATATTGGGGTAATGGATACTTAAAAGAAATGCTTTTATTGGCAGAAAAAAAAGCCAAAGAGGATTTATATATTCATCGACTTGAAGCTGTAACAATGACTATAAATATACCTTCAATTGGTGGTTTAAAATCATGTGACTACAAACAGGTTGGAGTTATAAAGGGTTATTATCTATTTTCAGACAATAAAAGATATGATGCTTCATTATTTTCAAAAATATTATGAACAAATTTGGATGTTTGATAACTGTTAGGACTAATTCCTCAAGGCTACCTAATAAATGCCTGCTTCCATTTGGAAATATGAACGTTCTAGAGCATAACATAATAAGAGCAAGTAAAGCTGGACTCAATCCAATAGTGTGCACATCAATAAATCAAAATGATGATGCGATAATAGATATTTGTAAAATACACAACACTCCATTTTTTAGAGGCTCAGAATTAAATAAAATCTTGAGATGGTATGAATGTATGAAATTTTATAAACTTGAGCTAATTCATACCATTGACTCTGATGATCCATTTTTTTGTCCATATGAGATTATGAAAAGTATAGATTTAGCATGCAAAACTATTAATATCCCAACTGTAGTTTATCCATCAAAAGCATCAATGAATGGAGCTGCATCTGTTGGATTTTCTTTTAATCAACTCTCATTAAGTAAAATTCTTGAGAATGTATCTGAAGAATGCGACACAGAAATGATAGAGTCTTTTATTGAGAATACAAAAAACCTAAATAAATTTTTTTTAGATGGTGAGGATATTAATAAAGATATACACAGATTAACCTTAGATTATGCAGAAGACTATTTATTTTTATTATGCATAAAATCAGCACTTGGGACACACGCATCAAGAGAACAAATTAATGAATTTATAAATAAATTTCCTCAATCAAAGAAAATAAATGAATCTAGAGAAATTGATTGGATGAAAAATCAAAATAGGAGTTCAAGATATTGAAAAGCATAAAAAAATTTAATGAAGTTGATAAAAAGTATGTAAATAGTTTTTTTGATGAAGAAAATCGACATAGGCCCTGGGTAAAAGATTTTGAAGATAGTTTTGGTGAGGCATACAACACTAAATATAATATTGCATGCGCCAATGGAACTGCCGCTCTTCATTCCGCAATTGTTGCTTGTGGAGTTGGTCCTGGAGATGAAGTTATTATTCCAGCAATTTCTGTAATCATGGATGCTTGGGCTGTTGTGGAAGCAGGCGGAACTCCAATATTTGCTGACGTTGATAAAAATAGCCACTTAATTTCATTGGATTCAATAAAATCAAAATATTCCAACAAAACAAAAGCAATAATTGTAATCTCATGGGATGGACTTTCTTGTGATATGGATCCAATTATGGAGTTTGCAAAAGAAAAAAATATTTATGTTATAGATGACTGCTCAAGAAGTGTTTTAGCTTATTACAAAGATAAATTGGTTGGAACAATAGCTGATATTAGTACATTTTCCTTTCAAATGAAAAAACATATCACAACAGGTAGTGAAGGGGGCTTAATTGTATCAAATAATGAAGAACTAGCTCTAAAAGCAAGAAGGTTCGCAGGAATAGGTTACAAGCATTTTGTTCCAGATCAAGGAGTGACTAATTTATCACTTGAATCTGTTCAAAATCCAGAATACAAAAGATTTGGTTTCTTCGGGCTTAATTATAGGATGAATGATTTATCAGCAGCAATGGGTATGGCACAAATAGAAAGAATGGCTGAAATAGTTGACTGGAGGAAACACTGTGGAGAAAGTTTTTATAATATTGTAAAAGAATTTGATTGGATTATTCCTCAGTCTGCTGACTACGATCATGTTCACAGTTATTATACTTTTAGTTTCATCAATGAGTGCTCTGAAAAATTTGGCATAAGTTGGCTTGATTTTTATAAATCATTCAAGGCAAAAGGCGGTGATGGTTTTTATTCTTGTGTTGCAGTGCCTTTTACAGAACCTGCTTTTAAAAATTTTATAAATGATGAGATTAAGCATCAAATATCTGATTGTGACGTGGCATTAAGTATTCAGAAAAAAATAATGTGCTTTAAGACAAATTATAGAAATGAAGATGATCTTAATAGAAACTGCTTTGCCTTGCAGGAGCTATGTAAAGAAATTGATAAAAATGATTAAGAAATTCATAAAAAATTTTATTGAGAAAAAAGGAAGCTATCTCGAACCAATATTTAATCAAACTGAAATAAATCAAGAAAATGTATTTATAAATGTTGGCTCAGGTAGTTTTTATAAAAGTGGTTGGATTTCATTAGATGCAGAAACTAAGAATTTTTCTGATCGTCATAAAGAAGCAATTTTAAATGATGCTTTTGTTCCCTTTGAGATCGGAAATAAAAAACAACTTCCTTTTAAAGATTCTTCAGTAGATATAATTTATTGCTCACATGTATTGGAGCATCTTAAAGCTTCAGATATGGAATTTCTTATAAGTGACTTCAATAGATGCCTAAAAAAAAATGGGCTTCTTAGGATAGCTGTTCCTGATGCAGATTTGGCATTTAGAGCTTTACATTACAGAGACAAGAATTATTTTAAGTGGAATAAACGTAAAAGAGATGATGTAGTTGAACAAGATATCGACTATTTTGTAGATTTAATATGTTCTGCAAAAAGTATTTTCTATAATGATACTTTTTTTAATATTCAAGAAAAATTAAAATTCCGGGAAGATGTAAGCATGATGTTTGCTAACAATGTTTCGAAGAATGAAATTTTTGATTACCTCATTGATTCTTCCAGTGATGATAAGTTTGATTTTACTGGCCATATTAATTGGTTTAATTATGAAAAACTCAAATCGATTTTAATAAGTAAATCATTTAGTGACGTATGGAAAAGCTCACGAAATGCAAGTATTTCATCTGAAATGCAGAACAGAAAGTATTTTGACAGAACACATCCACAATTTTCATTATATGTAGAAGCTATTAAATAATGATTTCTCAAGGCATTGATATAATTTATACAATTTTACATACAATTAAGAGCTTTATTGGTGTTCTTAAAATATTTGTATTTTCAATTATCTTTAGAACTAAAATTTTCAAAGTAAAAAAATATAAATTTAAAGAAAATTTCTATATTTTAGGTTCAGGGGAATCAAATAAAGAGATAGATAAAGATGAAATTAAATATGATTTAATGAATTCAACCTCTATAGGAATAAACTTTTGGATTTATCATGATTATGTTCCTGATCTATATTTTTTTGAAATTAATGGAAGTGATACATATACATGGAACCTATTTTGTGAACTACTTCAAATCAAAAAAAGAGAATATCAAAATACAATATTTATAATTAGAGATGTAGAGAAATTAAAATTTCAAGATCTATATGCAATCGAAAATTTTCCTGAAGAGTTAAGAAAAAATCTTTATTTCTCATTAGATTTTGATCTTGGCAAAGGAACCATGGCAAGATTTAATATGACAACATTTGTAGCAAAAAAATTTTTTAATTTCATAAACATATTACCAAAATCACGCGGTTCTTTATCATCAGCTTTTTCTATTGGCTTGCATTCAAGTTCAAAAAATATAGTTTTAGTTGGTTGTGATTTAAAAGGATCCAATTATCATCTTGCGAGAGATTTTATTTCAAATAAGCATTTTAATTTGCCTAAAATAAAAACCATAAGGCAAGAAAATCCTGACAAACATAAAACTAATGATAAAGATTATGGTTTGCCACTAATATCTGATGTAATCTTGACTTTTCAGTTGCACAATAAAAATAATAAAAATATTTTTAATATTGATAAAGAGGGATATTTTTCAAAATATTTTGAAAAATGGGATAGTAATTTTGGGGCATAAATCAAATATGAATATAAAATTTAATCTAAAATCAGAAGTAATAGTCTTAACTGGAGGTATGGGCTTATTTGGTAAAGAGCTATGCTTATCAATATTAGATTCTGGAGCAATGTTATTTGTAGGAGACATAGTTGATTCTGAAGATAGTTTTATAAAAAATTTATACAACAAATATCCCAATAAATTTGAATATTTTTATTTAGATATCTCGAATGATGATTCTATTAACAAATTTTACTCAAATGTTATTAAATTAAATTCTAATATAAGTACCTTAATTAATGCTGCTTGTATTAATCCTAAAGTAACTTCAAGTGGAGTTGGTTTCAGAGGAGCTATTGAAGAGATTAATAAAGATTCTTTTATCCATGAAATTGAGGTTGGTTTATATGGCTCATTTGCATGCTCTAGATTATTTGGTAATCATATGGCTCAAAATAAAAAAGGCAATATTATTAATATTGCATCTGATTTGTCTGTAATAAGCCCAGACCATAGGTTGTATTCTAATTCCAATAAGAAGACTTATAAGCCAATTACCTATTCTATTATTAAGCATGGTGTGGTTGGCTTGACTAAATATTTTGCCACTTACTGGCCTCCTTCAAGCAATATGCGTTGCAATTGTTTGTCGCCAGGTGGGATTTTTGATAATCAAGACCCAGAGTTTGTTACCAAGCTTTCAAAGCTAATTCCTTTAGGTAGAATGGCAAAAAAGGATGAATATTCTGATTTAGTATTATTTTTATGTTCCGATGGATCATCATATATTAATGGCCACAATCTTGTTGCCGATGGTGGAAGAAGCATATGGTAAAAAAATATGCCGTTATACCAATAAGGTCAAAAAGTAAAAGATTTCCTGATAAAAATATTCAGATGACTAATGGATATCCTTTATTTTATTTTCAATTAAGGGTTCTTCAAGAATCTAATATATTCGATAAAATCATAGTTTCTTCTGATTCAGAAACTTATTTGAGGCTTGCCGAAAAATTTGGTGCTACTACCCATAAAAGAAGCAAAATATCATCAAATGATCTTGCTTCAAGCGAAACCGCTTTATCTGAGGTAGTAGACTCATTGATTCTAGATGATCAAGATTGGATTTTTTTATGTCAAGCCACTAATCCATTTAATAATGTTGAATATATCAAACATGCATCTAAATTAATTGATTCAGATAAATATAATTCAATTATGACAAGGATTGAAACTAGACGATTTGATGTTGATGAGATTCTTGATGGTAAGAGAGAAAGAGAACAAGATAGAAAACCCAGATACCTTGAAACAGGCTTATTCTGGGCAACCAAAATTGAAAAATTTAAAACAGAAAAATCAAGAATTGTTTCACCAGTTGGATACGTGGATATCGATAAAAATGATGATTTTGATATTGATTGTAAAGAGGATTATCTTTTTATACGTGAAAGATTGCTATCAATGACGAATTATTTCAAAGGTCTTTTTAAAAAGATTGAATTGAGAACAGAAGAAAAAGATTATTTTAGATATACCAAAGATCCTGATGGCAATGAAAGAAATCTTATTAATGAAGATGATGGTAGACAAGAATTTGCAAATAATGAGATTAAATATCTAGATGAGTATATTAAACCCGATATGAAGCTTCTTGATATCGGATGTGGGACTATGGCAATCACAATGAAATACGCTGATAGATCAGTGGAGTTGTGGGGAGTGGAGCCAGATGAAGAGGCTGGAAAAATTGGAAGTGAAAGGTCTGACAAATTCTATATAAATACTTTTGAAAACGTTCAAGATGATTTACCAAGCAATTATTTTGATGTTATTTTTGCATTTCACGTAATCGAGCACATTCTTGACCCAATCAGTTTTATAAAAGAGGTAAACAAAAAGCTTAAACTTGGAGGTTTATTAGTGATTGCGACACCTGATTTTGATTGTGCGATGGCAAGAAAGTATAAAGAAAATTTTAGATTGCTTCATGATCCAACGCACATCAGCCTATTTACAAACGATTCCTTAACATCATTGATTATGGATAATGGGTTTAGTTTAGAAAAGAAAGATTTTCCTTTTTTTGAAAGTAAGTGGTTTACTAAAGATAATCTTCTGAAAGTTCTAGAAGAGAACATAGTCTCACCTCCTTTTTATGGGAATGTTATGACATTCTATTGTAAGAAAGAGGTTGAAATAATTTAATGCATGCATACACGTAGCTCATTAAATTTTTCGGTATTTTTCTTTTTTTTATCAATCACATTTCTTTATCTTTTTAGTTATTTCTATACAAATTTTTATTCTGTTAGTCTTGAGCAAGGAGATGAACTTGCATATTTTATATCTGCAAGCAAAATGAATGAGAATAACCTATCTTTTTTTGAGAAGTGTGTAATTTCTTTGGGATCATCTTTAAGTTTTCTTTGGCCAGTAATACTTTCGTATGTCCCCAACCTTAGCCTCGAAAGCAATAATATTTTTCTTTTAGCTAGAATTACACTACTTTTATCTGCGTGCATATATTTTTTTAAAACTTTTAAGCTTAATAATTTTATAATCATTTTACTAATCCCATTTATCTTCCAAGCATCCATATATGCAGGAACTTTATATAGGGACGATATAATTTTCTCAATTTTTCTCTTTGCAATTAGTATTCTGCATAGAAATGTTCTTTCTCCTTTAGGTTTAATACTGGTACTAGTTTTAATCTCATTTAGAGCAAGCTTGATAGGCATAATAATTCCTATCGGCGCAGGTATAATATTTTTTATTTTTAAAAAAAATAATACAAGTAAATTAATTTTCTTATTGTGCGCTTCAGTTTTTTTATTAATTATATATCTTGGGGTCAGCCAAGGATTATTCCAATATTCTTTAAATATAATAGGAGGAGTATCTATAGATATTGGTAGCATTTTTAGACCATTTTTGTCACCAATAAATCCTTTTTTGGTAGAGGGCAATATCAGATATGATAATCCTGTAATTTTTATTCTTATGAATCCGATAAAAATATTTTTTTTATTATCTTTAATGTATTTATTTTTCCTTGAAGTAAAAATTAAAAATTTTTTTGAAATTTTTATTATATTAGCTGCAGCTGCACCATATATGCTTTTTCCTGAGAATTTAGGTATGAGACAATCTATCTCAATTCAATTCTGCCTTTATGCGCTTATACTTAATAATGTTTTGAAAGCCATTCAAAATAATAATTATCTTAATAATGAACGAATCTAAAATATTCCACATTATTAATGATTTGGGTCCAGGAGGCACGCAAAAATATCTTGCTAATTTAATTAATAAGGATTCAAAAAATACACATTTTATTTATGTAATTGATTCATCTAAGGATAATGAACATGAGATTAATGCTAGAAAAATATTTTTTAGTAAATTTGGAAAATTAGGGTTTCCTATTTTTCATATTATTGAAGTTAACTATCTTGTAATTAAATTTAAATTTAAGATTGTTAACTCTTGGCTTTATCATTCAGACCTACTATCAATTTTCATCATTCCATTCTTTGGAGTCAAAAGAATATGGTCTATAAGAAATTCTATAGTTGACAGGAGTTTTCTTAAGTATTCAACAAGAATAATTATAAGAATAAATAGCCTATTTTCTAATTTTATTCCAAATATAATTATTTATAACTCTCATGCAGGGATGCGTTCTCACGAAAAATATGGATTTAATAAAATTAAAAGTGATGTCATATTAAATGGTATTTCATTTCAGGCTATTGAGAGAGATATTTTTTTTAAAAAAGATGGCATATTTAAGATTGGAACTGCCTGCAGAAATGATCCTGTAAAAGGTTTAGATATTATGCTAAAAGCTTTAAATAATCTAAATTTTGAAAATTGGCAATGGACTTTGATAGGAGAGAATGCTGAAAAATTATGTCAAAACTATTTTCCAAATAGAATTCATTTGATTAACCATAAATCAGATTTAGAAGAATTTTATTTTAGTCTTGATATATTTGTTTTGCCCAGTCTTTCTGAGGGTTTTTCAAATGTTCTTCTAGAGGCCATGTCAAAGGGTATAAATTGTATTGCTACAGAAGTTGGCGATAATAATTTAATATTGGGCGAAAATAATATAATAATTCCACCTGAGGATGATAAAGCGCTTTCTGATGCATTAAATAAAGCATACAAAACATGGATGATGAGCGATAAAAAATCACTAAATGTAGATAATATTAATTATGTAAAAAAACAATTTAGTTTTAGTAAATCTCTGCACTCATTTCAAGGAGTATGGAAAATATAGCTCTAAAAACTAAAGATTCAATATGAATAAGATAATAAAAGTATATTTACAACTTTGTATAAAAGTAATTTGGCATAAGATAATTCCTTTTAAGTTGAAGTCTTTGCTGTACATGTCACCTCATGGAGATATGAAAAATAGTGATTATGCAAAAAAAATTTTTGAAAGACATGTTAAAAATTTGGTCAAAAATCCAAAAGGAAAATTATTAGAAATTGGTCCTGGAGATTCACCACTTTGTGCATTTCATTCAATTGAATATGGATTTAAAGAAGTTTTACTGATAGATAATGATTCATATTTTGATGAAGAAATTTATGAATTAAAACAAAAGCCTATTAAATATTTATGTAATGGTAGCTTGTCGTTAAATGAGATTGAAGACCATTCGATAGATCATTCATTTTCACATACTGTAATTCAGCATATACAAAAAGAAGAATTTGATAATTTTATAAAAAATTTGTACAGAATTATGAAGATAGGCTCAATATCATCCCATCACATTGATTTTAAAGACATGCTTTTTGGACGATTTGATCATCTAATTGTAAAATCTAAAATATGGGAATCAAAAATTATTAAGTCTTGTTTTTTTTACACAAATAGATTTAGAAAATCCTCAATAATTCAAATTTGCCAACGTGCTGGATTTGAGGTTGAAATCCTCAGTGAAGGTATTTTAGAAAATGTTTCATATGATCCTTCAATTTTATGTCAAGAATTTAAAAAAATGTCTAGCGAAGATTTAAAATGTTCTGGAATGCATATAGTGCTTAGGAAAATATAATATGAAAAATTTAATTATATCTTTAGATTACGAGTTGAGGTGGGGTATGGATATAATTTACGGCAGTAGTATTAATGATACAAATATGCATATAAGCGAAACTCCTCAGGTCGTAAACAATATGCTCAGCATTTTTAGCAAATATGAAATAAAATCAACCTGGGCTTCAGTAATAGCAATTTCAATGAAATCATGGAATGAATATTTCGAAGTTTTGGATTCATATGGAATAAAAAATGATGGGCCTCATTTTGGACACACATCAAATTTTCATAATTTTAAAGAATTTGAAAAATATTATTTCTCTTATAATTCATTGAAGACCATTAATGATTTTGAGCTTGCTGAAATTGGCTCGCACTCATTTAGACATACATATTTTGGTGAGGATCAATACAATATCAATGACTTTATTCTTGATAATAAGATATGCGCAGATATTTTAAATAATAAATTTAATATTAAGAAATCGTGTTATGTTTTTCCAAGAAATCAAATCGTTCATATAGATGAAATAAATCGAACAAGTACAGTTGGATATAGAGAGGTGCCAAACATATTCGGCTACAAAAATACCAAAAGCACAAAAAACAACAGATTATTTACAAAATTATCTAGGTTTTCAAATGATGTTTTACCTTTTGTAAGCAAACCATCAAAAAGAAATGCTTTTTTTAGCGTTGGTGATATGCATATTAGATTTAATCTGCCAGATTTGTTATGGAAAACTCAACTACTAAAATTAGAAAATATGATTAAAAGTAAAGAATCATATGAATCTACCATTCATCTTTGGTGGCATCCACATAATATATCAATCAATCCTTCAAAAAATATTAATCGACTTGAACAACTTCTTAAATTAATACATAAATATATAAACAACAAAAGCATTGAGTCTTCTTTTATGAGTGAAGTCGTATGAAAGCAATTTTTTGTTATAACTTTTCAAGATTCTTTGTATCGCATAGATTACCAATGTTGATGAAGATACAAAAGGAGTTTTCTGAAATGAGCTTTTTGGGTCATGTATTAGATGAAGATAAAAAAATACTTAATGACAATTTTAAATACAATTACAATACTGGTATTTCGAAGGGCTCAACTAATATTTTTTTTATAATAAGATATCTTCTCACTCACAAGTTTCCAGATCCACAAAAAATTAATAATTTTGATCTAATTGAAATAGCAACGCTAAAAGGACTTATTTATGCTTTACCTATCATAATAAAAAATAAGAATGCAAAAGTTGTCATATGGGTATGTGGAATTGGAACTATTTTTATATCTAAAAAATTAAAACATAGAATTATCAATCAAATCTTTTTTGTTTTATATGGGGTAGTTAATAAATTGAGAAATACAAATTGGATCTTTGAAAACAATGATGATAAAAATCTTTTTAAAAAAAGAATAAAAATAGATGACTCAAAACTATCAATAATTGAAGGTTCTGGATATGAAATTAATGAAATATCTAATAGTAGAAAAATTAGAAGTAGTCATAAAAATAAAATTGTATTCATTGGAAGACTAATAAGGGACAAGGGATTAATAGAATTTATCGAAGCAGCAAAATTAATATTAAAAAAAAATACGGAATGGAGTTTTGAAATAATTGGACATTATGATGACAATCCCTCTAGTTTAGTAGAAGCGGACTTGCTTAAGCACATAAATAACAACCGAATACTTATTAAAGGATTTATCAAAGATATGAGTGAATACTATGAGAATGTTTATTGTGTAGTCCTTCCATCTTATAGAGAGGGTCTTTCAAGAGTATTAATTGAGGCAGGAGCTCATTCCATTCCTTCAATTACAACAAATGTTCCTGGATGTAGAGACATTATAAAAAATAATGTTAATGGATTTTTAGTGGAACCCAAATCTATTCACGAACTTGAAAGTGCTATATTTAGATTGATCTCTGATAAAGTTAAAGCAAGATCAATGGGTGAAGAGGCTTTTGACATTTTTAATAAAAAATATTCGTTGGAAAGAATTGCAAATTTAACTTTAGATGTTTATTCACAAAAATATCAATGACTCTCACAAAGAGTGTAAAATAAGCTAAATGAACGAATATATAAAAAATACTATTGCATCCTCTATAAGTACAAAAGAAAAGCTTTTAGAGGAAGTTTTTATTAATAAGATTCATACCGCTTCAAAAATTGTTTTAGATGCTGTGCGGAAAAAGCATAAGATAATTTTTGCAGGAAATGGAGGATCTGCAGCAGATTCACAGCATCTAGCTGCTGAGTTTGTGAGTAGATTTGAGTTTGATAGACCAGGTCTGCCGTCGTTATCACTTTCAACAGATACCTCAATGATTACAGCTATATCAAACGATTATGGATACAAAAACTTATTCTCACGGCAGTTAGAGGCACAAGCTAGGGAAGGTGATGTTTTTATTGGAATAACTACCTCTGGAAAATCTATAAACATTATTGAGGCTTTTAAGACGTGTAAAAAAAATAGAATCAGTACAATAGCATTTTCAGGAATAAATGGAGTTGAAGATTCTAACAATTTGAATATTGATCAAATAATAGATGTTCCATCAAATTCAACAGCTAGAATACAAGAATGCCACATCACAATTGGTCATATTATTTGTGGAATCGTTGAAAAAGAGATATTTTCTGACGGAGTTTGAAAATTCTTTTGAGTTTTAAAATTATAATTTAATTTGTTGTAGTAAATATCTTATGAATAAAATAGTTGTTGTAAGTGGTGGATTTGATCCATTACATTCCGGCCATATAGAATATTTTAAAAGTGCAAAAAAATTTGGAGATAAACTTATTGTAGCTCTGAATAGCGACGAATGGCTTAATAATAAAAAAGGTAAATATTTTATGGCTTTTGAAGAAAGAAAAATTATTATTTCAAATCTTTATATGATTGATGATGTAATATCTTTTAAAGATGACGAGTTTGGAAGCGCCTCAAATGCACTACTTAAAATTAAAGAAACATATCCAGATGATCAGATTATTTTCTGTAATGGTGGTGACAGAAATCATGAAAATACAATTGAAATGAATATTCCTGATATTGAATTTGAGTTTGGTGTTGGAGGCGATAACAAAATGAACTCATCTAGTTGGATCTTAGAAGACTATAAAAGCAGATGATAAATATTGATAAAATTAGTAATAAAAAACACTACAAAATATTTAAAGAATTTTATAGATTAGCATTAGAAAATAATCAAGATATTATCGAAGCAATATCAATTTCGTCTTTCGATAAAAGTTCTCAAGAAGTAGAGTCCAGATTTGTAAATTTAAAATATATAATTGATGAAGAATGGATATTTTTTTCTAATTATCTCTCACCAAAATCAAAACAATTCGATGGTCATAATCAAATCGCAGCAACCATATTTTGGAATTCAATAAATGTTCAGATAAGAATGAAAGCCTTTATAAGAAAAACAAATCTTAATTTTTCTGACAAACATTTTCATTCACGTGATAAAAAAAAGAATGCTTTAGCAATATCATCAAATCAATCAAATAAAATTAATTCATATAAAGACGTTAAGCAAAAATATAAGGATGTATTAACAAAAGATGATAATCTACATACTAGACCATCTTATTGGGGTGGTTTTTCCTTTAATCCATATTATTTTGAGTTTTGGCAAGGAAATAAAAATAGACTCAACAAAAGAGAGGTTTTTGAACTTAAAAATGGTGATTGGTTAAATTACAAACTTGAGCCATAAATAGTTTTGATAAATTATATAATTAGTTTAAAATCACCATTCAATGACTTTCTACATAATAATTAACTAATTTTAATGCCTCCTATCTTTAACAAAAAAAGGTAACTATCATAACTCGTTCAAAGAAAAATAAAATTCCAGTTAATGCAGATATTATTGCCAAGGAAGTACTCTTGATAAGCAATGATGGGAAGAAAAAAGAACTTGTTTCTATTGAAAAAGCTCTTGATCAAGCCAAAGAGAAATCGCTCGATCTTGTCCAAGTTTCAGGGCCAGATGCTGTTCCAATTGTTTGCAAGATTCTTGATTATGGAAAGTATCTATTTGAAAAGAAAAAAAATTCATCTTCATCAAAAGTTAAATCACGAAAAACCTCTACAAAAGAGATTAAATTCAGACCATCAACAGATATAGGTGACTATAATATTAAATTAAAAAAAATTAAAAGCTTTATTCTTTGTGGAGATAAGACTAAAATAAGCGTCCGATTTAGAGGACGAGAAATACTTAATAGTGATATGGGGTTAGATCTTTTAAAAAAATTAAGAGATGAGTTGAGCGATGTTGCTCAAGTGGACCAAGAACCATCACTGGAAGGAAGACAGCTTTTAATGGTATTATCGCCTCTTAAAAGGAAATAGATTAATAATTAATTTACATAACGATGGCATATAAGATAAAAACACATTCTGGAGCATCAAAGCGTTTTAAAAAAACAGGTTCTTCCGTTAAAAGCAGAGGAGCAAACAGAAATCATATTTTAACCAAACAGTCTACTAAAAGAAAAAGACATAATAGAGGTTTAAATAAAATGAATGGTGTTGTCTTAAAAATGGCCAAAAAATTGATAAAGTAAGATGCCAAGAGTAACAAAAGCAGTCACAGCCCGCTCAAAACATAAAAAAGTTCTAAGAACTACAAAGGGACATTATGGTGCCAGAAGTAGGCTCTTCAAAACCGCAAAGCAGTCAAGTATTAAATCAATGCAATATGCTTTTAGAGATAGAAAAAATAGAAAAAGAGCTTTAAGAAGGTTATGGATTTCAAGAATAAATGCAGCATCAAGGTCAATGGATACTAACTATTCTTCACTTATGAATTCACTGCAAAATAAAAACATTGCTCTTAATAGAAAAATGTTATCAGAATTAGCTGTTTCCGACATTTCAACTTTTAAAAAGGTTGTGAAAGAAGCTAGCAATTAATTTTTTAAGAATGTCGTCACTTAAAGACATTAAACCTCCAAAAATTCTTCCAAAATACGGATCAATTCATCCTATAAATCAAATGCTTGATTCAATAATAAACTTATTGTCAAATTTTGGCTTTCAAGAAATTCAGGGTCCAGAAATTGAAACGGAAGAATTCAATTTCGACATGCTTAATATCAAAAAATCACATCCTGCAAGACAAATGCATGATACCTTTTATGTTGACAGCAAAAACTACGTACTAAGAACACATACTTCACCTGTACAGATTAGATCTATGTTGAACAATAATCCTCCTTTTGCTTTTGCTTCTGCTGGAAAAGTTTATAGAAAGGACGATGATTCTACCCACTTACCAATGTTTCATCAGATAGAGGGGATATATATAGATGACGATGTGAATTTTGCCAATCTAAAAGATCTAATATATAAAATTGTTCATTCATTATTTGGAGAGGATGTAAAATTAAGATTTAGACCATCATATTTTCCATTCACTGAGCCATCTGCTGAGGTAGATATTTTATCAGAGGACGGTAGATGGCTTGAAGTTCTTGGTTGTGGAATTGTAAATCCTATTGTTATAGAAAATTGTAATATTGATCCTTTAAAATATAAAGGTCTTGCATTTGGTTTAGGAATTGAAAGAATTGCAATGCTTAAATATGAGGTAAAAGATATTAGAGATTTTTATAAATCTAATTTAGACTTTTTAAATCAATTTCGATCGTCATGAAGATAGCATATCAGCATCTTCTTAATAGAATTCAAGATGATCCATCGTCTGAAGAGATCTCCGAAAAACTTTTTCAACTTGGGCACGAAAATACCTTTGAAAATGGCATTTTTGATATTGATATTACTCCAAATAGAGGAGATTGTTTATCTGTTGATGGCATTCTGAGGGATTTAAATGCATTCTATGAAGTTGATTTATTACAATCTATATTTAGCAATAAAATTGATACATTAGAAATTGATTTCGAAAACAAATCTAAAGATGTATGTCCAAGAGTATCTTTTCTGAAGTTAGAAATTTCTGGCCAACATTCGCTATATTCTGGAACTCTGAGAGAATATTTTGATGATCTTAAAATTAATAAGAATAATTTTTTTGCTGATATATCAAATTATATTGCTTATGAAACTGGACAACCTGTCCATTGCTATGATCAAAATAGAATGAATGGCTCATTCACTTTAGATCGAACAAAAAATAATACAGAGTTTGAAACATTGCTGAATAAGAAAATAACTATCAAGCCTAATGATTTAGTTTTTTTCTTGGATAACAAAGTTATCAACTTAGCTGGAATAATGGGTGGAGACTCTACAGCATGCACCAAAGATACAAAATGTGTTTTAGTAGAGTGTGCTTTTTTTAATTCTGAAGAAATTATTGGGAAATCTCTAAAATATGACCTTCAATCAGAAGCTGCATACAAATTTGAAAGAGGTGTTGATCCTCAGTGCCACAATTATGTTTTAAGAAGATTTATACAGATTGTAAGCGAGCACGCGTTGATAGAAAATATGGAAATTTTTATTGATAAAAATAGTTTTAAAAAAAATAAAAAACTCAACTCCTCTTTTTCGGATATAAATAAAATACTTGGAACAAAAATTGAAGAATCTCAATTTAAAATGATACTTAGTCGACTGGGGTTTGGACTAAATGGTGCAGATATTGAGGTTCCATCATATCGTTCAGACGTAAAATCAAATAATGATATAGCTGAAGAAGTAGCGAGGTCCGTTGGCTACGACAACATCAAACCAAAAAAAATTCAAATAAATCGCAAAAAAAATAGTATTTTTAAAAGTAATTTAAATGAAGATGACATAAAAAATCTCTTAGTTGATAATGGGTTTGTTGAGGTAATCAATCAACCATTTACATCTGAAAAAATCTCATCATCAATTAAAGTAGATAATCCACTAGATTCTAATAAAAATCTTTTAAGAACTGATCTTAAAAATTCATTACTTCAAAATCTTTTATATAACGAGAGAAGGCAGAAGGACTCTATCAAAATATTTGAAATATCTGATGTTTACAAAAAAGATGATGGTATTTCTAAAAAAAGGATCTTAGGTTTGATTTTAAGTGGAAGAATGGGTAATAACTATAATGAATTCTCAAAAAAAATTGATGAAGCATATTTAAAATTTTTTCTTAGTGATTTTATTGAAACTAAAAATTTAAAGATTCAAAAAATTAGTAGAGACAACTTAGAAACAAAAAAAAGTAATGAAATTATTTATAGTGAAATAGAACTTGATAACTTTAATGAAAATATAAAAACATATAATCCAAAATCCAATACTCCAAATGAGTTCACTAAATATAAAAAAATTTCAGATTTGCCATCATCAAGCAGGGACCTATCTTTTTCTTTAGATGAGCCATTTAATTTAGAGTCTCTTGATAATAAATTGATGAGTTTCAATCATGAATTATTAAAAGATGTTTACATATTTGATTTTTATAAAAATGAAAAAATTAATCAAATCAAAATAGGCTACAGATTTATTTTTCAATCCATAGAAGTAACGATTACCGAATTGCAAGTTGATAATATTATGAGTGATATAATAAAAAATGTCTTAATAATAGATGGAGTGAAAGTTCCAGGATATAACCAGGATATAAATAATGCTTACTAAAGAAAAAATTGCAAAAAATATCTCATATGAACTTAATATAACTAAAAAAGATGGTTTATCTTTTGTTAATAGTTTTATTGACATAATAAAACTTAATTCAAAAAATAAGGCTGTAAAAATATCAAATTTTGGGACCTTTGATATGGTTGCTACTCCAAAGAGAATGGGCAGAAACCCAAAAACAAAAGAATCATATATAATACTTCCAATGACGAAGCTGAGTTTTAAACCATCAAATTTAATTAAGAAAATCTTAAACTAATGAAAAAAATTATACTAATAAGTTCCATATTCCTATCTATATTTGTGATCACTCAAGAAATTGATACAGAATATCTTAATACACTACCAGAAGGTGTAAGAGAAGATGTGATTGAAAAAATGAATGCAAAAGATGAAAGTCAAAAACCACTATATAGAGCTGCATCAACCATGATTGATAAGGACATAAATGTAATTGGAGGAGTTTTTGGTGCTAATTTTTTTGACACAATGCAGTCATCATATATGCCTATAAATGAACCGAATCTAGATAGCTCTTATATTTTAGATTATGGGGACGCCCTTGAAGTTCAGATGGTTGGGGCTAAGAATTCCTCAACTACTTATAATGTTAAAAGAGATGGCACTATTAATGTGGCTGAAGTAGGTAGGATTAATGTTTCTGGATTAAGTTTTGATCAAGCAAATTTACTTATTAAATCCAGAATAGAAAACTCAATTATGGGAGTTGAGGCGTATGTTTCACTCGTAAATATAAGAGACATACAAGTGATTGTTTCAGGAAATGCATATAATCCTGGAATATATACTCTTAGTGGTAATTCAAATTTACTATATGCCTTAACAATGGCGGGTGGAATAGATGACAATGGAAGCTATCGTTCAATCAAGTTAATCAGAAACAATGAAGTAATTGAGGTGCTTGATTTATATGAACTTTTTATTGATGGAAAATCAAGTATAAATAAGAGGCTTAAATCAGGCGATAGCATAGTTATCGAGCCTGTAAATAATCTTGTAAATGTTAATTCTGGTGTAAAAAGACCAGGCCTATATGAACTCAAAAAAGATGAAACGTTTCAAGATTTAGTAAATTATGCAAACGGTATTGCATCAAATGCAAATTTAGACATTATCCAATATCAGAGAGCTGACAAGAACAATATAAACACTATTGAAATTGAAGCTAAAGATCTTCAAGATATTATTGCAAAAGATGATGATATTCTTAGCATATCTGAATACAAATATGGAACTGTTAGAATCTCCGGCGCTATAAAAATTCCTGGCAGTTATAAAATTGCTTCAAATGATACATTGAAAGATCTAATTGTTAGGGCAGGTGGCTATGAAGATTATGCATATCCTTTTGGCGGGTTTCTAAATAATCAAAGAACAATATCAATAAATGATGAAGCTAAAGAAAAATTATATGATCAATTTATAAAAAATTTCATTGAACAAGCATCAAATTCTTCTGCATCAGCTTTTGGGACAAGTTTCCCCTTGATATTGGAAGAATTAAGATCTGTTAAACCTGTAGGGAGAGTAATTGCAGAGTTTGATTTGGATGTGTTAGAAGCTAAACCTGAATTTGATACAGTTCTTGAGAATGGCGATGAAATAATAATACCAATTAACACAAATCAGGTTTACATATATGGCGAGGTAAGCAATCAAGGATCTATTAGATATAGATCAAATCAAGATATAAATTACTATATAGAAAACTCGGGTGGGCTTCTGCCTTCTGCAGATAGGGATACTATTTTTGTAGTTTATCCAAATGGACAAACTAAGAATCTTACTTTAAAAAATAATAGATTGTCTTTTCTAAGCTTAGAGGAAAATGATATAAGTATATTCCCAGGCTCTATTATATATATTCCTAAATCTGCCGCTATTTCTTCAAGGATACAAACAATTTCAGTTTGGGCACCCATATTAAGCAGTTTAGCTTTAAGTCTTGCCTCTGTGTCATCCTTAAATAATTAGTAATGAAATTTTTTTTTTAATTTTTTTAAGTTTAGCTTTAAATGTCCATAGCTCAAATTTAGATACCTATAAAAATGGCTCGTTAAATTCATTTGGTCAGACTGGTCTTATCCAGACTCCAAACGCACTATCACTAGCAGAAGGAACTGTTGCATTAACATTAAATACTAATGATATGTGGAAATTTGGAACGCTGACTGTGTCTCCGTTTGATTGGTTAGAGGCAAGTTATTTTTATTATAGACCAACAGATCTTATATGGGAGGGAAACAATAAATCAGGTGATTATCTCGATAAAGGCTTCAATGTAAAATTTATTTTAAGATCTAATAACAGGAATATACCTAGTCTCGCTGTTGGTCTAGATGATTTTGCAGGCACTGGCCTTTTTACAAGGGAATATTTAGTTACTTCACATGTATTGAAAGACATAAAATTTCATTATGGTATAGGGTGGGGGAAATTTGCTGGGGAAAATGATTTTAAAAATCCATTATATAAAATATCTGAAAAGCTTATATATAGGCCAGCAAATAATGCCAACAATGGATATGGAGGAACACCATCATACGATCAATGGTTTAGAGGAAACGCCTCATATTTTGGTGGATTTGAATATACCATACCCAATTCTAAAGATATTAAAATTAAGATAGAGTACGATCCATTTAATTATTTTGATTTTTCAGCAAATCAAAGATCAGATGCATCTGAAATTTTAAGAAAAAAAGAAAATAATTTGAATTTTGGTTTAAGCGTACCCATAAGCAAATTTTTTACCTTAGAAGCATCATATATAAAAGGTAATACATTTAATATAAGTTTTTCTGCAGCAATTACCTTTAATGAAAAACTAAGAAAAAAACCTAAATTTAATCCATCAATAAAAAAAGAGACAAATATTAAAAATAAGCAAAGTTTTTATGAAGATCTTTTAGTAAATTTAAATAATAATAATTTATTTTTACAAACAGCATCCGTTGAAGATAAAAAACTTAATATTGCTATATCTACATCACAACATAGAAATGCGTTAAGGTCTTCTTCATATGCTGCTTATATTTCTAATGAAGTTTCAAAACTAAATAATGTTGATCTATCTGTTATTAATGTGTCTCACATTAATGCTGGGATGGAACTCAATAAAATACAATATGTTGCAAGTCATCTAGATAATAAAAATAAAACACCCATCGAAGTAAAAAAATTATATACAGAGTTTGATTCAACCGATTCACAAAAATATTTAGAAAACGAATTCAGACCAAATATAAATTTTCCTGTAATGTTCTCTTCACTATCCCCAGCTTTAATTTCTCACATAGGCAATCCAGAAAAATTTTATTTTGGTGGTGTTGCTCTCCAGCACGTAAGTGAAATTCAATTAAAAAGAAATTTATTGATTTCTACTCAATTAAATTACTCACTCTATAACAATGTTCAAGACACAATTTCTGGACCTGGGTCAGAAATCCAACATGTAAGGACTGATCTAGTTCAATACCTAAAAGAAGATGATTTTTACATTACAAGGCTTCAAATGGACTACATATGGTCACCATTTAAAAGTACTTTTATAAAATTATCAGGCGGTATTTTTGAAAATATGTACGGTGGATTTGGAGCAGAAATTCTTTACAAACCTTTTGATTCAAATCTTAATATTGGAGCGGAATTATTTTATGTTAAACAAAGGACTTTTAAACAATTGTTTGATTTTTTGGATTACTCCACAACTACAGGACATTTAAATTTTGGTTATATTTTACCTTTGGGTATTGAAGCCAACCTTAGTTTTGGAAGATATCTGGCAAAAGATGATGGATATACTTTTGATATTTCCAGAAGAACAAAATCTGGTTTCAGGGCCGGTATTTATTTTACAAGAACTGATATTCCAAAAGAACTTTTTGGTGAAGGAAGTTTCGATAAAGGGTTTTATTTCCAAATACCAATGGACTTACTAAATAAAGATTACGTTGGTAATTATTCTACGTTTAAAGTATCCCCACTTACTAGAGATGGCGGCGCAAAACTAATTTACGATAAAAGCCTTAGAGGTTTAATAAATAATTCCACTATAAGAGAACTGAATTCCCAGTGGAATGGATTTTTAAACTAAAAAAAAACGGGAAATAAATCCCGTTTTTTTACTTAAATTAAATTTAATTACGTTCCTGTACTAGTACTGGTACTTGTACTTGTGCTCGTACTCGTGCTTGTACTTGTTGAAGTCGTTGTACTTGTCGCAGGCGTGGTACTTGTTGCAGGCGATGTACTTGTAGAAGTACTTGTCGATGTGCTTGTACTTGTAGCAGGTGTCGGAGCCGGTGTTGGCGCTGGTGTCGGAG
>MDTG01048923.1_pt1 | contig 39707 bp, 34 predicted proteins | sample 811421 | NCBI WGS metagenome assembly MDTG01 (sample SAMN05326645, study PRJNA326480) | marine metagenome | isolation source: seawater | place: Pacific Ocean: South East | collected 2011 | reverse complement strand
CAGATAAAAGATTTTATAAAAAAATGTTTAGAGGAATTAAATATTAAATACGAATTTAAAGGGCATGAAGTTTTTGACGATAAAGGAAATCCTATTATTAAAACTAATGCTAAATATTTTAGACCAGCAGAAGTCGATGAACTAATTGGTGACAGTACAAAAGCTAGAAAAAAACTGTCTTGGAAACCTAAACACACTTTAGAAACTTTGGTTGAGGATATGGTAAATGCAGACTTAAAACGATATGGTTAAATTAAAAAATTAAATTTGTAAGATAAAAATATCGTGAAGTCGTTTATTAAAAAAAGAAACAACCTACTAGCCAAAAAACTAAAGCAACTTATTAATGAGTTTAAAAAATTACATAGTTCTAAAATTGATTTAGATTTCTATCAAAGCTACTTTTTTTTAGAAATATTCATGAATTTACATCATAAGTTGTCTTCTCAAATCTCAGACATAAAAGAATATTACAATTTAATTGATAAGTATATTTTAGCTATCAAAAATTTTAGAAAAATTTCTAAAAATTTTGGATTTGAAAAAAAGATATTATCAAATAAAAAATTAATCAAAGATATACAGAATAGAGAATATTATGGAATGTTATTCAATAATTTCAGTAATTTCCATTATTATGATGAGCCATATCTTCTTTTAAAAAAAAGATTAAAAATTAACAATATCGACTTAAAATCACTCAAGGGAAAGTCTTTACTAGACTATGGTTGTGGTGCTGGACGTTATACCCAAGCATTTGCAAAATTAGGATGTAAAAATATTTTAGGAGTTGACTTTTCACATAATAATATTCAAACAGCAAAAAAAAAAAATAAATTTAAATCATTGGTGAGTTATAAAATTGCCAATGTTAATAAAAATAGATTAAAATCTAATTCTTTTGAATATATTTTTTGCAATGGAGTGTTGCATCATACTGGAAATATTTTAAAAGGTTTGAAAGAAATTCGAAGAATTTTGAAACCAGGTGGAAAGTGCATTATATATTTATCATCTACCGATGGCATTAAGTGGTATTTTATAGAGGCTTTTAGAGAAATTGTTAAAGATTACAATAAAGCTAAGTTTGCTAAACATCTAAGAATATTTAATTTGAAATACAGTAAAATCTTTTATCTAATGGATCACATTTTTGTTAAATATAACGATTTAACGACCAAGAGTGAAGTTGAAAATCTTTTTTTAAGCGCAAATTTAAAGATTGTTCAGAAACTTGCTAGAGGTCATCATTTAGATGATACAGAGAGATACTTTCAACTGAGAAAAAAACGGAGTAAAAAAATAGCTTTTGACATTTATGGTTTCGGAGAGCATAGATATATAATTAGCAAATAAAATTTATGCTTAAAAAAAATATTCGTTATTTCGAAAAAAAATACTTAAAGTATTTAAACTGTAATATTAAATATAAAGCAAAAAAAATAAATTGCGAAATATGCAATTGCTCTAAGAATACAAAAATAATTGATGTAATTTCATGGAGCAATCAATATTACGGCTACATGCCAATTGTGACATGTAATTCATGTGGTTATGTTTTTCAATTGTACAGATTTTCAAGGAAATTTTATGAAAACTTTTATTCAAAATATTATAGAGAAAAAATTTTTCAAAATCCTAATCCATCAACTAAATTTATAAATGACCAAAAATATAGAGGAAAAAAATTATATAATTTTTTGAAAAAAGAAAAAATTATCAAGAATAATGGAAGTATGCTTGATGTTGGTTGTTCGTCTGGGCTATTCTTACTACCTTTTATTAAAAATGGTTGGGAGTGCTTTGGAAATGATCCTGACAAAGCATTTGTTGATTATGGGTTAAAAAAATACAAACTCCCAATAAAATATGAGCAAGCTGAAGATATGAAGTTAAAAAAGAAAAGTTTTGACCTTATAATAATTATGGGATCATTAGAGCACTGCTTTGATCCAAATATTGTTATGAAAAAATGTTCTCAAGCAGCTAGAAATAATTGTGTACTAGTCCTAGAAGCTAGAGGCAATCCTCAATCACAAAGTAAGAAATTTTTCAATCATAATCATCATAGGTATCTTACAGAAAATTCATTAGAACTGATGATGATGAAATTTGGCTTTGAACCTATTTTATCAACAAGTTATCCAATTACAGGTCCAACACGAAAGGGAAGTATTTTCACAATTGGTATTAAAAAAAAAAATAAATTTAACTTAAAAAAACTTTTAGAGTATGGAAAAAAGGAAAGTATTGCATCAGTAATATTTAAATATAAATATTTTAACAAAATGATGAGAGAAAATAATTAGTGTGTGGTTTTTTTTGTATCATCGGTAAAAACATTAGTAAAATAGTTTCGGATAAAGAAATACTGACCGTAGGAAAAAAATATATACATAGAGGACCTGACTCACAAAAATATTATTTTGAAAATGAATTTAAATGTTATTTTAGAAGATTATCCATCATAGATATAAATGAAAGGTCAGATCAACCTTTCACTTCACAAGATGGAAGATATTTAATGTTATTTAATGGTGAAATTTACAATTTTAAAGTTTTAAAAAAAGAATTGATAAATCTTGGTCAAAAGTTTCGTACAGAGGGTGATACTGAAGTTTTAATTAAAGCTTTTCAAGTTTGGGGAAAAAAATTTGTAAAAAGAATACGTGGAATGTTTTCTATATGTATTTGGGACAAAAAACTAAAAAGATTTTATTCCTTTAGAGATAGATTCGGCATTAAACCATTATATTATACTTTCTTTAAAGGAATTTATATTTTCTCTTCAGAAATAAAAGATATTATTTTATTACTTAAAAAAAAAAAAATTTTTAATGAAAATAAGAGTGTTGTTAATAGGTATTTATCTAGCTCTTTTTTAGATGATACAGAACAATCTTTTTATAAAGATATTAAAAGTGTCCAGCCAGCTAACATAATTGAAATTTCAAATTTACAAATTAAATTTGAAAAATATTGGTCTTTAAAACATTCAGAGAAAAACCACTTAAAAAAAGACGAAATAATAAAAAATTTTAAAAAAATGTTTGATATGCACACAATATCCGATGTCCCCGTGGCATATACATTAAGTGGTGGTATAGACTCAAGTCTTATTGCGGGAGTGTCAACAAAGATCAAAAATTTTGATAGGATGGCGAAATTTTTTAGTATCAGACCAAATAAAACTTTTGATGAGACTTTTTGGATAAATTCAACAGTAAAAAAATTTGATTTAAATCACTATTTTTTAAATTCAAAAAAAGGAAATTTTAAAGATTTTAGTAAATTTTTAAATTTTCAAGATGAGCCAGTACAATCAGCAAGCGCTTATTATCAATTTCAACTAAGGAAGAAAATAAAACAAGAAAAAATTAAAGTTTTGATGGTTGGAGAAGGAGCTGATGAAGTATACGGTGGATATAAAAGATGCTTATATTATTATCTAAATTTTATGAATTTCAACAAAGCAAGGCTTTTAAATTTTTTAGGATTATCAAGTGAATTTATGCAAAATGATATTAAAAATATTCTAGAAAATTATATTAATTTCAAGAAAAAAATTGAAAACAAACAAAGCGATATTGAAGATCATACAAGCAAAATTTTTTTAAAAAGTAAATGTAAAAATAAAAATTTTTTAGAAATACCGAAAAACTCAAAGAATTTTTTTAAGGATGCATTGATATCTCATATGACAAAACGAGATCTGCCATATGTTTTAAGAATGGAGGATAGAAACTCAATGTCTCAAAGCATAGAGGCTAGAGTTCCTTTTTTAGATCATGAGATTGTCGAATATATTTATAATATTAAATCAAGGTATTTTATGAAAAATGCAGAAAATAAACACATTCTTAGAAATTGTTTTAAAAATTTTCTTTCAAAAGAAGTTTTGAATAGAAAACATAAATCTCCAAGGCCAGGAAATAATTCGGAATTTATCTTTAACGATTTTTACGAAAATTTTATTGAATTATTAAATTATAACCTAACTAATGATTACTTTGATAGTAATATTATTAAATTTAATCTAGAAAAAGACAAAAAAAATAAGTCTTTCATTAATTCAAATTTTTACTTCAGAATATTTAATTATTTAGTTTGGCGAGAAAATTCTATGATTAAAATATGAAATTTCTTAAAGGAATTAAATACTAAATTACAAATTATTTATTAATCAAAATTTAAACATTATTATAATTTTTAACAACTTTTATCACTCAGTAAAAATAATATAAAATTTTATTTATATTTTTTTAAATTTTTAACATGTTCAAAAAATATGTATAAATTAATTAATTGCCAAATATGAAAACTATTAGTTGATTTTTTATTCATAGATTTGATTGCTATTGAAATAAAATGTGAAGGAATAAATTCAAATTTTTCTAATTTTTTTAAAATATCTAAACACCATTTTTTGTTCGAATTAATTATACTTAATTGAGGTACTAAATTGGCTCTCTTCTTGCTCAAAAATAATTTTGGTGGTAAGTGTCTACCAATTATTTTTTGAAGTGGATATTTTGAAAAACCTGATTTAAATTTATCGCTATTTTTCAAGGATAATGCCATTTCTACAACGTTATGATCAAGGTAAGGAAATCTGAGCTCCCTAGAATATCCGGCACTTACTCTGTCATGAAATCGCAAAGCTCTTGGAAGTTTGTTTCTTTCAAGGTTGAAATATTCAATAGTCCTAAGAAAACTTTTATCTAATTTTGGCTTTTGATTTGAAAAAACAATCTTACTTCCATCAGTAGATCCTCCAAAATTATTTTTTATTAATTTATTTGATAAACTCATCACTTCATTTTTTGAGATTTTAAGTTTCTTTTTTAATTCTGAAAATATTTTTTTATCACTAGAATTTTTAATCATGTCTCTCATAGCCATAATTTGGTGTGTAAAATATCCTCCAAAAATTTCATCAGACCCTTGTCCTTCAATTGATACAGGAAATTTTTTTTTCTGAACTTTATTAAGTAAACTCATACCCAAAAGTGGCACTCCTCCAAAGGGCTCATCCATATAAAATTGGGTTTCTTTTGAAATTTTTTTTAAATCTTTGTTTTTAAAGTCAATTTCATTAAGTTTTAGCCCTAAATACTTACATATTTTTCTAGCTCTAAGTAAATCTGGATTTGTTTTATTTTGGTATTTAACAATAAAAAGTTTTATTGGTATTTTTTTTCCATATATTTCAATGATTTTACACAACAAAGCTGTACTATCCATCCCACCAGAAAAATGTAAGCTTATTGGGACGTCTGACCTTAATCTTATTTTTATAGAATTTTCCAATACTTTTTCAAACTTATCTAAACTTACATTTTTATTTTTATATTTCTTCAAATTATTTTTTAATGAATAATATTTTGTAGTTTTTAATTTATCCTTTTTAAATTCATTAATCGTTCCAGGATTAATCTCATGAATTTTATGAAAAAAGGTTTGCGGTCTCTTCGGATATAATTCAGATGTTAAAAAATTTGTTATATTTTTTTTATTAATCTGATCGTAGTACACAGGCAAAGACTTAATTTCCGAAGCAAAGTAAATAATATTCTTTTTAATAAAATAGTATAAGGGCTTAGTTCCAAACCTATCTCTAATTAAAAAGAACTTTTTTTTTTTTAAATCAAATAATCCTATAGAGAACATTCCATTTGCTTTTTTTATAGCATTAACTCCTTTTGATGCAATGAGCTCAATTAAAACTCTACTGTCTCCTTTTTTAATTAAATCTGATCTAGACATTTCATTCGCTAATTCTATGTAATTATATATTTCTCCATTAAAAACTAGCATCCATCTTTTGTTTTCAGATATCATTGGTTGCCTTCCATATTTACCACCTAAAATTTTTAGCCTATAAAAGTTAACTTTAATAAAATCATTTTTAAAAGTTTGAAAATCATCAGGACCTCTGTGAGTTAAATGGATCGGGTTAAATTTGTCTGTGTTATAATTTTTTTTTAAAAAAAAACATCCCGTAAAACCACACATAAATTTTTTTGTATAAATTTGTAAATGGTATAAACTAATTTTCATGCTATATAAACAATTTTCAAAATATAAAAATAAAAACGTTAGGACTATTGCTGAGATAGGCCAAGCACATGATGGAAGTTTGGGGTTAGCACATTCATATATAGATGGTTTAAAGAATACTGGTGTTACGGATATAAAATTTCAGATTCATATAGCAGAAGCAGAAAGCAGCAATCAGGAAAAATTTAGAAAAAAATTTTCTTATCAAGACAAAACAAGATTTGATTACTGGAAAAGAATTGAATTCAATAAAGAACAATGGTTTGGAATATTTAATCATTGTATAAAAAATAAATTAAACTTTGTTGCTTCACCTTTTTCTATAGAAGCAGTAAATCTCTTAAAAAAACTAGGATGCAAAACATTTAAAATTGCATCCGGAGAAGTAACTAACTATCTAATGATTGATGAATTAATTAAGCAAAAAAAAGAGATAATATTATCTAGTGGACTTTCAAGTTTTAGAGAGCTCGATAAAACTGTGAAAAGAATAAAAAAAAATAGACTTAATTTATCAATTTTACAATGTACATCTGAGTATCCAACTAATTTTAAATCAATAGGGTTAAACGTTATACAAGAGATGAAAAATAGATATAAAGTGCCAGCAGGCTTATCAGATCATTCAGGAAATATTAACACTTTATTAGCAGCGACAGCAGTAGGTGCCGATTTAATTGAATTTCATGTAACTTTCAGTAAAAAAAGTTTTGGACCAGATAGTACTTCTTCAATCGAAATTTCAAAAGTAAAAGAGATGATTAAGAGTATCGATTATATAAACAAGTGTATAAAATATAAAGTTGATAAATCAAAATTGAAAATAAATACGAAAGTTAAAAAGATATTTTCTAAATCCCTAGCAATTAACAAAGATTTACCTAAAAATTATAAAATTAAATTTGACGACTTAGAGTCTAAAAAACCAGGAATGCTAGGAATAGATGCTGCAAGCTATAAAAAAATAATTGGAAGAAAACTTAAAAAAAAACTAAAAAAAAATAGTTTTCTAAAAATAAATCACTTTCTATGAAAAAAAAAATTTGTGTAATTATTACTAATAGAGCAAATTTTGCCAGAATGAAATCTCTGCTGATTGAGATTAAAAAATCAAATAAATTAAGTTTACAGTTAATTTTATCTGGATCAGCTTTATCCCATAGATTTGGTCAACTTGAGAATGAATTAAAAAAAAATAAATTAATTCCTGTAGCAAGGAGTTATTTTTTAATTGATGGTAGTGATCCAATTGCACAGGCTAAATCTACAAGTCTTGCAATTTCAGAGTTTGCAACAATCTTCCATAAAATAAAACCTCAATTGACGATTACTGTTGGTGACCGTTATGAAACTATCGCAACTGCAATTGCATCTACATATTCAAATATACCTTTAGTTCACCTGCAAGGTGGAGAAGTAAGTGGTAATCTAGATGAAATGGTTAGGCACTCTATAACCAAATTAGCTTCGTACCATTTTACAACTACTAAAAAAAGTAAAGAGAGGGTAATCAAAATGGGAGAGGAAAAAAATCGGGTTTACTTTTCGGGATGTCCTGGAATGGATTTACTTAGATTGTGTGAAAAAAAAATTAGCAAAAATTTTTTTAATAATGTGAGTTATACAGGTAAAAAATTTCAATTTAATGAAAATTATCTCTTGGTAGTAAATCATCCTGTGAGTATTGAAAATAAAAAAAATAATCTAAAAAATATAGATATTTTGTTAAGAGCATTACCTAAAATTCAAATGCATAAGATTATGTTTTGGCCAAATGCAGACGCTTACTCGGATATAATTTCATCTAAAATGAGATCTTTTAGAGAAAACTATAAAAAAAATGATTTTACTTTTGTGGTCAACACTTCTCCTGAAAACTACGCAACATTATTGTATAATGCAAGTTGTTTGATTGGAAATAGCAGTTCATTCATAAGAGAGGGATCCCAATTAGGAGTGCCAGCTGTGATATTAGGAAAAAGACAAATCAGTCGAGAAATTGGAAAAAACATCATTTATTGTGACTACAGTATTAATGAAATACTAAAAAAAACTCATAAACAAGTAAAAAAAAAAAAATTTAAAAAGCAAAATATTTATGGATATGGAAATTCTGCAAAAAAAATTGTAGAAGTTTTAGAAAAAATAAATCCAAGTTCAAAAAAACAAATAACTTATTAATGTGAAAATTAAAAAATTAAAGGTTCTTGGGATTATTCCTGCAAGAAAAGGTTCAAAAGGTATTAAAAATAAAAACTTTGTTAAAATTGACAATAAAAAACGTCTTATTGATTATACATTTGCAGAAGCAGAAAAATCGAAATTGCTCACTAAGATTGCTCTTACAACGGATGATAATCGAATTATAAAACTCTCAAGGAAATATAATATAGACTATATAATTAAAAGAGAAAAAAAATATTCAACAGATAATGTTAAATCAATCGATGTTGTCCTCGATGTACTTAAAAAGTTAAAAAATTTAGATGTAGACTTAATTATGTTATTACAACCAACATCGCCTCTAAGGAAAAGTTCACATATAGATGAATCTATAAAAATTTTATCAAATAAATATAGTAAATATAATTCACTAGTATCAGTATCTTTTTTAGAGGAACCACATCCATTTAAACTGAAAAAGATTGAAAAAAACTTTTTAGTTCCATTTATTAAAAATAAAAATAGTGAAATACCTAGACAAAAACTTGATAAGATTTATAAATTAAATGGATCAATTTATCTGATTAAGACAAAAGTATTACTAAAAAAAAAAACTTTTTTTAACAAAACTATGCCATTTATTATGAATGAAAAGTACTCACTTAATATAGATAATCTAAATGATTTAAAATTTTTTAAAAAACATTCATAATTAGATTTTAATCAATTTTGAAAAAATTTTATTTAATAAAACATAATTAAAAAAATAAAACTTATTTAGTTACCCATTAAAATTTTTAAAATTTTTATGATTTAAAATTTAAAGTATAATTAAATATTTTTTATTTATAATCAGTATATATTAAACTATATAATTTTAAGATATCATGTATTATATTTCAAAATAGTTTAAATTTATGAAAAAAAATTTTTATGGACCAGGAATAAATTCTATCGAGGGAACAACCTGGAAATTCAATAATAATATTTCAAATCAATTCGATAAACATGTAAGACAAAGTATACCACATTATGATGGTATCCAAGATTATGTTTGTTCTCTAAGTGAATGGTTTATAAAAGAAAATTCTATTGTATATGATCTAGGTTGTTCAACTGGAGAAACAGCAAAAAATTTATTTTCAAAGTATCCTAAAAAAAAATTTAATTATGTTGGATATGATTTAAGTACGTCAATGATTAAAATTGCAAAAAAAAGAAATAAAAAATATTTAAAAAATGCTAAATTTTCTGTAGCAAATATTAATAATATTAATTTCAAAAAATCTGATTTGTTTCTTTCAATATTAACATTCCCTTTTTTAAACTCAAACGCAAGAATAAAACTTTTTAAAAAAATTTATCGTTCACTAAACTTTGGTGGATCTTTAATTTTTATAGACAAGGTTAGAGCTTCAGAGTCAGTTTATGAAGATATCTTTAATCAGATTTATTTTGATTTTAAAATTGATAAAAAATTAAAACATGAGCAAATACTTAATAAAGCTAAAAGCATTAGAAGTTCTATGCAAATTTTTCAAATTAATCAGATTGAAGGTTTTTTAAAAGAGGCAGGATTTAAAAATTATGAATTATTCTTTAGGTGGTATAATTTTGTTGGTTTCCTTGCAATAAAGTAAAATAATTTAAAACCCAAAAATTTTTTTAGAATTATGATATTGAATTTAATAAAAACTCTCAAAAAGTTGCTAAGATTACTCGATCATAACGAGCGTAAAAATGCAATTATACTTGTGGTTATGATGTTAGTTATGGCTGTATTAGATACCCTTGGTGTAGCATCCATATTACCTTTTATGGCTGTCTTAACAAATCCAGATCTAATTGAAACCAACTTTATTTTAAATAGGATGTTTCAAATTTCAAACTTTTTTGGAGTTGAAAATAATCGACAATTTCTTTTCGCGTTAGGCATTCTTGTTTTTATATTATTAATTACCTCAATATTATTCAAAACTTTAACAACTTATATGCAATTAAAATTTGTTCAAATGCGTGAATTTACAATTGGAAGAAGGTTAGTAGAGGGATATTTACGTCAGCCATATGCTTGGTTTCTAAATCGGCACAGTGCAGATCTTGGAAAAACTATCTTATCAGAGGTAGAAAAAATTGTTGGAGGTGGTTTTAAGTCAATGATGGAATTAATAGCCAAAAGCACTATCACCGTTGCACTTTTAGTCCTTTTATTCGTAACAGATCCAAAACTTACTTTGGTAGTTGGTTTATCTCTTGGATGCGCTTATGCAGTAATCTTTTTTAGTCTGAGGAGATATCTTAAAAGAATTGGAAATGAACGATTAAAAAAAAACAGTTTGCGTTTTAAATCAATAAGTGAAGCATTTGGAGCCGCAAAAGAGATAAAAGTTGGTGGTTTAGAAAAAAGTTATATTGAGCGTTTTTCTGAGTCAGCTCGAATAGTTGCACTTAATCAGGCGGCTGTGTTAATTATAAGTCAATTACCTCGTTATATATTGGAAGCCATTACTTTCGGCGGTGTTTTACTAACAGTACTTTATTTGATGGTTCAAACTGGAAGTTTTAATAATGCTTTACCCATTATTAGTCTATATGTTTTTGCTGGCTATCGATTAATGCCTGCGCTTCAATCAATATATTCTTCATTAACAGCACTTACATTTATAGGTCCCTCTATAGATAAACTTACTAATGATATTAAGAATCTAAAACCATTTATGCAAAATCAGAATCAAGAGAAAATATTATTTAATAAAACTATTACTTTAAAAAACATCTACTATAATTATCCAAATACAAAGCGAACAGCATTAGAAAATATAAGTTTAAATATTACAGAAAAATCCATTGTGGGATTGGTTGGCGCTACAGGAAGCGGTAAAACAACTACAGTTGATATTATACTTGGTCTTCTTGAAGCTCAAAAAGGTACGCTAGAAGTTGATGGAAAGATAATCAACAAACAAAATTCAAGATCATGGCAAAAATTAATTGGTTACGTTCCGCAGCATATTTTTCTTGCTGACGAAAATATTTCATCAAATATTGCTTTTGGCGTCGATCCTAAATATATTAATCAATACGCTGTAGAAAGAGCTTCAAAAATTGCTAACCTACACAATTTTGTAATAGATGAACTACCCGAACAATATAATACTACTATTGGTGAAAGAGGGGTGAGACTATCAGGTGGGCAACGTCAACGAATTGGTATTGCTAGAGCTTTATACAATAATCCAAAATTACTAATTTTAGATGAAGCGACTAGTGCACTTGATAATCAAACTGAGCATGCAGTCATGGAGGCCGTAAACAATCTTCGTAAAGATATTACTATTATTTTAATTGCTCACCGATTAAATACTGTAAAAAATTGTGACGTTATTTTTAAACTTGAAAAGGGTCAAGTTACTGGAAAAGGGACTTTTGGAGATCTTATTGACGTTAATAAAAAATAAAGATTAGTTTTTAAATCATACAAAAAAAATTTTAAAGAATTTACTTCTCTAATTTTATTTATTTAATTCAAATAATTTTAAAAAAATTCTATTTTAGTTTACTAATATTTAAGATATGAATTAAAGAATTATTAATTATATAAGATTATACTTATCTTCACAAAAAAATGTCAAAATATTTCAAACAAAAATTTGCTAGAGAGGGCTACTTTAAAATTGAAGGTGTTGTAGATAAAAAAGAGATTATAAATCTGTCAAAAGATATTAAAAAATCAAAAAATGTGGACATTTATAGAGATAGAAATAATAAAATTCGAAGAATTGAACGTATATATAACAAAAGTAAAAATCTGAGAAAAATTAATATCTTGTTTATAAATTTAATTAAAAAATATTTAGGTATAAAGGTTCTAATATTTAAAGATAAATTCAATCTAAAGCCTCCTGGTGGTGAGGGTTTCAGTTCTCACTATGATGGAGTTTTCTATTTTATAGACTCTAAAAATAAAAAAAGAAAAGGTTGGTATGAATATGGAAATATATTTTTAAGCGTTTTACTTTCACTAGACAATAGCAATGAAAGGAATGGAACAATTGAAATAGCTAAAGCTCACAAAAATAGTTTTAATAAGTTATTGAAAAATACTAAAAATGACGGAACACCAAATTTATTAAAAAAAATAGAAAAAAATCTTAAATTTGAAAATGTGAATTTAAAAGCTGGTGACATATTAATCTTTAAAAACACATGTCCACATAGATCAAGAAAAAACACATCTAATACAAGTAGGAGAATATTATATTATACATATTTATCAGATAAATTTGGTGATCAATATCAAAGATATTTTAAAGATAAAGTAACGAGTAAGAATAAAACAAGTAAATCTTTAAGTGGCCAAATTTAGAAAATTTTTTATTTATGGTAAAGCTGAGTAATCTTAGATCACTTTTAATCGCCGAAAGTAGTAAGGTTATGCTTCAGGATAGTTTTAAGTCTGGACTCTATCCAGAACTATTTAAAATATTTAACTCATTATTTGGAAATACTAAAATTTGTTTCTGTGATGAATTAAAAGTGTACAACGATAAAGAAATAGATAACTTTAAAAGTTTCTCACATAAACATAAATTTAAAAGATCAATAATTAATAGATTTTTGCGTTTTGCTGAGCTTTTTGTTGGGAGAAATTTGTACTTTGAAAAATACCGTTATCATAATTTATTAAAAAATATTAATTCTGAATTTGATGTTATAATTGTAATTACAAGCACCTCAAACTCTGGAGTACTTGGTTATTTAATTTCAAAGAAATTAGGACTACCTTATATTATTTTGGAACATAAGACTCACTATCAGCGAGGTCTTATTAAATTTTGGCAAAAGAGATTAATTAAATTTATACAGAAATCTGCAAAAGTTGTCGCACCAGTTTCTGAACCACTGGAAACATGTTTAAAAAAATTTAATCCTGATATTAATACTCAAGTTATTCATAATCCAATTGGAGGAGAAATGTTTGAAAAACCTTCTTCAGAAATAACTGCAAAATTAAGTAATTTTACTAATGGCAATTTTTGTTTTGGAGCCTGGACTACCTGGCGTAAAATTAAAAGATTAGATATTCTTCTAGATGCATTTAGTAACTTAAGATCAAGTTCTAATAAGACATACAAATTGGTAGTTGGAGGCAGTTCTGTTGATAAAGAGACTGAAAATAGGATGAAGCAAGATCCAGATATTTTGTTTTTAGGATCTCTTGTAAGAAAAGATGTACATGCATTATCAGCTTTCATAGATTGCTGTATTGTATGTAGTGACCATGAAACATTTGGACTTCCAATTGCTGAAGCAATGGCGCAAGGAAAACCCGTGATTGCTACAAATTCAGGTGGCGTTGAAGGTTTGATTAATAATTCATTAGGCTTGGTAATTAAACGCAATGACCTGGTATCACTTATTGATGCAATGAAATTTATGTCTGAAAAAAAAAATTATTCAAGAGAAGAAATTACTAAATTTGCAAAAAATCAGTTTAGATCCGATGCAATTAAAAAAAAATGGTCGATTTTATTATCAAGTATTTTGGCTCCTTGAACCATCTTAAAAAGCAAGAAATAAATTCTAAGTTTTAACATCCTTTTGGATTAAAAATAAGGTATCATTAATAATTATTGAAAATATGATTAAAAAAATTCAAATATAAAGTTTTTTTGTTATAAATAATAAATTATGTTTTATTCAGTCGTAATTAATATAATTTAAATCAAAATTATTTCTTATGTCGACTTCTAAAATTGACAAAAACTTCTACGATACAATTAAAATTTTAAATAATTTAAAAATAAACTACTTTTGTACATGTGGGACTATGTTAGGATTGCATAGAGATAACGATCTAATAGAATGGGATGAAGATATAGATATAGCTATTTTTGCAAAACCACATGAGTACAATGCATTAATTGGTACAATGAAAAACCATGGGTTCTCTGGTAGCTTTCAGAGAACTATTCGTCCAGGTTTACCGAGTCTTAAATTTCAGCGTATAGGTGGAAGAAAAGTTGAGTTTAGCACCCCAATTAAAAATGTGGAAGGTGTATACTGCCATGAATGGTATAAAGTTGCATCGCCTCATATTTATAAAAGTTTAAAATATTATCAAAAAATTACTCATAAGTTTTTGAAATTAATTGGGAGAATACCATTTCAAGAAAATCAATTAGGAATAAAGCCATGTTTACATGTTTACAGCAAAAAAAAAAAAGTTATTTGTTTATTTTTACAGGTTTTTTTTCCATTAGTTCTTAAATTAAATTATCGTTTACGCAAATTAACTAATCTTGACTCTACTATTGGATATTATTCAAAAAAACTAGACCCAAAAAATGTAACCCAAATTAAGTACCATGGATTAGAATGTAAAATTCCAACTTACTCCGAAGATATTTGTGAAGATTTTTATGGTTCCGATTGGAAAAACCCAAAAGGCATGGATCATTATTCAGATTTTTATAAAGATGCCTCAAGTTATAAGTTTATAAAACACAAATAAAGGTATAGGAATATTTAAGATGAAAATTGTAGCTTGTAGTTGATAATTAATAAATATATTAAATATAAAAAATTCGATATTATTTAAATTAAATTATTATACATAGTCATAATGTTAAATTATATTTCAATAAAATTTAAATTAAGGATAACATATTGAAAACAATTGTAATAATACCTGCTCGCTATAAATCTAGCAGATTTCCAGGCAAACCCTTAATAAGATTATTAGGTAAGCCAATGATTTTATGGGTTGCAGATTTGTGTTCAACTGCCATAGGTAAAGAAAATGTATTTGTAGCAACTGATGACAATGAAATTAGTAATACTATAACTAAGGAAGGCTATAAAGCAATAATGACTTCAAAGGATTGTCTTACTGGTACAGATCGACTAGCTGAAGCAGCAAAAAAAATTAAGGCAGATATTTACGTGAATGTTCAAGGAGATGAGCCTTTAGTAAATCCCAAGGATATTATAAATATAATTGAAGAAAAAAAAAAATATTACAATGAAGTAATTAATGGTTATACAATTATTGGAAAAGATGAGAATCCAGACTCTGTTAGCAAACCTAAGGTAATATTTACAGAGGATAAGCGTTTAATATATATTTCACGAAAGACCTTACCGGGATTTAAAGAAAAACAAAATGAACCAAATGTTTATTACAAACAAGTTTGTATTTATGCTTTTAATCGAGAAGAGTTAATTGAATTTGGGGATTATGGACGTAAGAGTATGTTGGAGAAATCAGAAGACATTGAAATTCTTCGCTTCCTTGAATGGGGTAAATCAATTCGTTTTGTGAAAACTAGTCCTGGTAGCCTAGCCGTTGATGAGCCTAAAGATGTAAAAAAAGTTGAAGCTTTTTTAAGGAAGTCACAAATTTAGTAATATTATTTGCTGATTACAAAAAAATATTTAAATAAATATCTCTACAAATAAGTTATAGAAAAAGATAAAATTAATAAAGCTATGAATTATTTAGTAACCGGGGGAGCCGGATTTATTGGATCAATGATCTCTAAACGTCTTATATCTTTAGGACATGAGGTTACTATAATCGATAATTTTTTTTCGAGCTATAAATCAAACCTACCAGATAAAGCGAAATTTATAAAAGGTGATATATCGAAACAAGAGACAATTAAAAAATTAAAGAGAAAAAAATTTCATGCAATTTTACATATATCAGGGCAATCCTCAGGGGAAGTAAGTTTTGAGGATCCAATTAAGGATTTAAATTCAAATACTACATCAACAATATTATTATTAGACTATGCAACAAAAACTAAATGTAAAAAATTTATTCTTGCAAGCTCAATGTCTGTTTATGGCGAACAAAAAGATAAAGAGCGATTTGCTGAAATTGATAAACCAAATCCTAAATCTTTTTATGCGGTTGGAAAGCTTGCGAGCGAAAATTATTTAAAAATATATCATGAACAATTTGGCATTAATTATACAATCCTAAGGTATTTTAACGTATATGGTCCTGGCCAAAATCTCAGAAATCTAAAACAAGGTATGGTCAGTATTTACCTTGCCCAATTTTTAAACGATAAGTTTAGACAAGTGACAGTAAAGGGTTCTAAAAATCGGTTTAGAGATCTTTGTTATATTGATGATGTTGTCAATGTAACTATCCAATCAATAGATGATCGTCGTTTCGACAATGAGATTTTTAACGTTGGAACTGGAAAAAAAACAACTGTTCAAGATATAATATCAAATATAAAAAAAAATTTGTCTATTAACAAAAAAGTAAAATATATAGGAAATACACTTGGCGACCAACATGGTATTTATGCGAACGTAAATAAAATAAAAAGTTTGTGTAAATTCAAATTTATTGACTTTGATCAAGGTCTAAAAAAAATGATAAAGTGGGCAAAAACTGAAAAAATAAGTTAATTTATTTTTTTTAAAATAAATATAAGTTTATTGTAAAATTTATAATTCTAAATGTTTCAAAATATTCGTTTATTTCTAAATTTTCTAATCATAGGTTCGCTGATTTTAGTTTTTGAAAACATAGCAGAATTTTCTTACTTTGGATTTCTATATCCATGGATTGGTTTTATTTTAATTTTTTTTGTTTTTTATTTATTTATAACTATGCCTTTTTATTTTAAAAAACCAAAAGGCTTATATACGCTTCTAATTGGTTTAATTTTTATTTTAGTACAACTTATAACTGCCCAACCTGAGAAATATATGGCCAGTTTTGTCTTTATATCATTTATAGTAATATCGTCTATTATTGTTAAAAATTCTGATACTGAAAAATTAAAAGTTTTTTTAAGAATTATTACTTATTGTTGTCTTATAAATTTAATTTATGGGGTTTTCACTATAATTAACGGAGAATTTAGTCTGGGGACAAGAATCGGTGGATTAGGGCAAGCCCCAGTCATTTTTGGATATAATATGCTATTGGGGTTTTGGTTAGTTTTAATAAACTCTATTATCAATACGAATTTAAAAAAATCTCACTCAGTGTTAGATAAATATTTTGCCTTCGCCTTTGCTATTGGTATTTTTTTATCTCAAAGTTGGGGTGCTATCTTTGGTTTAATTGTGGGCATATCAGCTATTTTTTTTTCTCAAAAAAAATTAAATCTCAAAATTTTTTCATTCACAATTTTGTTTGGTTTTGTGGTTTTAATAAGCATATTTTATTTTCCAGAGCTTTATTGGGATATATTTGGTTTCTACAGAATTGTTGGAAAGTTTAACGATTTTAGCGAATATGGAAGATATGTAATGTGGAGCGCGATGTTTAAAGTTTACTTTCAGGAAATAAGTTTATTAAAGTTATTGTTTGGGGGAGGTCAGGGATATGGTACAAGTTTAACAGGACGTGGTGTTCATAGTGATCATTTTAAAATTTTATTTGATCACGGTGTTCTAGGTTTAACTATATATTACTTAAAGATAATTTCTTGTCTAAAACAAGTTAAAGATTTTAATATTTATATAATTGGCTTTGTGGTAAGTACGTTGGCTTCAGGTATTTTTTATGTAAATTTTGGATCAATAACTAATTCATTCTCATACATTTTGGTTTTAATCGTATTATCTAATTTAAAAAAAATTAGATTAAAGAAATTATAGATTTATTTAAGAACAAAATTAGACGTTTTTATTTAGACTTAAATTTATTAAATCATAAATTGATTAATTGATAAAAATAGTGGATAAAATGTTGAATAAAATTTTGATTAAAAAATTAATAAATGCATAAAATTTTAATTACAGGCACAGCAGGCTTTATTGGTTTTCATTTGGCAAGATTATTATTAAGTGATGGTTTTAAAGTCCATGGGTATGATGGTATGACAAATTACTATGATGTAAAATTAAAACAAAAACGTCATAAAATTCTTCTAGAAAATCCGAAATTTACTGCTACAGAAGGTATGCTTGAAGATTATAAAAAATTAACGACTTTAACTAAGAAGTTCAAACCAGATGTAATTGTTCATCTTGCTGCTCAAGCAGGTGTTCGATATAGCCTAGAAAATCCACGCTCATATATAAATTCTAATATTTTGGGTACGTTTAATGTAATGGAAATTGCACGTGAAATAAAAGTTAAACACCTCCTTATGGCTTCAACTTCCTCAGTCTATGGTGCTAACAATATTATGCCCTTTAAAGAAATTGAAAAAGCTGATACGCAACTAACTATTTATTCAGCAACCAAGAAAGCTAATGAGAGCATGGCCCATTCCTACTCATATCTATGGAAAATACCAATTACCATGTTTCGTTTTTTCACTGTTTATGGACCTTGGGGACGCCCAGATATGGCGTTATTTAAATTTGTTGAAGCAATAATCAAAGATAAACCAATTGATATATATAATAATGGTGACATGTATAGAGACTTTACTTATGTTGATGATTTAGTTAGAGGAATTAGGTTACTAATAGACAATCCTCCGTTAAATTCAAATCATACCAGTATATTAAATAAAAATAGACAATCTCCTGTAGCCCCCTTTAGGATCATTAACATTGGAAACTCGAACAAGGTAAAATTACTTGATTTTATAGAAATGATTGAAAGTGTGATTGGTAAAAAGGCAATTAGAAATTATATGCCTATGCAAGTAGGCGATGTTAAAGCAACATGGGCAGATGCAACTCTTTTAAAGAAAATAACAAGGTACCAGCCAAAAACAAATTTAAAAGAGGGAATCACTAATTTTGTTAATTGGTATAAAGAATTTTATAATGTCTAACCTAAATAAATTACATTATTCATATAAAAAAAGTAAAATTGCTGTGATAGGTCTTGGTTATGTAGGTTTGCCTTTAGCTGTAGAATTTGCAAAAATTAGAGATGTTATTGGTTTTGATCAAAGCCTAATCAGAATTAATGAATTAAATAAAGGCATAGATAAAAGTCTTGAAATAAGTTCAAAAGAAATTAAATCCTCTAAAAATTTAGCATTCACAAACAATCTTAACGATATAAAAGACTGTCAGATATTTATTGTTACGGTACCAACTCCGATTGACGAGAAAAATAAACCAGATCTCAGTTTGCTAAAAAAATCATGTATGATGATAGGTTCATTGCTTAAAAAAGGTGATCTAGTAATATACGAGTCAACAGTTTATCCAGGCGTAACAGAGGAAATTTGCGCACCTATCCTTCAAAAGGAGTCTGGTTTAGTTTTCAATATTGACTTTTATTGTGGTTATTCATCTGAGCGTATTAACCCAGGTGATAAGGATAGGCGTTTGACAATGATTAAAAAGGTTACTTCAGGATCAACGCCTGAAATATCTATCGAAGTAGATAATTTATATAATGATATTATTAAAGCTGGAACACATAAAGCGCCGAGTATAAAAATAGCAGAAGCTGCAAAAGTAATCGAAAATATTCAAAGAGATGTAAATATTGCACTAATAAATGAACTTGCAATAATATTCAATAAGTTAAATATCGACACTAAATCTGTTTTGGATGCTGCGAGCACCAAATGGAACTTTATACATTTTAAACCTGGACTTGTTGGTGGGCATTGTATTAGCGTTGACCCTTATTATTTATTACATAAATCTTTAGAAGTTGGTTACAAACCAGAAATGATAACAGCAGGTCGAAAAGTAAATAATTTCATGGGATCTTACATAGTTGAACGAGTTATAAATCTCATGTCTCAAAAGGGAATAAAAATTTCTAATTCAAATATTTTGATAATGGGTTTCACATTTAAAGAAAACTGTCCTGATATTCGAAATACAAGAGTTATAGACCTAGTTCGTGGATTTCATAAGCACAAATTAAAAATTGATGTGTTCGACTCTTTTGTTAAAAAAAATGAAATTTTAAATGAATATGATATTAATTTAGTTAATCGACCAATAAGTGGAAAATATGATGCAATAATATTAGCAGTAGCACATGACGAATTTAAAAAATTATCATTAAATGAAATCAAAAAATTTGGAAAAAAAAATTCTGTTATTTATGATATTAAATATTTATTAAATCATGATGAAGTTGATGGAAGAATTTAAATACGAAAATTTAAAAGACCTTATATATCAAGTTAATGCGTAACCTTAGGCAAAAGTTTTCATAAAAAAATGATAGATATATTTATAATTAATTTATTAAAATTAATTAATAAATTAATTCCTACAAATTTTTTAAGTAAAAAAATTAATAATTTTAATTTGCATAATGCGGTACGAACTATAAAAATGCTAAATAAAGCAAAAAAAAAAAATTATTCTCTTAATCAAAAAAAAATAATACTTTTTTTTTCAGGTATTAAATTAAATATTAAAAATAACGACATGTACCAAAATTTATTGGAAACAATTTCTCAAGATAAGAACATCGGAAATCATAGAAATTTATTAATTGAGCAATTACGAAATACAAATTTTAGCTCTGTTAGATTTGATACTTGGTTGAGATTAAGAAATATATTTTATCTAAAATTAGAAATTGTCCTAGGTGGCATTTGTAGGGAAAAAGCCCTTAATTATGCTGAAAAATGTAAACCTGGGGTTTTTTTATCAAAAAAAAATAAAGCAAGAGCAAGATTAGAGACAACATTAAATATTAAAAATTTCAAAAATCATTTAAAACAATTTCCTCTTGAATATGATTTTAATCAAGAAATCTTTCTTAAATTCCTATCTGCAGTACATAATATTGAATATAATATCTCACAATTCCAGAAGGACTTTAAAGATCAAAAATTTTTTGAAACTTTAAATGGCAAAACTATAGCAATCGTTGGACCTGCTGAAACAGAGCACAAAGATGCAACAGAAATAGACTCTTTTGATTATGTTGTAAGATTTAATTACACACATACTGGTAAAAATCTTGATGAATTTAAAAAAGGTTTAAAAACAGATATAAGTTATTTTAATGGTGAACAAATTGATTATCTAATAAAAAATAATGATAGCAAATTGCCAAATGACCTGAAAATAGCATGTATCAAAGATAACCACACGGAAAGAGAAAAAAAGTTAAAAAAAGCAAATCCTGAAAAAATTATTAAAAAAATTACTAATTATAATATGTTAAATTTTTATTCTTCTTTTAATTTATTACCCTTAGTTTTATTAGACCTTTTGGAGACAAATTCAAAAAAAATTAAAATTTTCCATTCTGATTTATTTTTAACCTCAATAAGAGTTGCTGGGTATAAAAAGGATTTATCTAATAAAGAATTTATTAAAACCTTTTTAAATCATGACCCAATGACTCAACATAGGTTTTTAAAAAATTTATACAAAAATGATAAAATTCAAGGGGATGATAAATTCAATGAAGTTATGCAGCTAGACACTAATGATTATTTAAATAAATTAGAGCGCCTTTATCAATAATTATGATAAATTTTATAAAAATTTTCATTTACAAAATTATTCCTTCATGGATCTATTATCAAATAGCCTTTTATGTAAAAAAAAATCGACTAAAAAAATATAAAAATCTTTTAAATTATAATAGCGACTCAAAAATAATTTTTAATTATTTAAAAGCAAGAAATAGTAAAAAAATTTTTATTTTTGGAAGTGGCTCTTCAATTAATGAATTAAGCAAAATTAATTATAAAGAAATAAGTCAAAATTTAAGTATTGGCATTAACAATTGGGTCTTTCATGACTTTAAGACAGATTTTTATCTGATTGAATTGGGTCCAGATGAATCTTATAATGAAAAAGTTAAGTTAAGAATTCTTTCTTTATTAAAAAATAAATTAATAAATTCTATTTTCTTAGTATACATAAGCTATACATCTTCACCTAATCAAAGCTTTAAGAATAGAGGTATTACCAATCTGGAGAAAGTCAAAAATTGGATGAGAGGAATGGATCCTAATAGAGTGTTTTTATATGAATACCTTAGGCCTGATATTTATAAAAAAAACTTAAGTAATCAATTTTTGAAAACATTAAAATTTCTTTTGAAAAAAAGTAAGAAATCAAATGTTTTGACTTTAGGAATAGGGGCCTCTCTCGAGAGAGCAATATCCTTATGTATATTGCTTGGTTATCCAAAAATAATACTTCTTGGAGTGGACTTAATTAATACAAGAGTTTTTTGGAGTAACAAAGATATTAACTTCAAAAATGTTAAAAATGACCAGAAAACTTTCGGCCTTCATAAAACAGCAACAGATACTTTAGGACGTGTGCCTGTTCAAAAATCTGTATTAACTCTAGATAAAATAGCAAGGCAACACTTTAGTTCTCGTATTTTAATATCAACTAATAAATCTCTGTTATCCTCAAAATTAGAAAAATATAAGTGGCAAAATATATGATTAGGCAATTAGATAAAATTTTTAAATTATTTTTTTTATGGCTATATTCTGATAATAAATGGATTAATCCTCACAAATCTGTCAAAAATAATATTCTTACAGACCGTGAAACAATAATGTATTTGAAAAAAAATCCTAAAGTTGGAATTATTCGATACGGTAACAGTGAATTAGGTTTGATGGTTGGGAGTTCACCTAAAACACAAAATTATAATAAAAATTTAAGAGATAAATTAATTAATATCTGCCGAAATTACAATTCTCTCACAATGAAAAAATATTTATTAGCTTTACCATTAGAAAGACTTAGTTATGGTATATCCAAAAGAGATTTGCCTGATTGGTATCCAGGCAAAGCTGGTAGGTTAGCGATGAGATTTTTAGTTAACAAGAAACAAATATATGCATCACCATTTTGCTTTAGAATTATCAATGTTGATGATAACGATTTGGAAAATTATATTATGATCGTAAAAAGTCTATTTATTGGTCGTAAGATTTTATATGTAGGCCCATTGGAGGGAAAAAATTCTGATATACCAGATTTTATAATTCCATCAGAGATTTTGAAAATACCTCCACAAAATGCATTTGAAAAATTTGATAGCATACTTGCAAAAATCAGAATTATCTGTAAAAATTTAGATGATCCACTTGTTGTTATTGTAGGAGGAACTATGGCTTCAGCTATTAGTCATGAATTAAATATGTCAGATATTACATGTTACGATTTTGGCCAATATTATCGTACTTATAAAAAATATTTACAAACTAAAAATCGAAATATTTAATAACAAAACAAAAAAAATGCGAAATAACGAATTAAAAGTATTTGTAATAACTCGATTTGGTCTTGGCCAAAGCTCAAAAAAATTTTATGATCAAGAATTACCATATTTTGAAAAACTATTAATTAAATCGGTTTTAAAACAAAAAAAACATATAAATAGATGGATAATTCTAGTCGATATAAATACTCCAAAATATGTAATTGAAAAAATATCAAAATTGATTCCTGAGAATATTCTATATATTTTTTCTCATGATCCATTTGTAACAGGATCTGTTATGCCGAATATATCCCTGGTTATAAAAGATCTTGGAGTAAAAAATAATGATAAGGTAATTACAATAAGGGTGGATGCAGATGATATGCTTTCTGATAATTATATAAGTTCAGTAAATAATATTATAAATGATGATGATCTTATCAATAAATACAAAGAAATATCTATAGATGCAACTTTAGGGGTATATTTTTATCCAATAAGAAATAAATTTATAAAAGTATCAAAAAAAGGATATAGCGTGCAAGCATTGTACTCTATTTTTGATAAAAATTTTCATTCTGTTTACGATTATTCTCATCAAAAACTAGCAGAAAGTGTTAAAAAAAATGGAGGTTTTTGCTGTCAATTGAATAAAAATGACTATTGGATTAGGTCTATGAGACAACATTCTGTAACAAGATTTGGAAAAAAAATTGGATTTTTAGAAGGAAGATTAAGCTTAGTCAAAAACATTTTTAAATTACTGTTTTACAAATTTTTTGAAAACAATACATTTTACAGAGGTAACACAAATATTGATGATTTATCAGATAATTTCCAACTATCAAATAATCTACTATATTTTTTTGAAAATTTAGAGAAAAATTTTGAAACTAAAAAAGCGAATTTTTCACCTTTGGTTAATGAGATTATTAATACTAAAAAAGTAAATAGTCCATTAAAAGTAAAAAATATTTTATTAGAGATGTATAAATTTGAATCGGATGCGGGTAAAAAAACTAATATTAGAAATGAATTTTATAATTTTTAAATATTATTTTAAGTTTTTTCTATATTCAACAGAACCCAATTTAATTTTATGAAAGTTCTACATATAATTACAGGTTTAGGCGACGGAGGTGCTGAGCAAACTTTATTTAAAATTTGTAAATATGATATTAAAAATAATCATATTGTAATTTCTCTCTTGGGGCCTGGAAAATATTATTCTTTACTTAAGAATTTAGGTATAAAAGTTTATTGTCTTAATGTAAATTATTATTCAATAAATAAATTATTTTTTTTAATAAAATTAATTCGTCTTCTAAAACCACAAATTATTCAAACTTGGCTTGTACATGCAGATCTAGTTGGAGGTATTGCTGCAAAAATATCTGGTTTCAAAAATATAATCTGGAATGTTAGATATTCAAACTTCAAGATTGGTAAAGCAAAATTATTGACTATTTTGATTGTAAAGTTATTAGCAAAATTATCTTTTTTTATTCCTAAGTCAATTATAGTTGTTTCAAAAAAATCAAAAAAAATTTATGAAAATAAAGGTTACGATAAAAAAAAATTAATTTTTATCCCAAATGGATACGATTTATCAATTTTTAGACCAAATTATCGAAAAAAAATTATATTTCGAAAAAAAATTAAAATAAAAAAAAATGTACCTCTAATTGGTAACATAGCTCGTTTTGACCCAAAAAAAGATCACTCTAATTTATTAAATGCACTTTCTATAATTAAATCAAAAAATATTAGATTTCTTTGTGTTCTTGTTGGATCTAATATTAATATGAAAAACTCGAAATTGATGTCACAAATAAAAAAATTAAAACTCGCCAAAAATGTAAAGCTACTTGGTCAGAAAAAAAATGTAACAAAAATAATGTCAGCAATAGATTTGTATGTTCAAAGTAGTAGGTATGGAGAGGGGTTCCCAAATGTAGTTGCTGAGTCAATGGCTTGTGAAACTCCCTCCATCGCCACAAATGTTGGTGATGCCTCCATTATTATTGGTAAAACTGGTTGGATCATTCCCCCAAATAATTCAATAAAACTCTCTAAGGCAATAGAGTCTGCAATAATAGAAATTGGTACGAAAAAGTGGATTAGAAGATGTAAAAAAACAAGAATAAGGATTAAACAAAATTATGATATAAACATAATGCTCAAATCATACAGTAGTTTGTGGAATAAAGTTTATAATACACTTTAAATTTTGAATTGTATTTTTAACAAGAATACTTGATTAATAATTTTCATATCGTCAAAATTTAAATTTTTTCATTTATAATGATACTTTTTATTTAATTTAAATTATGTAATATATTTTAATGATTTTTAAGATTTATTTTTTGTTGTTATACTTTCTAATTTTCAATACAAATGCATATGCTTACCTAGATCCAGGTTTGGGGAGCATAATACTTCAAGGAATTGTTGCTGCATTAGCAGCTACTAGCTTAACTATTAAAATTTACTGGCAAAAAATAAAACAATTTTTTAAAAAATTTAAAAAAACAAAAAATGACGATAAATAAAACTTGTTTAAATTCTTGATTAAAATCATTAAAGAGATAAAACTTTTCTTTTCATCTTTAGATATATTAACTGATACAAAAAAAATAAAGCCAAAAATTGTATTTTTCTCAGAGAATAAAGTATATCAAAAATTCTCAAAGCCTATCATAGATGTACTTTGTTCCACTTCCTCTGATGAAATATATTATTTTAGTATAGATAAAGAGGATCAAATAAATCACAAAAACATTAAAAATTATTTTGTAAGCCCTATTTTATTAAATTTTATATTTAATAATCTTAAAGCTAAAAATATATTTTTAACTGTCACAGACTTAGGAAATAATCTTATAAAAAAAACAAAAAACATAGATAATTATATTTATTATTTTCACTCTCCAGTTAGTACTACTAAAAACTATACACCAAAAGCTTTTGACAATTACGATGTAATAATGTGCCTTGGACAATTTCAGATTGATGAAATCAGATCAAGAGAAAAATTAAAAAAATTAAAAAAAAAAGAATTAATTCCTACGGGTTATTTCTATTTTGATTATTTAATCAAAAATATAGATCACAGCATCAAAACTAATGAAATACTTATTGCACCATCTTGGAATAAAAATATGAAAAATTATATTAATGATGGTTTCTCAGATCTAGTAGATATTTTAATAAAAAAAAACTACAAAGTAATTTTTAGACCACATCCAGAGCATTTAAAAAGATCAAAAATATTTTTGAATAACTTAAAAAATAAATTTTCTGGTGAGAGATTTAAACTTGATATTGATGCAAACAATATTAGATCAATGGAGCGAGCAAAATGTTTAATTACAGATAGCTCAGGTATTGCAATTGAGTATATAATTATGATGAAAAGACCAATTCTTTATCTTAATGAGCATGATAAAATTCATAATACAGAATTTAAAGATTACTCATCACTTGAAACAATAGATAAAAAAATAAAAGAGAATTTTGGCTTTTTGTTTAAAAAAAATGATTTTAATAAAATTGATTATATTATAGATAGTTCTGAGAGAGATTTGCAAAAAAAATTGCCTGAACTTAAGAAATTTATAAATTACAATTATTTTAACTTTGGTAAAACTGATTATTATTTAAGATCAAATTTAAAAAAATATTTATGAAATTTGAAAATATAAATGTACATTAATATAAAGTAAATTTTTAATAGAATAATGAAAAAAAGAAAAATAGTTTATATGGGATTAGCAGCTGACATTTTGCACAAAGGCCATATAAATATTTTAAGAACAGCGAGTTTGTACGGAGATGTTACTGTAGGTCTTCTAACAGACCAAGCTATAGCAAGTTATAAAAATATTCCATATTTAGACTACGAAAAAAGAAAAGTTGTATTGGAAAATATAAAATATGTAAAAAAGGTAATTCCTCAAAAAACATTAGATTATGTTGAAAATCTTAAAATGATTAAACCTGATTTTGTAGTTCATGGAGATGATTGGAAAAAAGGAGTTCAAAAAGAAACTAGAAAAAGAGTAATTAAAACATTAAAAAAATGGTCTGGAAAACTCATAGAACCAAAATATACAAAAAATATATCATCTACTTCTATCAAAAAAGAAATGGAAAATATAATTTCGTCTCCAGAAAATAGAGTTTCTAGACTAAAAAGATTAATAGAGTCAAAAAAAATAGTTAGGATATTAGAATCTCACAATGCTCTTACAGGATTAATTATTGACAAGATTAATTTTACAAAAAATAAAAAAAACTTTGAATTTGACGGTATGTGGTCATCAAGTTTAACCGACTCTGCAACTAAGGGTCTTCCTGATAATTCGTCATTATCTTTCTCGGCCCGAATTTCGTCATTAAATGATATGATGGATGTGACAACTAAACCATTAGTTTTTGATGCAGATAATGGAGGACAATTAGAGCATTTATCGTTTTTGGTTAGATCTTTAGAGAGATCAGGAGTTTCTGCAATTATAATGGAGGATAAAATAGGTCTTAAAAAAAATTCATTGTTTAAAAACCAAAAAGATACGAAACAAGATAAACCACAACTTTTTGCAAATAAGATTATGAAAATTTGTAGTACGCGAAAATCAAAAGATTTTATGGTTATTGCAAGAATCGAAAGTTTTATTGTAGGCAAAGGCTTGAAAGATGCTTTAAGAAGATCTGAAATATATTCAAAAGCGGGTGCAGATGCAATATTAATTCATAGTAAAGAAAAAACTCCTTCACAAATATTTTCTTTTGCTAAAGAATTTCGTAAAAGCAAAAATTTTATTCCATTAGTTTCTGTCCCATCAACATATTCAAAAGTTTATGAAAAAGATTTAATTAAAAATGGCTTTAAAATGGTAATTTATGCAAATCAATTACTTAGAGCTGCTTATCCAGCTATGCAAAAAACAGCAATCACTATTTTAAAAAATAAAAGAGCTTTTGAAGCTGACAAAAACATAATTCCAATTAAAGAAATAATAAATTTAATCAAAAATGATTAAAGTTAAGTCTTTAATTAATTTATTAAAAAAAAATAATAGTAATTTTTTTACTGGAGTTCCAGATAGCGTTTTAAAAGAGCTTTCTAGTTCACTTCAAAATAAAAGTAAACAAAGACACATCATTGCAACAAGTGAAGGCTCAGCAATTTCGATCGGAATTGGTTACTACCTTTCAACTAAAAAATTACCAATTATTTATATGCAAAATTCTGGTTTATCGAATGCATTAAATCCATTAATCTCTATATCTCACAAGGAAGTATATTCAATACCATTAATTTTAATTATTGGATGGAGAGGCTCTCCTAAATTAGGAGATGAACCTCAACATAATGCCAAGGGAAGAATTACCAAACAAATTTTAGATCTTTTAAATATTAAATATACAATTTTAAGATCAAATTCTGATCTTAAAAAATTTGAAAAACAAATAAAAATGGCTAAAAAAAATAAGTCTGTAGTTGCATGTCTTATAGAACAAGGGACCTTAAAAAAAAGTAAAAATAAAATAAATAAAAAAGATTTTTATAACTTAGACAAAGAATTTTTTTTTAAAAATTTGCTTGAAAATATAGAAAAAAAAACAAAAATTATTTCAAGCACTGGTTATAATTCGAGGGAATTAATTTATTTAAGAAAAAAGTATAAATTTAAAAATAGTAAAGATTTTTACATGGTTGGTGGCATGGGTCACACAGCATCCGTTGCTCTTGGAGCCTCGCTTTTTAAAAAAAATAAGACACTGTGTATAGATGGTGATGGTTCTTTTTTAATGCATATGGGATCGATCAAAACAGCTGGTACTTTTGCTAATAAAAACTTCAAATATTTGTTATTGAATAACAATTCTCACGATTCTGTAGGTGGTCAAAATACCTACGCAAGTAATATAAATTTTAAGCAATTTTCAAAAAGTTTAGGTTTTAAAAAATTCTACTGTATAAAAAATAAATATAACTTGAAAAAAAATATTATAAAAATTTTAAACAACAATGTTGCAACCTTTATAGAAGTTAAAGTTTCAAATAATAAAATAAAAAGCTTACCAAGACCATCAGACTTAATAAAAATAAAAAATCAATTTATGAATTAAATGATTACCTCGATTGAAGATACTGGAAAATTTATAAATGATAAAAGTTTTAAAAAAATATTCTTATTGTGTGGAAAAAAATCTTTTGTATCTTCTGGCGCAAAACAACTTTTAAAAAAAATAGATAAAAATAGAGAATTAAAGATTTATTATAAAAACTCAGATTTTCCGATCCTACAAGAATTGATAAAAATTGTAAAAAGTATAAAAAATTTTGAACCAGATTTAATTTTAGCAATTGGTGGTGGCGCTGTAATAGACTATGCAAAAATTGCTAATGTGATTGATATAACACCAGATCTAGAAGGATTGATCGTTAATTATTCCTATAAGTATAAAAAAAAGTATACGAAACTTATAGTAATCCCAACAACTGCTGGATCTGGAGCTGAAGTTACATCTAATGCTGTCATATATGTTGATGGTGTTAAATATTCTTTTGAAAGTGATTTATTAATACCTGATAATTATTTTTTAATTCCAGAATTCTTAATTTCTGCACCACATAAAATAAAAGCTTCTGCAGGGTTTGACTCAATTGCTCAGGCTTTAGAATCCTTAGTTTCAAAAAAATCAAATGGCGAAAGTGTTGAATATGCAAAAAAATCTCTTAAAATTTCTACTAACGTTTTTATGAATTTTTTAAATGATCCAAATTTAAAAAATGCGGCTGAAATGAGTATCTCAGCAAACTTAGCTGGTAAAGCTATAAGTATATCAAAAACAACAGCACCACATGCAGTATCTTATCCTTTTACATCTTTATTTAATATTAGTCATGGACACGCAGTAAGTCTATTTTTTGAAAAATTTTTTACATTCAATTACGAAAATTTAAATCTTTCCGACACATCTTTTGATCTAAAAAAAAGATTTGATCTTATCTTTAATTTGTTAAATGTACGCGATATTAAAGAATTTAACAAAAAAATTTCATTTATAAAAAAAAATGCAAAACTTGAAGATAATCTATTAAATCTCAAAATTGACTCTAAGAAAAATTCAAGTAAAATTTTAAAAGGTATTAACCTTTTAAGACTAGGAAATAATCCTGTTAAAATAGATGAAAAAGACATTTTTAAAATAATTTCTAATATAAATTAAAACCAAATTTAATTTTTGTTATTTAATTTCAATACTTTAATTAAATACTTGAAAAGTTTAAAAATGCCTGGAATTTATTAATAAGTAAAATTATTTAGGCAAATTATAAGATCTTAAATTAAATAATGGTTGACCATCGTCTTTTCCGCCTTGTATGATACCGTCAAATACATTAACACCTGCCACAATACTATTAAATCTGTCAAAAAATCTTCTTTCAACTTTTAATTCATTAAATAGATTTTTATTACTTGTTATATTAGACAATATGGTAGGAAAAATGTCTTGAGTTATTACTAAATTATTTTCAACTCTATTAATATCCTTAGGCCAATATATACTTAAAAATGCACCGTATCTATCTTGAATATCATATTTGTTAATTTCTTCTATTTTATAATCTTTTAGTATAGTGCAATTCTTTGTTAAATAAGGACCGTGATCACTTAGAAGTACAATTATTGGATTTTCGTCGTTCTCGAAAATATTTAATACATCATTTTTCATTTCTTCATTTGCTATCTCCATTCTTTTAAAATATGACTGTTTTTCATCATTTTTGCATGCGCCTGAATTCTGAGAATGTCCAGGAAAATTATTGTGCGTCCAAAAAAGTGTGTTTTTTTTGCTTGAACTTAAGAATTCTTTTTTTAATTCTAGATAATTATTATAATCATAGTCGTCATCAAAAATATCAAATCTAAATTCCCCTTCAAAAATTGCTTTTGTTAGGGCCTTTCCACCTAATTTAGTGATATCCTCTTTTGGATGATAATCATCCCAATTTATTTTTGACGAACCAAAAAAATATGGTGATTTAAATATTGAAGCAATTTTATAGTTATTGGCTTTAAAAATTTCTAATCCAAAAGCATTACCAGACGTGTAATATCTACCATCACGTGAAATTTGACTTTCAATTTCAAGAATTCTTGATGTAGTTCCTATTGAAAGTGCACTATTTGAGTATATACCATTATAAATTTCAAAACCATTTCCTTTCAAAAAATTTATTTGATCAGTATTATCAAATCCATAGTGCTGAAGTGTCTCTAAGTTTGCATAGGATTCATATACGAGAATATAAATATTTTTTTTTTTTGTGATTTCATTATTTTTATTTTTTAAAAATTCAACAAGCCTATCAGATTTTTTTTCTTTAATTTGAGTATTTTCTAAATAATGTGAATAAAAGTTTACGACTACACCACTTAGCATAAAAAAAATAACAGCAGTATAAGCAATGTTTTTATTAAACAAATATAGAAAATATATAACACTAAATAAAATTAACAGAAAAAGTGCTTCCTTCATCAGTTGACTGCTAAATATGTTATCACCAGGATTGTAATTATCCGATATTTTAGCCATGTTTAAAATTGTGTAAGAAAGAGCAAGGCCCAAAAACATTACGAAATTATATGATACAAAGTAACTAAATATTACGGGTAAAATAAAACTAAAAAACAAGACAAAAATCAATGTTACACCTATTAAATAGATTAAGCCACCTAAATCAAGATACTCTATATTTACTATAGCATAATCAATAACGATTGACATGGGTAAGGCTAACAAAAGAAAGTCTTTTAATTTAGGTAAACATACTTTCTTTTTAAAAATAAAATTTCGATTATAGAACCAAAAAATAATAAACATTATACTTAGAAGAATAAATATTATTCCAATCAATTTATAACCTAATAATAGAAACTTTTGTGTTAACCCATCAGGAATGATATACCTCATTATAATTATACTGGTTAAAATGAAAAATGAAGAAATGCATAAATCTAATATTCTTTGAGTATTAATAATTTCTCTCATAAATTTTTGACGTAAATTTTTTAATTTCTAAATAATAATAATTGTTTAATTTGATTTACAGAATATCTAAAAATTAAAATATTTCACTAATAATTTAGAACCTTATTCTAATGAATATACCTAATTTAAGAAAATTAATTACATTTTAAATCCACATGTTATTTAATTTCTTTTTTGGAAATTTTGTTTAAATTACTAATCAATGAAACATATTCTAATCATTACAGCATATGGTCCATCTCTTATTAATTTTAGATATTCTTTAATTAAAAAACTTTTATCTAAAGGTTATAAAGTAAGTGTAGCCGCTCCTATCGATAACTTTACAAAAAAAATGCAAAAAAAACTAAGAGATTTAAGTGTTGATATAAATCTTTTTATAATTTCTAGAACTAAGTTAAATTTTGTAAAAGATTTATGGTCTGTTTATGAAATTTATAGAATTATAAAAAAATCTAAGCCATGTATTATATTTTCTTATGCTGCAAAACCTGTCATTTATACTGGATTGGTTTTAAAATTGTTCAAAAAAATCAAATATTATCCCATGATTACTGGTCTAGGTTATGCTTTTATTGAAAGAAATTCTATAAAGCAAAAATTGTTAAAGTATCTATTATTAAAATTATACCATGAAGGTTTAAAAAGTTCAAAAAAAATCATGTTTCAAAATAAAGATGACAAATCTTTATTTTTAAAAAATAAAATTATTAAAAATAAAAAATTACCTAAAATAATTAATGGCTCTGGCGTTGATTTAAGAAAATATCCAAAATCTAGCTTACCATCAAAACCAGTTTTTCTAATGATCGCAAGATTATTGGTCGATAAAGGTGTCAGGGAGTATGTCCAAGCTGCAGAAATAGTGCGTAAAAATTTTCCAAATACAATATTTCAATTAGCAGGTGGGATAGATGAAAATCCTGCAAGTATATCCTCAAAAGAGTTAAAATTATTTATTAAACAAGGTAATATAAATTATTTAGGTGACATTAAATCAGTTCAATTAATTTTAAAAAACTGCAAATTTTATGTTCTACCTTCTTATCGAGAAGGGACACCTCGCTCAACACTTGAAGCACTTTCAACAGGAAGACCCATAATTACAACAGATGCTCCAGGCTGTCGAGAAACAGTAATTCACAAAAAAAATGGTTTACTTGTACCAATTAAGGATCCAATAGCTTTAGCAAATGCTATGAAAGAACTTCTTAAACAGTCAAATAAAAATTTAAAAAAAATGGCTAAAGAGAGCTTTTTAATTGCAAAAAATAAGTACGAAATAAACAAAGTTAATAAAAGTATTCTAGAACTAATGAATTTATAGATAATTTTGAATCACATTTTTATATTTCCTTATTTTCAAAGTATAAATTGATATGAATAAATTATGTTTCTATTTTTATATTTTTAGATTAATCATGAATAAATAATATTAGAGAAATTATTATGAAACTTAGCTATCCTAGTTTTAATAAAACAACATTGAAAAAAGTTCATAAAGTTCTTCAATCAGGCAGAGTTAATTATTGGACTGGTAATGAGTGTAAAGAGTTTGAAAAAGAATTTTCAAATTATATAGGTAATAAATATGCTGTAGCGTTAAGTAATGGCAGTGTTGCATTAGAGCTCGCATTAAGTGTTTTAAAATTTAAAAAAGGTGATGAAATCATTGTTTCACCTAGGTCATTTATTATATCTGCATCTTGCGTTTTAAGATTAGGGTTAAAACCTGTATTTGCCGACATAGATAAAAATGGAAATTTAAGTATTGAAGGAATTGAAGAAGTTTACAACAAAAAAGTAAAAGCAATAATTGTTGTTCATTTAAATGGACTGTCATGCAATTTAGACCCTATTTTAAATTTTGTAAAAAAAAAGAAACTTTTTCTAATTGAAGATTGCTCACAGGCCCATGGTGCAGTTTATAAAGGTAAAAAAGTAGGTGCATTTGGACACATTTCAACCTGGTCTTTTTGCCAGGATAAAATTATATCAACTGGTGGCGAAGGAGGTATGATTTCGACAAATAATAGAAGATATTGGTTAAAATTATGGTCTTTAAAAGATCATGGAAAAAATTTTAACGATGTTTTCCACAAGAAGCATAAAATTGGATATAGATGGCTTCATGATGAGCTAGGATCAAATTTTCGAATGACAGAAATGCAAGCTGTAATTGGTAGAGAACAGCTTAAATCATTAGATAAACAAATAAAGCAGAGGAATATTATTGCAAATTTATATTTAACCGGACTAAAAGATTACTATCAAAAATATAAAATTTTAAAAAAACCAGATTTTAATTATAGCACTTCTGCCTTGAAACAGGTTAAAAAATCAAACAATAAAAGTGTTCATGCCTTTTATCGTTTAAATTTATTCATAAACAATAAAAATATTAAACAATCTAAATTATTGGAACAACTAAATAATAGTAATGTAAATTGTGGTGTAGGATCATGTCCTGAAATATACAGGGAAAAAATATTTAAAAAAAAAATGATAAGTTTAAAAAAAAGATTATCGAATGCAAAACTACTTGGAGAAACAAGTCTGACAATTCCTATAAATCCTTATAGATCTTTGATTAATATAAGATCTGAAATTAAATCTATAAAAAAAGTTTTAAATAAATACCTTTAATACATGTATAAAAAATATTTTAAAAGATTATTTGATGTAATCTTGAGTATTACTTTAATATTATTGTTTTTACCTGTTATGATACTCATATTTTTTTTAGTTTGGATTGTGATTGGGTTCCCAATTTTCATACAAAAAAGACCTGGCTTTAAAAATGAAATTTTTTCAATATATAAATTTAAAACCTTATACGATGTTTCTAAAAACTCATCTGAAAAAAAAAGACAAAACAAACTAGGAAATATTCTTAGAAGATCAGGATTAGATGAATTACCGCAATTATTTAATATATTAGAAAATAAAATGAGTTTTGTTGGTCCAAGACCATTATTGTTGGAATATTTACAAAAATACTCAAATTACGAAAAAAAAAGGCATTTAGTAAAACCAGGTATTACGGGGTTAGCCCAAGTAAATCCGGAGTCATCTGGCATAAAATCTTGGAAAAAAAGTATAAAATTAGATATTTATTACGTAAAAAATGTGAGTTTTTTTTTAGATATAAAAATTATTTACAAAACACTAGAATTAATAGTTTTTAAAGAAAAACAATATAAAGATTTTAAAAAATTTTATGAGTAAAAAATTAGCAATTTTAGGAGCAGGGGGACACGGCAAAGTTGTTGGAGAAATTGCAATGTTAAATCAGTATAAGTTAATTGACTTCTTCGATGATAGATTAAACGAAATTAAAAAATATCCTTTTAATATTGTTGGAACACTTAAAAATTTATTTCAAAGTTTAACTGAATATGACTCCTTTTTTGTTGCCATTGGAGACAATAAAATTAGAAGCGAAAAAATAGAATTACTTAAAAAACATGATATGAAAATAGTAACACTTGTACATCCAAAATCGATAATTAGCGGCTTGAGCACAATAGGAACAGGAACTTGCGTAATGGCTAATGTAGCTGTTAATCCTGGTGCGATAATCAATGAAGGGGTTATTTTAAATACCTCTGCATCAATTGATCATGATTGTGAAATTGGTAAATATTCTCATGTATCACCTAACTGTTCATTATCAGGTGGGGTAAGAATTGGAAATTATACTCATTTAGGTTCAGGAACTTCTGTACATCCAGGAATTTTTATAGGAAATAATGTCAAAACTGGAGTGGGTACAAAAATATTTAATGATATTTTAGATAACACAATAATAAAATAATTATATAGAACATGAAAAAGTATCTTAAAGAATTTTCAAATTATATATTATCTCTCAATCGATATTCAAAAAGGGCGATAGCAATAATAACTGATGTAAGTTTAATTGTTTTTTGTACTTGGCTCGCATTTATATTAAGATTAGAGGAATTAATTTTATTAAAAGATTTTAATTTCCTTCCTGTAATACTCTCTATCCTAATTATGGTTCCAATTTTTTGGTTATTTGGATTGTACAGAACAATTTTTCGATATACAGGCTCATCAATTATTTTCACAATATCAATGTCAACATTTTCATATGGATTAATATATTTTTTAATAATTGGAGTTTATGGCATTCAAGGAGTTCCAAGATCTATTGGTATTATTCAACCAATGCTATTATTTTTAGCCATTCTGAGTTCCAGATTAGGAATTAAATATATTATTAGTGAGAGTAGTATCTTGAAAAAAAATACAATTAAGCAAAATGTACTAATTTATGGTGCGGGTGAAGCAGGTAGACAGCTTATAACGGCTTTAGAAAATAGTCTTGAGTTTGAAGTTGTTGGTTTCCTAGATGATAACGTGCAATTACATGGACAAGTTTTGCTTGGTAAAATTGTTTATCCACCATTTAAATTAGAAAAAGTATTACAAAATAAAAATATTCGCTTTGTATTTCTTGCTTTACCATCAGTCAGTAGAACAAAAAGGAATCAAATTATTCAGAGGCTAAATCTATATAAATTAAGCGTTAAAACTCTTCCAAGTGTATCAGAAATTGTTGACGGCAGGATAACAGTCTCAGATATTAAAGATTTAAATATAAATGACCTATTAAACCGTGAGGAAGTAAAACCAGATATTAAATTATTAAATAAAAATGTTAAATCAAAAATAGTATTAGTTACAGGAGCTGGTGGTTCAATTGGTTCTGAGCTATGTCGACAGATTATCAAATTAAACCCAGAAAAATTATTGCTTTTAGAATTAAATGAATTTGCACTTTACAAAATTTTTGAAGAACTAAAGGATTTAAACAAAAATTTAAAAATTATTTCATTGCTTGTTAATGTACAGGATCAATCTAGATTAGAAACAATTTTTGAAACATTTAAGGTAGACACTGTCTATCATGCGGCGGCTTATAAGCATGTACCCTTAGTTGAAGAAAATATGTGCGAGGGTGTTAAAAATAATGTGTTTAGCACTTTGTCTGTTGCAAAAGCAGCTGTTAAAAAAAAAGTTTTAAATCTTGTTTTAATTTCAAGTGATAAAGCAGTAAGACCTACTAATATTATGGGAGCTTCCAAAAGACTTGCAGAACTTTGTATGCAAGGTGTTTATCATGATACTAAAAATATAAGTACAAATTTTTCAATAGTAAGATTTGGCAACGTATTAGAATCTTCTGGATCTGTTATACCAAAATTCAAAAACCAAATCAAAGAAGGTGGACCTGTTACTTTGACTCACAAGGATGTTAGACGTTATTTTATGACAATAACTGAAGCAGCACAGTTAGTAATACAAGCTGGATCTATGGGAAAAAGTTCGGAAGTATTCTTACTAGATATGGGAGAAAGTGTGAAAATAAAAGATTTATTATATAATATGATCAAGCTATCTGGATTCACAATTAAAGATGATAAAAACCCAGATGGGGATATAGATGTAAAGATAATTGGCTTGAGGCCAGGTGAAAAACTATATGAAGAATTACTTATAGGTGAAAATCCACAAAAAACTAATCATCCAAAAATACGCAAAACAAATGATCCTTATATTCCCTTTGATCAACTAGAGGAAAGTCTTTCTAGTTTAAAAAATTTACTTTATTTTAATAAAGTAAAAGAAGTTAAGGAAATGCTAAATAAATTATTGAAATTATATCAATCTAACTCAGATATAGTAGATCATATCTATGTTGAGCAATTGTCAGTAAATAAGTATAAACAAGACTTATCAATCGGAATTAATACAGATAATAAAGTTATAAAAATAAACAAAAATTAAGAAAATTGTATTTATTATTTACTATTTGATAATAGGTTTTCAATTTATATAATACTTAATATCTAATTAATTTATAATGATCTTTCACACTTCTAGAGAAAAATTTATTTTTTACAATTTCCCTGTTATTTTATTTTCATTAATTCCTTTTTTTCTAATAACTGGTCCATTATTAAGTGATTTATCGATTTCATTAATATCAATATTATTTCTATTTTACTGTTTTAAAGAAAAGAATTTTTCTTATTTTAGGAATAAATATTTCTATTTTTTTTTAGTATTTTGGGGATATCTTATTATAAATAGTTTAATTAACAATATAAACTTGGATAGTTTAAAAATTTCTTTTTTTTATTTTAGGTATGGTGTTTTTGTAATTGCCATTGTTGCATTATTAAATACTGATAGTAAATTTATTAAATATTTTTTTTTTTGTATTTTCTTTTGTTTCACAACTTTAATTATAGATGGATTTTACCAATATTTTTTTGGAGAAAATATCCTAGGATGGGTAAACAAAAATACAACTAGGGTATCTAGTTTTTTTGGAGATGAATTAATCTTGGGAGGTTATTTATGCAGACTTTGGCCAATTTTTTTTGGACTATCTATACTAATTTTCAACCAAAAAAATAAACTATTTTTAATATTTATTTTAATTTTTATTTTGTCTGAAGCTTTAATTTTTTTGAGTGGAGATAGGTCTCCCTTTTTTTTTATTAATTTATCAGCATTTTTTGTAATTTTGTTTTCTAAAAACCTACTTAAATTGAGATTGCTAACATTGTTATCTAGCATCTTATTACTAATTATTATTAGTTTTGTTAATCCAAATGCTAAAGAAAGGATATTTGATAAAACTTTGAATCAAATGAATTTATTGAATAATCAGAGTCAAATTTATATTTTCACACCAGGACATCATTATATTTATACATCAGCTTATAAAATGTTTCTGGACAACAAAGTTTTAGGGGTTGGAGTCAAGAATTTTAGAAATATATGTAGAGATCCAAAGTATTATGTAAATAATAAAGAAGTTTGCAATACTCATCCCCATAATACTTATCTTCAAATACTAACTGAGACTGGAGTCATAGGTTTTATTTTTTTAATAATAACTCTTTTATATTTTTGTAAACATGTTTCAAAACATTTACTTTTAAAGTTTAAGGGTAAATACTATTTCACAGATTTTCAAATTTGTATATTATCAGGTATTGTAATTTATCTATGGCCTTTTGTTCCGACTGGAAATATATTTAATAATTGGTTGAATATTGCAATGATTTTAAATTTACCTTTTTTAATTTGGAGTAAAAACTTAAAAAGTTTAAAAAATTAAATATAAATAATACTTTTTAATCTTTGACTATTTATATTTTTTTCAGTAAAAGATCGTGCCTGGTGATTATTGCGAAAGTGTAATACCCGATCCCATTCCGAACTCGGAAGTCAAGCCTTTCTGCGCCGATGGTACTTTGTCTTAAGACAT
>MDTG01025750.1_pt1 | contig 39732 bp, 35 predicted proteins | sample 811421 | NCBI WGS metagenome assembly MDTG01 (sample SAMN05326645, study PRJNA326480) | marine metagenome | isolation source: seawater | place: Pacific Ocean: South East | collected 2011 | reverse complement strand
GCGACCCTCCAGAGCAAATGCGGTGCAAGCATACCGTGAAAGTATCTATTACTGGTACGGCCACGCACCATAAAACAGATGTCGGAACCATCGACCTAGGCTCACCTTGACTCAAAAACACTAAAATCCAAGCTAAAATAAAACCAATTAGTAAACTGCCGGCGTCACCTAAAAATATTTTTTTTGAAGTAACCAGGTTAATGTATAAATACGGCAAGATTGCTGCGCTAAACATTAACAAAAAACCTAATATCGATGCTTTTTCTTTCACAGCACCAAATAAAATTATACCGATGACAGTTACGAGCGCCAAAGATCCCGCCAAACCGTCTATTCCATCACTCATATTAAATGCGTTAACTAATCCAACCACTGCAAAAATTGTAAAAGGTATAGCAAACTGTCCTAACTCAATCTCGTTCGCACCAAATGGACTACCGAAAGACACAATGCAAATGTCGGTGCATATTATTATTACTAAACAAGATATAATTTGAACTAAAATTCGTAACCATATGCTCAGGTTTTTAAGATCGTCCAGCATGCCAATTACAAGTATCAGAGAAGAGGTCATTAAAAGATAGAATAAATTATCTGGAAAAGGACGGCTGATGTACATCGCAATAAACATACCAAAATAAATACATAAGCCGCCAATCAGGGGCACATTACCCTCATGTTGTTTTCGGTCATTTGGGGTATCTACTAGATTTATATTTATTGCAATTGGACGAAGAATTTTTATCGCAAACAAAACACTGAACATTGCAATTAGGCTGGCCTGCCAAAATTCTAACATCATGATTAATATATAACCCTTGCCGCTCACAATTTGAGTTTAACATTATATGTAATAAGTGGGATTCGAACAAATCGTACGTCCGACTATGGTTGAAGGTTTTTTGTCTGGTAGATAAAATTATTAAACTAACACAAAATATCAGCAGCCATTAAGAAGTATAGAATTGAATCTAGTCAGAAAATATTTTAGGTTTCCAAAGAACTGCATTTTTAGCTTTCAGACGATTTGTAAATAATTTATATTTTGATTGCTCTTCTTCCCACTCTATGAGCCATTTATGACCGTCACGTTCTGCATCAATAAATATAGCATTTGTTATAACTAAGGGTACAAGCACAGATAAATGAATAATTATGCTTGTTACGGTACTGTAATTAACAAACCCTAAATAAACTGAGGCAATAAATCCAAAGAATACGCTCCAAATCACAAATAAAACTAACATAAAATAAGCTTGTAATTTTGGACAGGGAACGTATTTGAGCGGATTATATTTTACATCCATTATGACTCTCCATGTTTTGACAAAGAGCATAATTGACCTTTTAAAAAGATTTGGTTTTTTCATATTACTTAATGCCTCTTTCTATATACTGTTCAAAAATATGAATTATGTACACAAAATTAATTTTATTAAAAATACTCGCAGATTTAGTGATATCAAGATTATTTTTCTAATATTTAACTTAAATATTATATTTTTTCAATCAAAAGCCCAAATCTTTCGGATTAACAGGTTTAAAATTAAATAGCATGAAAATCAGAAACAATTTACCCAAAATCTTTTAACATTGCTTTTAATTCTAATGAGTGTTGTTCTTCCTGACCTATCAGACCGCGTGCATATTCCTCTAAATAAATTGATCTATCTGCAACATTCTCTAGAAATTTTTTATAGAGTTTCAATGCGCCCTGCTCATGAGCTAAACTTTCTTCGAGTATATCTTTTATTGAATGCCTGTGAGTCTCTTTAATTTTTGCGATCCGCTGACTGGGATGACCGTCTAATCCCACAATTAATTCTCCAGCCTGTTGTGCATGTGCTAAAGACTCAGAGGCTTGATCTTTAAGAAAAGTAACAATTGGCAATCTGTAGGGCCCGCTAACCATCATAGCTGAATGAGTATATCTGACAACTCCAGCTAGTTCATATTCCATTATTTCATTTAGTATTCTGCATACGGCTTCTGAATCTATTTGCTTCATTTTTATAAAAACCTCTATTAAATAATTAACAATACTAAGATATTGTATTCTTCTTGAAATATCAAGATGATGCACACGTATGTTGAACAAACATCATTTTGATTAATTAGTTTGTGCGTCCGTTAAAAATTACCTTACCGTATCGGAGTTTTTCCCAACGACCGATATAGTTGTTTCGCGATTTTATAAAGTTACTTGTAATATACAAGAATGAGGAGTCCAAGAAGCGTAAGATTCAAATATTTGGCACATTATCGGATGTAGATAACTAACTGAATCTAACTAATGGAGCATCTGCTAAGTAATAACTCTTTTTTTTCAACATCAATAATCTCATCTACGTCCATTTTCTCTTATAAGAAGTATCGCCATCTGCATATTTGTGATTAATTTCGCTGTGGTGTTGTTCATCTGCTCTTACACATTTTATAAGATCGGATAACTTTGCATTATTTTTCATTTTATAATACTCGATTGCTAAACTAGGTGCAGGAACATTTTCTACTTCACCTCGTTCTACAATATCCAAATAATCTGTATAGCTCTTTACTGCTTCTTCCTCAAAGCATCCGATCATTCTATGTGCTGTTTTATAACTTGCTATATACAGAATTGTATAAAATATCATAAAAATTAATTGTGCAGATAAAACCAGTAATCTTTCAAATATATTTGGTTGTACTATTTCTATAAAGAACATTAAATGCATTCGCTCGTTTTCTGCTTCTGCTAACATTTCTCTAATGTCTGGACCATATCCTGTTTTCATTTTGCGTAAACTTTTCATATGTAACCACATACCAGCTACCATACCTGGTACACCTGCTATAGTTTCTAATACTATTGCTCTATGTCCATAACGTTTGGCAAAGAAAGTGTCTGCCATAAAACGGAAAAACCTTGTCATTGACATTGCAAACAAGTTTCTCATGTCATTACCTCTGTTTTCTTGTTAATTTTCCAACAGTTTTCAATTTCAGGAAATGTTGATGGAAAATTTGTATCTTTGTGTTTATCAAGTTTCGTAAAAAATTTATAAAAATTTGTCTAGAGTTTAATCCACTGTTTGTGTAAGTGACGACAATAAATTGAATTTAAACAATAAAAAATGATAATACTCCAATTTGCTACTTCAAAATATACTGATTAACTTATACTCATTATTTGTATTTTGAACTTACCACCAAAGCTCATAGGTTTGTCTATACGCACTATCAAACAACTAATAAAAAACTAAATGCTGTACTCAAAAGTTTTGATGTGAAGAAAATGGTTACGACTTAAAGTAACTAGGTGTTCGGTTGGCAAAAGCAGCTTGTGACAGCATTACCGGTACTTCTACCAGCACGCCCACGACTGTGGCAAGAGCTGCACCGGAACTTAGGCCAAATAAACTGATTGCTACAGCAACACACCCACTTCTGCTGCTGAATTGCTTCCATTTCAGCTTTCAATTCGTCATAAGATTTCATCTCACAGCTCCATCGGTTAAGTGTCAATCTTATATTATAGATTTGTTAAGGTGGTGAAAGTATGTTTTTTCTACATCTGCTGCAAGATTCTATATTGTGACAAAAGTATTTCCAGTTCGCCTCTCATTTGGTACAGTCCAATCAAAAACGGCCGTATCTGAAGGCACAGAACGAATCTTAAGTGAAGGAATGATGTCCTTAAGTAGCGCAAGTGTTTCCCTGACTCCTTTACCAGTAATACTTCTATTTATCGGCCATAGTTGTTTAGCTAAATTGTGTATCTTAGTAACAATCAAAGAACTGGCTCTTCTATTATTTCGATTATGTAATGAAGCTTAGTCAGAAAAAAAGCCACTCTTCGACCATGAAAGGCTACAGCCTTTTTTGCAGGTCCTAATGGAATCATTCCTTGGCTTCGTAATCTAAGCAGTTGACCGTCAAACTGATCAGTCGTGTACGCTAAGTGATTCAGAAAACCGTGACCCCGTTCGAGCACTCCAGTAACAGGACTATCATCTCCAAATGGTGCAACTAATTCATAATTAATGCCCGAGGAATCCCTTAAAAATACTATTTTTACACCAATTAAATCGTCTTCAATAGATTTGCCGATATGCTTTATCTCATAAATCTTACTCATTTCATCGATACCTGCTTCAATACTATCGACGAAAATACCTATGTGGTGAAATTTCACGAGCCAACACCCCTACCGAAACTGTGAAACATAGGTAATTGGAATATTTTGATTCTGGTATTTCATCAGTTGAAACTACTCCACCGTGACAGACTTAGCTAGATTCCTTGGCTGATCAATGTCGGTACCCTTGAGTACAGCAACATGGTACGAAAGTAACTGAAGGGGTAAAGTATAAATGATTGCTTCTAAGCTCTTAGGCACGTGAGGCAAATTGATTACTGTTACATCTGGTTCATTTTTGAATCCAGCATCCTGATCTGCAAAAACAAATAGCTGACCACCCCTTGCTTTTACTTCATGTAAATTAGATTTTAATTTTTCTAATAATTCATTATTTGGCGCTACCGCTATGACTGGCATTTCTTTGTCTATAAGTGCTAGAGGGCCATGCTTAAGTTCCCCAGCAGGGTATGCTTCGGCATGTACGTAAGAAATTTCTTTTAATTTTAGAGCTCCCTCGAGCGCAACGGGGAACTGAACTCCACGACCTAGAAACAGAGCATGGTTTTTATCTGAAAAAGACTGGAATATTTTTTCTATAATATCACTCAACTCTAAAGTTTTTCTGCAAAGCTGGGGCAGCTGATGAAGCCCCTTTATAAGCTGCTGTTCTTTTTCACCATCAAGGCCATGATCTTTACCTAAACTAATGAATAATAGCTGAAGGGCTGCCAATTGTGTTGTAAATGCCTTTGTTGAGGCTACTCCAACTTCTGGTCCAGCATGGGTCATTAATACTAAATCGGACTCGCGCACTAATGAACTATTGGCAACATTGCAAATAGCTAGGGATGCTAAATAGCCGGAGTTTTTTGCTAACTGAAGAGCTGCAAGGGTATCAGCTGTTTCGCCTGACTGTGAAATAGTCACAAATAATGTATCTTTAAGTATCACCGATTTTCTATAGCGATACTCGCTTGCTACTTCTACCTGACATAGTATTCCCGTCCATTCTTCTAACCAATACTTTGCAATTAGACCTGCATGATAACTAGTTCCACAAGCTACTATATGAACAGCTTTAACCTTTGCGAAAATAGCAGGGGCCTTAGTACCAAACGCTTCGGGTAAAATATGTTTATTGCTGATTCTGCCTTGCAGTGTTGCATTAAGCATTTCAGGTTGTTCAAAAATTTCTTTAAGCATAAAGTGCTCATAATTTCCTTTTTCCGCTATATCGTCATTATCAGCAATCGTGACTATTTTTCTTTTTACATTTTTTCCACATGAGTCTGTCAGATTATAACTTTGTGTCCTGAGCTCTGCTAGATCACCTTCTTCCATGAAAATAAACTTATTTGTAACTTGTCTTAAAGCCATCTGATCTGACGCAATAAAGTTTCCGTCATCAGCAAGTCCTAAAACTAAGGGGCTGCCTTTACGCACTCCAAATAATACACCGGGCTCTCTTGCACACATTATCCCTAAAGCGTAAGCACCCTCTAAACGTGAAATTGTTTTTTGAATGGCACTCTTAAGGGAATTTAAACTTGAAAAATAATAATGTATTAAATGGGCTACCACCTCGGTATCAGTATCTGAGGCAAACACGTAACCGTAGTTTTGCATTTCACAACGCAACTCTTCGTGATTTTCAATAATACCGTTATGAACAATAGTGACGTCAGAGGATCTATGAGGATGGGAGTTTATTTCTGAGGGTTCTCCGTGAGTAGCCCATCTCGTGTGTGCTATTCCAGAAAAACCAATATTGGGCTGAGATGTTAGTTTGCTGATTAGATTTTTTACTTTGCCCAAGTTTTTGCAGGTATGTAATTGGCTATTTTCATCAAAAAAAGATAAGCCGGCGGAATCGTATCCACGATATTCAAGGCGCTTTAGTCCTTCTATTAAAATGCCAACAACATTCTGTTTTGACAAAGCTCCAACAATTCCACACATATTGCTTTCCAATAATTAATTAAAAAAGTTTAAAAGATTTAAATCTCGCGATATTACTTTTTCTTTTTTTTTCGAATCCATCCAGACTTGTTTAGTTGTGGGCTTCGGGATAGCGACAGCTCATTGTCTGGTACATCCTTTGTTATGGTCGATCCAGCGCCAATTGTAACATTTACTCCAATGGTTACAGGCGCGACTAATGAGACATTAGAACCAACAAAACTATGATCACCAACAATTGTTTTGTTCTTATTAATACCATCATAATTACATGTGATGGTTCCCGCTCCAACGTTTACATCTTTTCCTAACTCAGAATCACCCACATAGCTTAAATGGTTGATTTTGCTGTTTTTTCCTACTTCTGTATTCTTTACCTCTACAAAGTTTCCTATTTTGGAATTATCATTGAGTACTGTTCCTGGTCTCACTCTAGCGAACGGTCCGATCTCGGCACCATCACATACTGTACTATTTTCAATAATCGTATGAGCCTTTATCTCTACATTATCTCCAATGATGCTTTCTGAAATAAAGCAGTTAGGACCAATAGTCACATTCTTTCCTAACTTCACCTCGCCAACAAAGACAGTATTAATATCAATAAAAGTGTCCATACCACATATGGTAGTTCCCCGTATATCAACTCTTGAAGGATCTGCCAATGTGGCACCATTGACCATTAATTTGTTTGCTTGCTCCTGCTGATAAAAACGCTCTAATTTACTTAACTGTTTCCTTGTGTTTACTCCCTCTACCTCTTCAGGAGTGTCAGGGTTTACAGCTTGAATCTTTATACTCGCTTTATGGGCAATTGAAATAAGGTCTGTCAAATAATATTCATTTTGAGCATTATCATTTTTAATCTGCGGTAACCATTTTTGCAATAAGTTTGTCCTAATTGCCATAACTCCTGTATTTATTTCGTTAATTTCTAACTCTTGAGGATTCGCATCTTTTTGCTCGATAATTTCACAAATATCGCCTTTACTATCACGCACTATTCTTCCGTAACCATCGGGTTTTCTCAATACTACGGTCAATAACCCCATTGTATTATTATTAACAACTTTGAGTGTTGATAAAACAGTTTTATAAGATATGAGCGGCACATCACCATACAAAACTAAAGTGATTCCATCAGGATTTAAATTAGGGGCAGCCATCTGCACTGCGTTAGCAGTACCAAGTTGTTCAGCTTGGTGCACGTATTTTAAATCCTCCCCAACTACTGAGTTTTTTATTTGTTCAGACGCATAACCAGTTACAAGGGTTATATTAGAGTTAGGTATGGTTTCAGCCATATTGATTACATGCTGGAGAAGTGGTGTACCAGCCAAGGGATGTAAAACCTTCGGAAGGAGCGATTTCATTCTGGTACCCTGTCCTGCGGCAAGAATTACAATATCAACAGTCATAATGTTCTTCATTTTATAAATTTTCTTTATTTAATCAGGAACTTTCCATGATTGCTACAAATGAGCTCCATCATCGTATATTCAAGACAAATAGAAGTCCAAAAAAAAGGGTGGCCATGGCCACCCTAACAGTTAAATTTTATTTATTTCTTACTTCCTAATTTTTTACGTAACTGCTCAATAGTTCTAAGTTGAGCCGTTGCAACAGCTAATTGTGAAGCTGCTTTGGAATAATCGAAGTCACCACTTTGATTTGTTATCGATTCCTCAGCCTTATTTTTTGCTGATATTGCTGCTGCCTCATCGAGATCATTTCCACGAAGAGCCGTATCAGCTAAGATGGAAATAGTATTTGGCTGAATTTCTAAAAATCCACCAGAAAGATAAAAAATCTCCTCTTCCCCACCTTCTTTAATTACACGGACAGGGCCAGGCTTTAGATTAGTCAAGAGGGGCGCATGCCCATGCGCTACTCCCAGTTCTCCTTGTGAACCAGTGGCAATAACAAGTTCAACCAGTCCAGAAAATAAAGATTGTTCAGCACTAACGATGTCACATTGGACTTTTGATGGCATAATTAATTCTCTTATTTAAGCGTTGCCGCTTTTTCTATAGCTTCCTCAATAGAACCCACCATGTAAAAAGCTTGCTCTGGCAATTCATCATAATCACCATCTAGGATTCCTTTAAAGCCTGCTATCGTTTGTTTTAAAGAAACATATTTGCCAGGTGAGCCGGTAAATATCTCTGCTACATGGAATGGTTGTGATAAGAATCTTTCTATTTTTCTAGCTCGAGCTACAACTTGTTTGTCCTCCTCAGACAGCTCATCCATACCCAATATAGCAATAATATCTTTTAGCTCTTTGAATCTTTGAAGAACTAATTGAACTCCACGGGTCACCTCATAGTGTTCTTGTCCAACAATTAAAGGGTCTAACTGACGTGATGTTGAATCTAGTGGATCCACTGCAGGGTAAATACCTTTAGATGCGATATCACGACTTAATACAACGGTAGAATCTAAATGAGCAAAAGTCGTTGCAGGTGATGGGTCTGTTAAATCATCTGCGGGCACATAAACTGCTTGGACAGATGTAATTGAACCAGTTTTGGTAGAAGTAATTCTCTCTTGAAGAACACCCATTTCTTCTGCTAGAGTTGGCTGATATCCCACGGCTGAGGGCATACGACCAAGTAGAGCAGAAACCTCTGTTCCTGCTAAAGTATATCGATAGATATTATCGATGAATAATAATACGTCTTTGCCTTCTTCGCGAAATTTCTCAGCCATAGTTAATCCAGTAAGAGCGACTCGCAACCTGTTGCCAGGAGGCTCGTTCATTTGACCATAAACCATAGCCACTTTTGATTTGCTTGGTGTTTCTATATTTACAACATTAGATTCCTGCATTTCGAAATAAAAATCGTTACCTTCTCTAGTTCTTTCACCAACGCCTGCAAATACTGATAAGCCTGAGTGTTCTGTGGCTATATTATTGATAAGCTCCATCATATTTACCGTCTTACCAACTCCCGCCCCACCGAATAAACCAACCTTACCGCCTTTAGCAAAAGGGCAAACTAGGTCAATAACTTTAATGCCAGTTTCCAAAAGTTCATTTGATGCAGCTAGCTCATCATAAGCAGGAGGTTTTCTGTGTATGGCAGACTTTTCTTTTTCACCAATCGGGCCCCTTTCATCAATAGGATTACCGAGGACATCCATAATTCGACCTAAAGTTTCTATACCTACAGGTACAGAAATTGGGGCATCTGTATTATTAACGTTCAAACCTCGACTGATCCCTTCTGAGGAACCCATAGCAATAGTTCGAACAATACCATCACCTAGTTGCTGCTGAACTTCAAGTGTCAAGTCTTTGCCTTCTACAATCAATGCATCATATACGTTAGGTATTTGATCACGAGAAAACTCTACATCTATAACTGCACCAATAATTTGAACAATACGTCCACTACTCATTTCCGGTTCCTCTTTAGCTAAACCTTGCTTATATTTGTTTTAAACTGCTGCTGCGCCACTAACAATCTCTGACAGCTCTTGGGTTATAGCTGCCTGACGTGCCTTGTTGTAGAGTAACTGTAATTCTTTGACCAGTTCCCCTGCGTTATCAGTCGCACTTTTCATTGCTATCATTCGGGCTGCTTGCTCGCAGGCCTTGTTTTCTACAACTCCCTGATAAACCTGGGATTCTATGTATCGAATTAACAGTTCATCAAGCAGTTCTTTCGCGTCTGGTTCATATAGGTAATCCCAATGATGGGACAACTCTTTACTTTCTATTGGCTTTAGGGGCAATAGCTGTTCAATAATTGGTGTTTGCGTCATTGTATTGACGAACTCGTTAGAAACCAGAAAAAGCTGATCAATAGTACCAGCCTCATATGCATCTAGCATAACTTTTATCCCACCAATTAGGTCATTTTGTGTTGGTGCATCACCCAAATCTTTTACAGTTGCAACAACATTACCGCCGAAATTACCAAAAAACCCAGCTGCTTTGTTTCCAATTACACACAAATCATTTGGAATGCCTTTGTCTGACCAATCTTTCATTGACTTTATGACTTGTTTAAACAAATTAGTATTTAAGCCGCCGCATAAACCACGATCTGTAGAAATAATTATATATCCCACTCGTTTTACTTCACGTTGTTGCATATAGACATGTTTATATTCACTTACTGCTCGGGCAATTTGACCAACTACAGAACGAATACGGACTGCATATGGCTTACCAACTGCTCTTCTGTCTTGAGCTTTACGCATTTTACTCGCAGCAACCATCTCCATAGCACTTGTAATTTTTTGAGTGCTTTTTATGCTTGATATTTTGGTTTTAACTTCCTTACCAACAGCCATTTTTTCGCCCTAATATAACAATTTTCTTTCATGTCTAAGCTAAAGTTACCAAGTTTGCGTAGTAGAAAATTTCTTTAATGCCGCATCAAAACTCGCCTGAATGTCATCATTCCAATCACCCGACTTATTAATCTGGTCCAGAAGATCGCCGTGCTCTGCCTTGAAATAGGATAAAAGTGCTGCTTCAAAATCACCGATTTTGTTTACAGGTATCTCATTGAGATAGTCATTGTCAGCTGCATAAATCATTAAGCCCATCTCTGCAACGCCCAGTGGTGCATACTGTTTTTGTTTCATGAGTTCAGTAACGCGCTCGCCATGGTCTAATTGGGCTTTAGTAGCGTCATCCAGATCGGATGCAAATTGCGAAAAAGCTGCAAGCTCTCTATATTGAGCCAAAGCTGTACGAATACCACCGGACAGCTTTTTCACGATCTTTGTTTGAGCAGCTCCGCCTACTCTAGATACAGAAACACCGGCATTCATTGCTGGTCTCACGCCAGCATTGAACATTGAAGCCTCGAGAAATATCTGTCCATCGGTAATAGAAATGACGTTTGTGGGTACAAAAGCTGAAACATCTCCAGCTTGTGTTTCAATAACTGGTAAAGCAGTTAAAGATCCAGTTTTTCCTTTTACCTTACCTTTAGTAAATTTTTCCACATATTCTTTGTTTACACGCGCAGCACGTTCAAGTAAGCGAGAATGAAGATAAAATACATCACCGGGATATGCCTCCCTGCCTGGTGGTCGCCTCAACAATAGTGATATTTGTCTGTATGCGATTGCTTGTTTTGTCAGATCATCGTAGATAATTAGGGCATCTTGGCCTCTGTCACGATAATATTCTCCCATTGTACAACCACCAAATGGAGCCAAGTATTGCATCGCTGCTGGATCCGAAGCTGTTGCTGCTACCACAATTGTATGATCCATTGCACCATGCTCTTCGAGTTTTCTTACAACAGCAGCAATTGATGAGGCTTTTTGACCGATAGCTACATAAATACATTTAATACCAGAATTTTTTTGATTGATGATCGCATCGACTGCTATTGCAGTTTTACCAATTTGCCTGTCACCAATGATTAACTCTCTTTGGCCTCGACCAATTGGAACCATTGCATCGATAGCCTTAAGGCCAATTTGAACCGGTTGGTCAACAGATTGTCGTGCAATAACTCCAGGAGCAACTTTTTCAAGAGCATCTGTGAGTTTAGCTTTTATTGGTCCTTTGCCATCAATGGGGTTACCCAAAGCATCGACTACACGTCCCTCTAATTCTGGTCCCACTGGCACTTCTAATATTCGGCCTGTGCATCTAGCCTTTTGGCCTTCTGCCAATGACTGATAGTCACCAAGAATAATTGCGCCTACAGAGTCTCGCTCTAGATTTAGAGCCATACCGTATATGCCACCGTCAAACTCAATCATTTCTCCATACATTACGTCTGCTAAACCATGTATTCGTATTATGCCGTCTGATACTGAGACGATTGTACCTTCATTACGTGCTTCAGATGAAACTTCAAGACTATCGATGCGTTGTTTGATTATTTCGCTTATTTCAGATGGATTCAATTGCTGCATTTTTTCAGTTCCTCGATCCTAGGAATGTAATACTTGGGCTAATGTTCTCAATCTACCGCATATGGAGCCATCGATAATCGTGTCTCCTGCTCGAATAACTGCTCCACCAATGAGGCTTGTATCAATAGATACCCGCATATTGACTTCTCTTTCAAGCTTTGCGCTGAGTGCATTTGCCAGCGTATTTTTTTGTTTATCGCTAAGTTTAATAGCGGAGACCACATCTACATCGATGGTTCTCTCTCTATTATCTTTCAGCGTCTCGTACTGCCTTGAAATTTGTGGTAACAATTTAAGTCTTTTATTTTCCGCAAGAACTGATATGAATCCTTTCGTTTTTTGATCTATTTCATTACCACATATTTCAATCGTTAAGTTTGCCTGCTGTGCCGAAGTGAAACTCGGTGAACTAAGCAAATTTATTACTCTTTCAGTCTGACAAACAGCTGCTAAAATCTTTAAGCTGTCTGACCAACCCTTCAGATTCTTGTCAGCAACAGCATACTCGAATGCTGCTTTTGCGTAAGGTCTAGCTAAAGTGCTCAATTCTGCCATATCGAGATCCTATTAGAGCTGAGATGCTAAATCGTTAACAAGGTCTGTGTTTTTCTTCTCGTCAATATTGGATTGCAGTATTTTTTCTGCGCCTGCTAAGGCTAAAGTTGCGACTTTGCTGCGCAATTCTTCTTTAGCTCTATTAACTTCCATATCGATTTCAGCTTTTGCCCCGGCCTTTACTCTTTCAGCTTCAGTTTTAGCTTGATCTTTCGCTTCATCAACGATTTGGCTTGCTCGTTTATTGGCCTGCTCTATGATTATTGAGGCCTCTTTTTTTGCGTCTTTTAACTTTTCCGACACTTTCTCTTTAGCGTATTCTAAATCCCGTGCTGCTTTATCAGCAGCATCTAAGCCATCTGCTATTTTTTTTTGCCTCTCTTCCATTGAGCTTATTAAAGCTGTCCATACATATTTCTTGCAAAACCAAATGAAAAAAAGAAAAGAAATCGACTGTCCAATTAAGGTTAGGTTTATATTCACACCAACACCTCGCTTTTTTTATTGTCTGTAAAAAAAATATAAATCAAAATTAGCCTGCCACACCTGGTGCAACAGCAAAAATTAAATACATGCCGATACCAACACCAATCATTGGTATCGCGTCAATTAAGCCCGCTAACAAAAACATTTTTCCTTGAAGCATTGGCCCTAGTTCGGGCTGGCGAGCAGTTCCCTCTAGCAATTTGCCGCCTAACAAGCCCATACCTACTGCCGCTCCTAAAGCGCCAAAGCCAACCATAACTGCAGCTGCGATCATGATAAGTCCCATTTTGTTCTCCTAGTAACTATAGTTAGTTGAAATAATTAGTGATTCTCGTGTGCCATACCAAGGTATACAACGGTTAACACCATAAAAATAAACGCCTGTAATGTAATAATTAAAATATGAAAAATTGCCCAACCGAGTTGTAATACTCCACCAAAGGCACCTAATACAAAACTTCCACTCATATACATGATGGCAATTAATATAAAGATCATCTCCCCTGCATACATGTTTCCAAAAAGCCTTAAACCCAATGAAAAAGGCTTAGCTAACAAACCAACCAACTCAAGGGCAAGGTTAATTGGTATGAAAATAACCTGAATAATGGGATTTTTTGATCCGAATGGTTGTAATGCAAGCTCGCCCATAAAGCCGGTGATACCCTTAATCTTGAAACTGTAATAGAGGATCATACTAAAAACTGCTAGCGCCATTCCTAGAGTGATGTTTGGGTCAGTAGATGGAACTATTTTTTGAAATGGAACTCCGCTTATTTCAAATAGATATGGTATGAAATCAACAGGAATTAAGTCCATTAAATTCATTAGAAAAACCCAAACAAAAATGGTTAATGCTATCGGGGCTACCCATAGATTATGTCCATGAAAGCTATCTTTCACTGTGCCATCGACGAACTCGACCATCATTTCGACAAAATTTTGAAAACCGATTGGAACGCCGCTAGTGGCACGTGTTGCAGCTAATTTGAAAACTAAAGCAAAGATGAGGCCCAATGCAATAGACCAACCTAAACTGTCAACATTGATAGACATAAAACCCATCTCAGCTGCTTCTTGACCGCTTTGAGCAAAACCCCAGCCACTCTCCGTTTGACCAAAAGTTAAATTAGTCAAATGATGCTGAATGTAACTTGTTGAGGTTAGTTCTGTATCGCCTGCCATCGGTATCTCTCAAAACAACTAAATAAATTTATTTTCTGTTAAGTGCTTTAGCTGCACAAAACCACTGAATAACTATCATCAAACAATAAGCAAAAAATAAAAATTTTATATCCAACACGTCAAAAAAATAAAAAGATAACCCAAATAAAAATGCGGTTATAAGTAATTTTCCTGATGCCCCTTTTTGCATTGCCCGAACTATTTTTGGAGTTTGCTGTGCTCCAATGTACCGAAAAGCTAGTATAGAAAAATAGGCTTGTGGTACTATTTGTATAATTCCACCAATTAATACTGAAAAAGCAATTGTTGTACTAAGTGGCGCTAATATTACAATCGAAATAAGCAAAACTAAAGTTTGAGTCTTTGCTATTTGTAATACTGGAGGTGCTTCAATGGTTGTTTTCATGCATTACCAGTATGTTCTTAAGTTATGCTTTATTTTTTTTCGCCCGCAATTATAGGGAGTACGAACCGCAGATTCAAGATATCTTTGTTGTAAAATTGTTAAATATAGGTCAATTTATTTGTTTAATGGTTATTTAATATGTTCTAAAATTCCATCCAATTCTTCTAAATTATTGTATTTTAGTACAATTTTACCTTTTCCTTTGGCGTTATGCTGGATGGCGACTTGAGCGCCAAGCGTACTTGACAGTTTTTCTTCTAAGATCTTAACATCTGGATTATGTTGATAATTTTCTGTGCTACTACTTTTATCTTGTAATAAAAACCTAACATAAGTTTCTATTTGACGTACATTCATATTTTTAGTGACAGCTGTTCTCGCGGCTTCTAGTTGAATTTTTCCATTGAGAGATAGCAGGGCTCTGGCATGCCCCATTTCTAAATCTCCATGCTCTAATAATTTACGCACCTCATCTTCTAATGACATTAAACGAATTAAGTTAGTTACGGTGCTTCGGGATTTGCTTACTGCGTTAGCGACTTCCTGTTGTGTTAAGTCAAACTCTTCTTGGAGCCTGCTAAGCGCCTGTGCTTCCTCTATAGCGTTAAGATCCTCTCGTTGTACGTTTTCTATTAAAGACATGGCGAGAGCTGCATCATCAGAAACACTCTTTACGAGCGCGGGCACCACGTCAAGACCAGCTATTTGAGCAGCACGCCACCGTCTTTCTCCAGCAATTATTTCATACTTTTGATTCTCAATTTTTCTTACGACTATCGGCTGCATAACTCCATGAAGCTTTATTGATCCAGCTAATTCGTCTAAAGCATCCGGAGACATGTCTCGACGTGGCTGATATTCGCCACGCACCAAAAGCTCGACCGACAAACTGCTTAATTTGGTACTATCATCTATTGTTTGATCATCACTGTCTTCTCTTCCCGCTGCTAGTAATGCATCAAGACCCCTGCCCAATCCTTTTCTCTTTCCCATAGTTCGACCTGTTGTCTATCACTAGTTAATTTGATTTTTTTCCCGTCTGAGAATCTCTCCAGCTAAGCCAAGATATGCTATTGCTCCTTTTGATCTTCTGTCATATGCTAATCCCGACAATCCATGACTTGGTGCCTCAGCCAAACGAATATTGCGTGGTATAGCAATTTGGTACATGGTGTTGCCAAAGTGGCTGTTTAGCTGGGCTGTGACCTCATTTGAAAGTATATTTCTTGGGTCAAACATTGTTCTAACTATCCCCTCTAACTTAAGTTTTGAATTGAAACGATTAGTAATTTTTTTAATAGTGCAAATTAGATCAGATAAACCCTCAAGTGCAAAATATTCGCATTGCATCGGTACAATTACTCCATCACATGCCACTAAAGAATTAATTGTTAACATGCTTAGTGAGGGCGGACAGTCAATTATTATATAATCATAGTCGCTTTTCACATGAATGAGCGCGTGTCTTAGGCGGCTTTCTTTGTTTTTCAGGCGCAATAACTCAACTTCCGCAGCAGTTAGATCCCCATTGGATGGTAGTAAATCATAAGAGCCAGTCTCGCTTTTTCTGATGGCTTCTGGTATATCAATATCATCAACTAGAACATCCAACACTGAGAAATTTAGGTTTGACTTATCTATGCCACTACCCATTGTAGCGTTACCCTGTGGATCCATATCAATTAAGAGGACCCTTTTTTTATAATCGGCTAATGAGGCAGCCAAATTTATGCTAGTCGTGGTTTTTCCAACGCCGCCTTTTTGGTTAGCAACAGTAAATATTTTAGCCACAAGTTATCCTCGGGATCATCTAGCCTAGGGTTCTATTTCGATTAAGTGCCGTTCACTTTTAATGCCTGGCACTAATAATTTATGCGAACTAACGACCTTATAATGTTTTGTTAATATACTCAACTCTTCTTGTGGGAACCTACCTTTCATTGCGTAAATACGGCCACCCTTAACCAAAAGATGTTCGGTTTTTTGAGCTATATCAGAAAGATTGGATAATGCTCTGCTAGTTACAGAGTCATAAGGTGCCTTGGGTATGTAGGTCTCTAGGCGGCTTTGCACTTCATTTAAATTATTGAGCTCGAGTTGTTTTTTTACATGAAATAAAAATCTTATTTTTTTTCCATTTGAATCAAGAAGCGTAAAGTTACGGTTGGGATAAATTATTGCTAAGGGTACTCCGGGCAAGCCAGCGCCAGTACCAGCATCTAGAATTCTCTTTCCTTTGATGAACGTTGATATACTAAGACTATCTAAAATATGAGTGAATAACATTTGGTTCTTATCACGCACCGCAGTTAAGTTATAGGCTTTATTCCATTTTTCTAAAATATCCAAGTAACATAAGAGCCTTTTAACTTGTTGTGGGGTGAGACTTAAGCCCATTGTTTCAGCGTGGGTGTTTAATTTATTTTTTAAAGACTGCAACATCTCTTACGCGATTTTCTTTTCTGAGTTTTTTTTCAAGCAAACAAGTAATATGGAAATCGCAGCAGGTGTAATTCCTGGTATTCGACCCGCTTGTGCTAGTGTTTCGGGTTTTACCTCAGATAATTTTTGTTTTGCCTCATTTGATAGCCCCTGAATATCACTAAATTTGAAGTTCTTTGGAATCGATGTTTTTTCCTGTCTGTGAAGCCTCTCTATTTCTTGTTTTTGTCTATCAATGTATCCAGAATATTTGGCTTGAATTTCAATTTGCTCTAAAACTTGCTGTGATACTAGAGATGGATCATCTTTTTGGATCAAATCATGATATTTAAGCTCTGGTCTTTTTAACAAATCTAACATGTTGTATTCATGAGAGAGTGGGGAGCTGATTTTTTTATTTATTTTTTTGGCTACTATTGATTCGGTTTGAACCCAATTATTTTTTAAACGCTGTGTCTCTATCTCAATAGCCTCCCTTTTTTCACAAAACACCCTCCACCGGGTGTCTTCGATCAAACCAACGTTTCTGCCAATTTCAGTCAATCGTAAATCCGCGTTGTCTTGTCTCAACAACAAGCGGTACTCTGCTCGACTTGTAAACATTCTATAGGGCTCTGTTGTTCCCATGGTAATTAGATCGTCGACCAAAACACCCATGTAGCCCTCATCACGCCCAACCACCAAGGCTTCTTTTTCTTGAGATTTCAGAGCTGCGTTAGTTCCCGCCAGCAAGCCTTGGGCACCAGCCTCTTCGTAACCGGTTGTTCCGTTTATTTGTCCAGCAAAAAACAATCCCTCGATAAACCTTGTTTCTAGTGAATGCTTCAGATCTTGTGGGTTGAAGAAATCATACTCAATTGCATAACCTGGTCTCGTTATGTGTGCTTGCTCAAAACCCTTAATTGACCTAACAAGATTAACTTGTGTATCAAAAGGCAGGCTAGTGGATATACCATTTGGATAAATTTCGTGAGTTGTAAGTCCCTCTGGCTCTATGAAGATTTGATGTGATTTTTTATCCGCAAAACGAATTACTTTGTCTTCTATTGAGGGGCAATAGCGCGGACCGTTTCCTTCGATCAAACCTGTATATATTGGTGACCTGTAAGTGTTTTTTCTAATTATTTCATGAGTATTCTGGTTGGTGTGTGTTATGTGACAGCAAACTTGTTTGGGGTGTTGGCTTGCACTACCCAAAAAAGACATGTTTGGCTCTGGTTTATCACCCCATTGTTCCTCAAGGCCTGTAAAATCAATTGATCTTGCATCAATGCGTGGTGGAGTCCCGGTTTTTAATCGATCTACCCTAAATGGTAATTCACGTAGTCTTTTTGCAAGTTTTGTTGAGGGTGGGTCACCCGCCCTGCCGGCGAAGTGGTTTTCCATGCCAATGTGAATTTTTCCAGCCAAAAAAGTGCCCGCAGTTAGCACTACAGTTTTTCCATAAATACGAAGCCCCATCTCTGTTATAACGCCAGATATACGATCATTGCTAATTATTAAATCATCAACAGCTTGTTGAAATATTTTCAGATTTGGTTGGTTTTCTAGTACATCTCGTATAGCAGATTTGTATAAAATTCTGTCTGCTTGTGCTCTTGTGGCTCTAACCGCTGGCCCTTTTTTTTCATTTAAAGTCCTAAATTGAATTCCACTCCTATCGGTCGCTTGAGCCATTGCTCCACCGAAAGCATCAATCTCCCTAACTAAATGACTTTTTCCAATTCCGCCTATTGCTGGATTACAAGACATTTGTCCAAGGGTTTCAATATTGTGGGTTAAGAGAAGCGTTTTTCTACCCATGCGAGCCGAAGCGAGACATGCTTCTGTCCCTGCATGCCCTCCGCCTATAATAATTACATCGAAATTTTCTTTTTGTCTCATAACAAGTTAATCGGGAGAAATTAATTAAAAAATATTATAGTTCCATAAATTTATAGCGTCACCTTACTTTCATTATATTTTGAATTCATATATATATATTATTTACTTATATATTATATATGTTGTTATTATTAAGTAGCTTCTGGGTTGTTGAAAAGTAAGTTTTTATTAATCTTATCATAAGCTTAGGTGCATTTATTTCTTTTTAATAATATGGGCACACTGGGTTAATCAATCGTTAATAAACTGTTAACCAAATGGTGGTTTATCAACAAGCATTAAACCGCAGTTTTCACGCAGGAAAATTTACACTTAATATCAACAGGTTTTACATGATGTCTCAATGATGCATACAGTACTTCAGATTGATCCAGAAAATAACCCAAAAACTTTAAAAATATTTTTTCATTGATCTATATATACTTTTTCATTAAAATTTGCGACGTTTGTTAAATACAACTTATAGTTGACGGGAACTTGTTATGAAAAGAACATTTCAGCCTAGCGTACTCAAGCAGAAAAGAACCCATGGATTTCGCTCCCGCATGGCCACAAAAGCGGGCAGAGCTGTTATCAATCGCCGAAGAGCGAAAGGTCGAAAAAGCCTTGCATCTTGATTCCATCTATAATCTATACCTAAACTATAGTTCATTGAATTTAAAATAAATATTCTATTAGCATTTTTATATGTCTAATTATAATTTTGGAAGAAAAAATCGCTTACTTAATTCCCATTCTTTTCAGCGTGTTTTTGATAATACAAAATTTAAAGTATCGAATTCTTGTTTCCTTTTGCTGGCAAATCAAAATCAGCTAAATCACCCAAGGCTTGGAATGATTGTCGCAAAAAAAAGTATTCGGTTTTCTGTTAACCGAAATCGATTGAAAAGGGTTATAAGATCATCTTTTCGCGTAAACCAACAAAACCTTTCTTCTTTAGATATAATATTTCTTGTTCGCAAGGGGATGAATAAACTATCATTTAGAGAACAAACAGAACTGGTTACAAAAGGTCTAGATCAACTACATAAGAAACTACAGAATATCTCATGATTAATAGACTGACAAAAATATTATTTATCTCTCTTATAAAATTTTATCGGTATTTTTTAAGTCCCTGGTTGGGTGATAATTGTAAGTACCACCCAACCTGTTCTTCTTATGCGGTGGATGCGATTCAAACATATGGGGTTTTTAAGGGGGGTTATATGACTTGTTGTAGGCTTGTAAGGTGTCACCCATTTAAGTCGGGCGGATATGATCCTGTGCCCCCGCCAATAAAAAAACAAAGGAAAAAATAATATGGATTGGCAGCGTTCATTTATTATTGGTGCTATGTTGGTTGTTCTGTATATGCTTTTTTTGGAGTGGGATGGTTTCCAAACCAAACGCTTTCCTGTCGTTTCGAATACCACATCAAGCGAATTGATTGTTCCTCAAATTTTAACTACCAAAAAAAAACAAGCCAAAGAAGATACAGAGGATATTCCTGAAAGTTCGATATCCACTAGTCAAAAAAACTTTATTGAAGCGCCCAAGAAGAATGATAATTATATAGAAGATAGGATTATAACTGTCACTACAGATGTCCTTAGGGTGCATATCGATAGATATGGGGGTGATATTGTTCGTGTTGAGCTATTGGATCACTTGCAAGATTTGAAAAACAAGGAAACACCATTCCTTTTGTTGAACAGGACGGCTAATTCAACCTACATAGCACAAAGCGGTTTAATTGGCATCAATGGTACTGACACAAAAGCAGGCAGACCAACCTTTCAGGCCTCTTTTAACCAATACCAACTGGAGAATAATGAGGATACATTAATTGTTGACCTAACATATAATCAAGAAAATACGAGTATTGTTAAGCGCTATCTTTTTAAAAGAAAAGATTACTTAATCAATCTTGAGTATCAAATAAAGAATCAGGCAAAAACCATTTGGGAAGGTGGTTTATACGGGCAAATAAAAAGAGATAGCTTAAACCCTAATAATGTTACAGCATTAGGGATGCAACCCTTTCTTGGTGCAGCTTTAACTACTACTGAAAAAAATTATCAAAAGTTGGGTTTCTCAGAAATTGCAAACGAAACCTTCAAGGGTAGTGTACTTGGTGGATGGGTGGCGATGGTTCAGCATTACTTTGTTAGTGCGTGGGTGCCAGATCAAACAACTCAGAATAACTTTAACATTAGAAAAATTAATAACCAAGATTTCTATATCATGGGCTTTACATCGCCTCAAGTTAGACTTAAACCTGGAGAGAAAGCTGAACTTACAGCAGGCTTTTACGCTGGACCTAAGGACCAGTATCGTCTTGAGGAGCTTTCACCATATCTTGATTTAACAGTTGATTATGGTTGGTTGTGGATGATAGCAAAACCACTTTTCTGGGTTCTATATCAACTGCATCAAATTATAGGGAATTGGGGTTGGTCGATTATTATGCTGACAGTTTTAATTAAAGCAGCCTTTTTTCAACTATCTGCAAAAAGCTATGTTTCTATGGCAAATATGCGCAAGCTTCAACCAGAAATGCTTCGTCTTAAAGAGCTATATGGAGACGACAGACAAAAAATGTCACAAGAAACTATGAATTTATATAAGAGAGAAAAGGTTAATCCCATGGGTGGTTGTTTGCCTATTTTAGTACAAATGCCAGTTTTTATAGCTCTATACTGGGTTTTAATGGAAAGTGTAGAGCTAAGGCACGCTCCATGGGTTCTTTGGATTAATGATCTCTCCGTCAAGGACCCCTTCTTTGTGTTACCACTAATTATGGGTGCAAGCATGTTTATACAAATGCAACTAAACCCAACACCACCTGACCCAATTCAAGCTAAAGTGATGAAGATTATGCCAATAGCTTTCACCTTTTTCTTTTTATTCTTTCCAGCGGGATTAGTTCTTTATTGGACAGTGAATAACTGCCTTTCTATTTTACAACAATGGCTAATAACCAGAAGAATAGAGAATGCTTAATACAAAAAAATTTTTTTGCATTGATATTTGAGTTTGTTAATGATTGAGGTTGTTGACAAAGATAATATAGCCGCTATAGCCACCCCTCCAGGCATGGGTGGTGTTTCAATATTGCGTATTTCTGGTCGAGATATCTCAGTTTTTAAATCCTATTTGGTTTCAACTAAGCTCGAACCGAGATACGCTACCTATACAAGTTTCTTGGACGATAAAAAAAATGCCATAGATAAAGGTATAGCTATTTACTTCCCGGCACCAAATTCCTTTACTGGAGAAGAGGTTCTCGAACTTCATGGTCACGGAGGTCCCGCGGTGATGGATTTATTATTAAAGCGCAGCCTTCAACTAGGGGCACGTCTAGCTCGTGCTGGTGAATTTTCGGAGCGGGCGTTTTTAAATGACAAAATAGATCTAATACAAGCAGAAGCAATTTCTGATTTAATACATGCTTCTTCAGAACAAGCTGCTAGGTGTGCAATAAGGTCCCTTCAGGGTGAATTTTCAAAAAAAATATCTGTTTTATTAGACAAGCTTACGAGTTTACGTATGCATGTTGAGGCTGCGATTGATTTTCCTGAAGAAGAAATTGATTTTCTTTCTGATCCAAAAATATTAAACGATTTGGAATCTATCCTTTTGTTACTCCGAGATGTTAAGGCAAAGGCTCATCAGGGGTCCCTAATATCTGAGGGTATATCGATTGTTATAGCTGGTAAGCCTAACGCAGGAAAATCTAGTCTCTTGAATGCACTTTCGGGGAGGGATAGTGCAATCGTTTCAAATATAGCTGGCACAACGAGAGATGTGCTCAGAGAGCATATACACCTTGATGGTATGCCGGTACACATAATCGATACCGCTGGTTTACATGAAACTAAAAGCTCAGTCGAGCAAGAGGGTATTAGAAGAGCGTGGAGCGAAATTGATCAAGCTGACTGCATCTTGTATATCATAGACAGCTCATCTCAGTATTCTCTCAAAATAGAAGAAAATTGGCCTGAATACTTTAACCGTCACCCCAATCGTAATAATATTATCTATGTGCTTAATAAGTCTGACATTACTTCTTTAGCACCCGGTATAAAAACAGATAAGCACACCATAGTAACTTTATCCGCCAAAAATCACGATGGTATGGGTGCGTTAACCGACCATTTAAAAACTCGCATGGGGTATACCCTTAACGAAGAGGGTGCATTTGTTGCAAGACGCCGACATGTTGAGGCCTTAAACAACACAGAGCGTTTTTTATTGTCTGGAAAAACACAACTTATGGAAGCCATTGCTGGAGATTTATTAGCAGAGGATCTCCGTCTTGCACAACAATCTTTGTCTTCGATAACAGGTGCTTTTAATAGTGACGATTTGTTGGGAGAAATATTTGGTAGTTTTTGTGTGGGAAAATGACCAGTTAAAAAATAATGGTCATAAATTTATTTACTTAAGCGTAATAATTAACATTTTTTTGTTTCCCCAAGAAATCCCCAAATAACTATCAAATTATCAACAGCTTATCCTAAGCTTATATTCAATTTGGGCAACTTTGCATGAAAATAACCTGTCTAAAAATACAGTCCGTTATATTTCATAAGGTATTGTTTTATATGTTTTTTTTAAGTGTACAGCCTTTAAATTTTTTTCTTTAAAGTTGTGGATAACTCAACTATTTATGGCTACACTAAACAACGTCAAAAATATTTATATGAATAGTAGTTAACTTTAAATTTTAGGGAGTGAAAATTTGTCTCAGGTTTTATGGAATAAATGTATGCTCTTGCTAGAAAAAGAGCTACCTTCACAACAATATAAAACTTGGATCAAGCCTCTTCAGATTGCTTCCAACAAACAAGTTAATTCCGACGAAGATATCTTATTATTGGCCCCTAATCATTTTATAAGAGATTGGGTGCTCGACAAGTTCATCTCACGTATAACTGAGATCTTTCAACAATTAAAGGGTAAACGATGTCTTGTTAAAGTTGAGTCTGCTACGAGCACACCTTTTGTTGAAGTCCCTGAGCCTAAAGATAACGTAGTGCTACCCCAAATTAGCGCAAGTAAACCACTGAAATCAACAACTACCGTAAAAATATCCCCACAGCCAGATATGAATCCGGTTGAAGGTGGTTTAAAACACAAAAGTTACCTTAACTCTACTTTCACGTTCGATTCTTTTGTTCAGGGCAAATCTAACCAACTTGCTTTAGCCGCTTCTCAGCAAATAGCTCAGAATCCTGGTGGTGCCTATAATCCATTATTTATATATGGGGCAGTAGGACTGGGAAAAACACATTTAATGCACGCAGTTGGTAATGAGTTGCGGCGACACAAACCAAACGCCAAAATAATTTACTTGCACTCCGAACGTTTTGTTGCAGATATGGTAAAGGCGCTTCAGCTTAATGCTATCAATGATTTTAAAAGATTCTATCGATCAGTGGATGCGCTTCTAATTGATGATATGCAATTTTTTGCTGGAAAAGAGCGATCCCAAGAGGAGTTTTTCCACACTTTTAACGCCCTATTAGAGGGCGGCAAGCAAATGATATTGACATGTGACCGTTATCCAAAAGAAATTGATGGTTTAGAGGAGCGCCTAAAGTCTCGCTTTGGTTGGGGATTAACGGTAGCAGTTGAGCCCCCTGAACTTGAAACAAGGGCAGCGATTTTGATTAAAAAAGCCACACAGGCTCGCGTTAATTTACCTACAGAAGAAGCCTTTTTCATAGCACAAAGAATTCGATCAAATGTGAGAGAGTTAGAAGGAGCACTTAAGAGAGTGATAGCAAGCGCTCACTTCACAGGTAGTCCAATCAATGTTGACTTAATTAAAGAGTCTTTGAAAGATTTACTTGCCATACAAGACAGACTAGTAACAATTGATAACATTCAGAAGGTAGTTTCTGATTATTATAAGCTAAAAATGTCAGAGCTTTTGTCTAAAAGGCGCAGTAGATCTATAGCAAGACCAAGACAGGTCGCAATGGCATTATCAAAGACACTAACTAGCCATAGCTTGCCTGAAATTGGCGAGGCTTTTGGCGGACGTGATCATACTACTGTTTTACATGCATGCAGAAAAATTAAAGAACTTGAAGAAAAAAGCTTAGATATGCAAGATGATATGAAACATTTATTACGTGCGTTAACTACTTAACCAATAGATTTGCTGGATCTTTCAACTTTAAAACTGGATTATGAGTAAATGAAATTTAAGATATCACGTGAAGATTTGCTGCAGCCATTGCAACTAGTGGTCGGAGTTGTCGAAAGAAGACAAACGTTGCCGATATTATCTAATGTTTTAATTGTAGTTAAAGATGATCTTTTATCAATGACTGGAACTGACCTTGAGGTTGAGATTGTTGGTCATGTAAAGCTTAAAGAATCTGAAACGGAAGGAGAAATAACTGTCCCAGCACGAAAATTAATGGATATATGTCGATCTTTGCCTGAATCCAAAGAGATAACATTTAATGAACAGGACGGAAAGGTTCAAATCACCTGTGGGCGCAGTCGTTTTATGCTTCTGTCTCTTCCTGCCAAAGAATTCCCAAGTATAGACGAGCAAGGTACTGGAACTTCGTTCATTATAGATAATATAGAGATAAATAAATTAATTGCTGGGACATCTTTCTCTATGGCACAGCAAGACGTTCGCTATTATCTTAATGGTATGTTACTAGAACTTGACAATAATAGGGTCAGAGCAGTAGCCACAGACGGTCACCGCCTAGCAATGATGGATTCTGCCAAGATAGAATTAGATAGCGAAAATGTTCAAGCTATCATACCTAGGAAAGCTGTAATGGAACTATCCAGATTGTTACCAGATAATGGGGAGGCAGCTATATCAATTAGCGATAACTATATGAAGGTAGTATCGACAGGCTTTCGCTTTACTACCAAACTTATTGATGGTGCTTATCCCGATTATGATCAGGTTATACCCAAAGATGGCGATAAAAAAATGCTTGGAATGCGATCTGAATTGCTAAGTGGCTTTAGCAGAGCAGCTATTTTGTCAAATGAAAAATATCGTGGAGTTAAGTTGTTAGTTAAAAAAGGGCTTCTTACCCTTGAGGCTAATAATCAGCAGGATGAAGCCAGGGAAGAAGTCATCGTAAAATATGAGTGTGATGATCTAGAACTTGGATTTAATGTTAGCTATATAATTGATATTCTTAATATTTTAACTGGCGAAGAAACCTGTTTTACTTTTTCCAATGCCGGAAGTAGCGTTCTGATCGAAGATTTAGCTGCTCCAAATTCCGTTTATGTTGTAATGCCAATGCGCCTCTAACTCACACTATGTTCCTAAAAAAAATTGGTGTTCATGGCTTAAGAAATCTAACTAGCAACGAATTGCAATTATCTAGAACAACTAATTTTCTTTACGGAAAAAACGGTAGTGGTAAAACAAGCTTTTTAGAGGCAGTTCACGTTCTTGGGCGAGGTAAATCTTTTAGATCCCGCATACTTGATCCCATAATTAATGATGTTGTTAATTCATGTACTGTATTTGGAACCATCGAAAAAAACGGCTTTACAACGTCTGTTGGCGTCACCAGAACCCGTAATAATGATTTTAAGTTCAAAATAAATGGACAGAGTGTAAATAATTCCTCGCTGCTTGCTGATACAATGCCCCTTTTAGTCATTAATTCCGATTCATTTAAGCTGTTAAATTCTGGGCCACAATTCAGAAGGCAGTATCTGGATTGGGGAGTGTTCCACGTGGAACGTTCTTACAGAGATGTGTTAAAAAATTTTAATCGAGTCCTTAAGCAGCGGAATTCCTTGTTACGGTGTGATAGAATAAACATTGATTTACTTAAAGTATGGAGTGCAGAATTTGTTTGCCTCGCAGAAGAGGTCGATAAATATCGTAAGAGTTACTTAATAGGATTGGCCGAAAAAATAAATTGGGTTTTGAGTGAAATTTCAGATTTAAGAAATATTGACTTTAAGTATTATTCTGGTTGGGATACTGAAAAAAATTTATTAAGTATATTAGATTTTGATAAACAGAGAGATTTCAAAATGAGAGCAACCTCTCATGGACCGCATCGATCTGACTTGCGTATCAGCTTGAACAAAAGAATGGCTAGTGAGGTTTTATCTAGAGGGCAAACAAAAATTCTAGTAATTGCAATGCAAATAGCACAAGGATTTTTATACTATGAAAAAACGAAAGAGCAATGCCTCTATTTAGTTGACGACTTGCCATCCGAGCTAGATTCTTTACATAGAAAAAAAGTGGGAAGGCTTTTATATGATTCGGGTGCTCAAACTTTTATTACAGGGGTACTAAAAGAGGACCTTATAGAAAGCTGGCCTAAAAATGATAGTAAAATAGAAATGTTCCACGTGGAACATGGAAAGATTACTCAACAGTTAAAGTAAAATATTTTATTTAGGGTTCTTTATGAGCGAAGAGCAAGCATACGATTCAGATAGTATAAAGGTTTTAAAAGGCCTTGATGCTGTAAGAAAACGTCCTGGAATGTATATAGGAGATACCGATGATGGAACCGGGCTTCATCATATGGTCTTTGAGATAGTAGATAATTCTATAGATGAAGCATTAGAAGGCCATTGTTCTGAGATCGTTGTAACAATACATAAAGATGAGTCTGTAACGGTTTCTGATAATGGCCGTGGAATCCCTACAGAAATTCATGATGAGGGCGTTTCGGGCGCTGAAGTAATTATGACAGTCCTCCACGCGGGCGGCAAGTTCGACGAAGCCAGTTACAAAATATCAGGCGGTTTGCATGGTGTCGGTGTTTCAGTCGTTAATGCTCTATCGCGTGATGTTAAGCTCACCATTAAGCGCGGGGGGGAGATACACGAACAAACGTATAAGCATGGAGTTCCCGATTCGCCTTTAAGAGTGCTTGGTAAAACAAAAGAAACAGGTACAGCTATACATTTTATTCCCTCAAATGAAACATTTACTAATATCGAGTTCCATTATGAGGTGCTTGTTAAGAGATTAAGAGAGCTATCATTCCTAAACTCTGGTGTAAGGATTGTTTTAAGGGATGAAAGAACCGATAAAGGTGATATTTTCGAATATGAAGGCGGTTTAAGTGCCTTTGTAGACTATCTAAATACCAACAAACCCACTATCAATAAAGCTGTTCATTTTTCAAAATTTCGTGAGGACGGGGTCGCGGTTGAAATAGCACTTCAATGGAATGATTCTTATCAGGAAAATATCTTATGCTATACAAACAATATACCTCAAAGGGACGGTGGTACGCATCTAGCTGGCTTTAGATCAGCCCTCACAAGAAGCTTAAATACATATATTGAAAAGGAAGGAATAGGAAAAAATAACAAAGTCAGCACGTCCGGTGATGATGCAAGGGAGGGATTAACAGCTATTGTTTCAGTAAAAGTGCCCGATCCAAAATTTTCATCGCAAACAAAAGAAAAACTTGTGAGTTCTGAAGTCAAGTCTGCTGTTGAACAAGAGATGGGTTCACACTTCACGGATTATTTACTTGAAAACCCCCAAGAAGCAAAAAGCATTGTTACAAAGATGGTTGAAGCAGCGAGGGCTCGAGAGGCTGCCAGAAAAGCAAGAGATATGACAAGAAGAAAAGGTGCTCTGGATATTGCTGGTTTACCAGGTAAATTATCGGACTGTCAAGAAAAGGACCCGGCTCTCTCTGAGCTTTATTTGGTAGAGGGAGACTCAGCTGGGGGTTCGGCAAAGCAAGGCAGGGATCGCAAAACCCAAGCTATACTCCCCTTGAAAGGAAAAATACTTAATGTTGAGAAAGCAAGATTTGATAAAATGTTATCAAGTGCCGAAGTCGGTACTCTTATAACGGCGCTTGGTTGCGGCATAGGTGCTGCAGAATTTGATCCTGAAAAACTACGTTATCATACCATCTTAATAATGACAGACGCAGATGTTGACGGATCACATATACGAACATTGTTACTAACTTTTTTCTTCAGGCAAATGCGAGAATTAGTGGAACGTGGTCATATCTTTATTGCACAGCCACCCTTGTATAAGATCAGCAAGGGCAAACAAGAACAATATTTAAAAGACGATCAAGAGCTTACCGACTTTTTAACTAAGTCTGCATTAGAGGGCACTAGTTTACATGTAAATGCTGAAGCTCCCGGCATCAGTGGCTCTTCCTTAGAGCGTCTTGTCTCTGAGTATCGTTCTGTTATGTCTTTGACAGAAGGATTGTCACGCGTTCATCCGATAGAAATATTAAAAGCATTTATTTTTCTTCCAAAAGTAAATTTAACAGAACTGAACGATGAGTCCGCTATTAAAAAAATAGCTAACCTTATGTCAGAGTTAATGAAAAAAGAGAAAGTTTCTGGTAGTAAATTGTATTCTATATCAGTCTGCAAGGAAGAAAAAAGTGGATTTTCTCTGCAAGTAGCAATAACAGAGCACGGCATTACTAATAATTGTTACTTTACAAGTGATTTTTTTTCATCCTCAGAGTACGCCACAATAACATCTCTTGGATCAAAATTGATAGATTTACTAGAGGAAGGGGCATTTATAATGTCCGGTGAAACAAAGAGACAAATTGACAATTTTGGTGATGGTATAGACTGGTTAATGGCTGAATCAAAGCGTGGATACAATATCCAAAGATACAAAGGATTGGGGGAGATGAATCCAGTTCAATTATGGGATACGACTATGAATCCAGAGGCTAGACGAATGCTGAAAGTTACAGTTGAGGACGCAATTGCTGCTGATTTGATGTTTACAACTCTGATGGGAGATTTAGTTGAACCACGACGTGACTTCATCGAAAAGAATGCTTTATCTGTAACTAATTTAGATTTTTAATTTTTTTCTGAGAAGTTTCGATTACATTTTTTACATGCTCAGTTAAATTCTTACTTTTCATATTCTTTGTTTGTATAATATTTCCTATAACAACATGAATTGTGCCTGATCGCTTCAAAAAACTATGCTTCGGCCAACAGCGACCCGCATTATGCGATATAGGCAGTATAGGAACATCTGCAGCGATAGCCAGAGCTGCTCCACTCCTGCCGTAGCGACCTATCTCACCAGGTTCAACCCTTGTGCCCTCTGGATATATGAGCACATTCTGACCATTTGATAGCCTCTTTAAACCTTGAGAAAGAATTTGTTGCAAAGCTTCTTTCGGGTTGCTTCTATCGATAGCAATTGGACGCATAAAATAAAGGGCCCACCCAAAAAAAGGTATCCAGAAAAGCTCTTTTTTCAAAATAGTGCTCGCCGGCCTCAATAATCTTTGAAGATAAAAGGTTTCCCACCCAGATTGATGTTTACTAAGTATAACGCAAGGTTTATTCGGAATATTTTCTATTCCATAAACTTTGAACTTAACACCACAGCTTATTTGTAACCATTTAATAATAATTACATTAGCAAAAGTAGCGATGTTTTGCCTTTTTTTTATAGGGATTATAATTCCAAATATACTGATAAATGTTCCGAAAAGGACTATAACTACTACATAAAATGCATAAAATAGGGTTGAACGTGAAAAAGAAATTAATGTATTCATAATCTAGTATTTATTTTTTAATATTACAAAAGTAATCTGCTACACCAGATAAGTTGTCGAAAACTTTTGCATTCTTTAAAATTATATTATTTTGCTCCTTTAATCTCATTTCGGTAAACACACCTTTACCCGTACGAACTAAAATGGGAGTACACCTATGCGTAAGCCCAGCCTGAAGATCTCGAAGACTATCCCCAACAATAGGCACCCCTGTAAGATTAATCTTTAGTTGGGTAGCTATGTCGTCTAAAAGTCCACTTGCCGGCTTCCTACAATTACAATTATCTTCCGGTATATGGGGGCAAAAAAATATTCCATTCAGTGTAACGTTTGACTGAAATAATAATCTTTTAAGTTTAGCATGCATTGCATCGAGGGCATTGTAGCTAAATAAACCCCGACCAATACCAGATTGATTGGTAGCAATTACGATTTTATATCCTGAGCGAAAAAGCCTTACAATAGCATCGATGCTTCCTGGTATAGGTTTCCATTCAGCTGCTGACTTGACATAAGCATCCGAGTCTTGATTTATCACGCCATCTCGATCAAGAATAATTAGTTTGATCATAAGATAAGCCTTCCTAATATTTCAAATCTTGATAAAACTAGTCGACCATTTATTTCATTGGAGCCAAAAAAGATATGTCAGCTACTTCGAGAAACAGGGCCCTTAATTTCTGCAATATAACAAGACGATTCATTCGAATATCCTTATTATCAGCCATAACCATAACATCATCAAAAAATTTATCTACAGGTGTTGCGAGGCTGGATAATAGTTTTAATATTAAAGAGTATGATCTTTCTTTAATGAATGGTTTGATTTTTTTCTCCAGTTCGCCTATTAATTTGGCTAATACTATTTCTGACGGTTCAATCAAAAGCGATTCATTTAGTTGTTTCGGTACATTTTTTATAGAGTTCTTACTAAGTATATTTGAAACTCTTTTATTAGCACTTGCTAGGGATGCGCACTCCGGAAAACCTGAAAAAGTATTAACTGCATTTACGCGCTCATGTATGTCAAGTAGATTAGTTAGCTTTCTTGAAGCGACAGATAAAAAGACTACAGTTGGTATATTTTTTTCTTCATATACATATTTTAAACGATCTATGATGTAAGTAAGTACTTGCTTGCAGGTTTCGTCTTCATTGTTTATGTGCTGTCTATGTCCGGCTGCCGCCCTTTTGAGTGCTTCGAAAAGGTCTACATTTATTTTATGTTCAATAATTATTCTTAATAAACCTAGACTAGAGCGACGAAGTGCAAAAGGATCTTTTGATCCAGTTGGCTGTTCTCCTATACCAAATATACCAGTTAATGTGTCAAGTCGATCAGTGAGAGCCAAAGCAACCCCGGTATTTGTTGCCGGTATACTATCGCCTGAAAATTTTGGCATGTAGTGCTCTAAAATAGATTCAGCTACTTCATCTGCCTCTCCGTCATAAGAAGCATAATATTTACCCATTACTCCTTGAAGTGTTTCAAATTCATTAACCATATCTGTTACTAAATCTGATTTACATATCTCTGCAGCTCTAATTGAAAAAGCGTTATTAGCATTGACCAGAGGCGCTATGTATTTTATGAGAGAAACTAAACGAACTGTTTTCTCATATACTGAGCCTAATTTTTCTTGAAAAATAACAGTCTTAAGTGCCTCTCTCTTTTGCTGTAGTGTAGTTCTTTTATCTGACTCATAAAAAAAAGCAGCGTCGGATAACCTTGGCCGAATTACCCTCTCATTTCCGAGAATGATTTGGTCGGGATCTTTGCTTTCAATATTTGCAATTGTAATGAAAAGTGGAAGAAGCTTGCCATCAGCATCTACTAAGTGAAAATATTTTTGATGTTCTACCATTGAAGAGATTAAAGCTTCGTTTGGCACTGTTAAAAACTTTTTTTCAAAGCTTCCCATAAGTGCGATGGGCCACTCATTAAGGGCTGTTACTTCGTCTAGCAAAGCTTCGCCTATAACGGCAGTACCGCCCACCTTTTTAGCAGTTTCTTCTACAGATGACCGGATAAGTTCTTTTCGCTCAAAAAAATCAGCTATTACATTAGCCTCTCGGAGGGTTTTTTGATACTCAAGTGGCGTATTTAATATAATTTTTTCCCCATTATGAAATCGATGACCATACGTAATATTGCTTGACTCTTGACCCATAATTTTTGAATTTATAACTTTATTGCCAAAGAGGACTACGATCCATTGAATAGGGCGAACAAACTCAAGCACACTAGATCCCCAGCGCATATTTTTTTGGACAGGTAGCGAAGTGAGTGCTGATTCAATAATCTCTTTCGCTATTTTTACAGTTTTAGCACCAGCCATTTTTGATTTATAGCAAAGCTTCTCTTTGCCTTGTTCAATCTCGATCATGTCAAATAATGAATTTAATGGTATACCATTTTTTTTTGCAAACGCCTTACCAGCTTTAGAAGGGCTACCTTTTTTATCAAATGCAATTTCCTTAGGAGGGCCCCAAATAACGATTTCTTTAGTGGGGGCTTGTTCCTCTAAATCTTCAAGCAAAACAGCTATTCTTCTTGGCGTCGCAAAAACTTTTGATTTGTTAAATGAAAGAAAGTTACTATTAAAACCATTAATAATATGATCATGAAAAGCGTTAGCAAGTATCATAAGTGATTTTGGTGGAAGTTCTTCTGTGCCTATTTCCACTAAAAAATCTGCCATCATTTTTGTTCCTCAGCAGTTCTTATTGCCCTATCCGCCATTTCCTTTGATGCGAGCGGAAAGCCAAGCTTGTGTCTAGAATTAAAATATGCTTTTGCGACGGCCTTTGCCAAGGTTCGTATGCGTAAAATATATCTTTGTCTTTCTGTAACTGAGATTGCATGCCTCGCATCGAGAAGATTAAATACATGTGAAGCTTTCATGACCATTTCATATCCTGGCAGTGGGAGCCCTTTTTCTACAAGTTGTTTGCAATCAAATTCAAGTTTATCAAACATTTTTTTTAGAAAACAAACATCAGCTTCTTCATAATTATAAGCTGACATCTCAACTTCGTTTTGGTGAAATACATCTCCATAGGTCAACTTGCCGTTGGACCCTGCACTCCACATCAAATCGTAAACACTATTCACACCTTGAAGATGCATAGCAATTCGTTCAAGACCATATGTAATCTCTCCTGCAACTGGGAAGCATTCAAGACCCCCAACTTGCTGGAAATAAGTAAACTGCGTTACTTCCATACCATTCAGCCATACTTCCCACCCAAGCCCCCATGCCCCAAGTGAAGGTGACTCCCAATTATCCTCAACAAAACGTATATCATGGATTTTAGTATCAATACCCAGCATTTCTAGCGAATTTAAGTAAACCTCCTGTATATTTTTGGGAGATGGTTTTAGAACAACTTGAAATTGATAGTAATGTTGAAGTCGATTGGGATTTTTTCCATACCTCCCATCAGTTGGTCTTCTGCAGGGTTGGACATAAGCGCAGTTCCAAGTCTCTGGCCCTATAGCACGCAAAAAAGTAGCTGGATGAAAGGTACCCGCTCCTATTTCCATATCTAGCGGTTGCAAAATTACGCATCCATGATCAGACCAAAATTTTTGCAAGGATAAGATTAATCCCTGGAATGAAGAATCTTTTTCGGAATGTAACACTTAGATTTCCCCTTTGATATAATATTATCAATTATAAAGCTACAAACCACGAATAGTAAGCATTTAAAAAATTAAACCTCAATACTGGAATAAGGGCCTTCCTATATTTTTAAGATAAGTTCTATTTGGGGGGTCTGCTGAACGTTGATCTCATGTTACAAGAAGACATAGTCATCAAACTAGCCATCATCTGTTACTTAATGATGGTAGCCATGTAGCAATCGATGGCCAAAAAGATAAAAGCATCATAAGCAATATCTGTATCGCTATGAAGGGCATAACCCCCTTATAAATATCCCCTGTTTTTATGGCCTTGGGTGCGACACCTCTTAGGTAAAATAATGCAAAACCAAATGGCGGTGTTAAAAAAGATGTCTGTAAATTTATAGCTATCATAATTCCTAGCCAGATTGGATCAAGACCCATTCCAAGGAGGGCTGGAGCTATGATTGGGACTACTACATACGTTATTTCTATAAAATCAAGAATGAATCCTAGAAGAAATATCAGCAACATAACTAAAAATGTAGCTCCAAATAGACCCCCAGGGATATTTTTTAATAGACCTTCTGCTAGCTCATCTCCACCAAAGCCACGAAAAACAAGAGAAAATATAGATGCTCCAATTAATATTAGGAAAATCATAGAGGTGATTTCGGTAGTTTTTTGGGTTACTTTTTTTAACAAAGCATATGAAAGCCTATTAGCATTATAGGTGAGAAAAATTGCTCCAATTGCTCCTATACCGGCGGCTTCAGTGGGAGTGGCTAAACCTAATAGGATAGACCCTAGAACTGAAAAAATCAGTATTACAGGCGGCATTAAAGGTTTAAGTAGCTGAAAAAAACTATTTTTTATTTTTTGTTCAGTAAAAATTGGTGTAGATTGTGGTTCAAAACGTGCGACAAGCATCAAATAAGCTATATACATGATTATTAACAGCATTCCTGGGACAACTGCACCTAAGAAAAGATCACCAACGGATATAGCTCTTGGAGCAAAAATTCCCTGAGCAAGCTGGGCTTGCTGATAAGAATTTGCAATGATGTCACCCAGTAGCACTAAAGCGATTGATGGCGGGATGATTTGTCCAAGAGTCCCAGTCGCACAAATAGTCCCAGATGCTAGAGAAGGAGAATACCCCTGTTTAAGCATAGTAGGTAAAGAAATCAGCCCCATAGTTACTACGGTTGCGCCAACAATTCCTGTGCTAGCAGCCAACAGCATACCGACTACAACAACCGATATACCAAGCCCGCCTTTAAAATTTCTCAATAATTGAGACATACTATTCAGTAGGTTTTCAGCTAATCTAGACTTTTCTAGCATTACACCCATAAAAATAAATAATGGAACTGCTATTAGGACAGCATTATCAATTATTCCGTATAATCGATTTGGCAAAGCATGCAAAAAATCCATATCGAAGATGTTAATTACGTTACCATATAGTGCGAATAAAAGTGCAGTTCCTGCCAATGAAAAAGCGACAGAGTAACCCGCCATCATTATTATACAAACAGAAGCAAACATAATTATAGGAATGTATTCAAGCATCTGGCGCGCCCTCTACTTCACTTTTGTTTTTATCAAATAGAAATAAAGAATTTTTTATAACTTCAGAAACCCCCTGTAGTAAAATACATGCAGGCATAGTTATTAATAATGTTTTCAATAGATATATATATGGTAGGCCACCTGCCTCCCTTGAAACTTCTCGTATAAACCAACTGCTTATTACGTAATCCCAGCTGAGAGTTAAAATTACAATGCAAACGGGCATCAAGAACACTAATGTACCTAATATTTGAATTATCGCCTGAGTATGGGGACTGAACTTCTGGTAAAAAATATCGATACTAACATGCCCTTTTCTCTTTAATGTAAAAGCTGCTCCCATCAAAAAAACCAGCGCATGCAAGTAGGTTAAAGATTCTTGTAAAGCGATTGACCCGACTTCAAAAAAATAACGCATGAAAACTATTAACCCCGTTAAAAAAATCATTAAGAGGGTTGCCCATGAAATTATACAACCTGTCCACTCAGTAAAATTATCAATACTCGTTGGTAGCTTTCGAACATAGGAGTTAAATTTACAGTTGATTAGATTTTTAATACTCATGATATGCGTATATTTTACCAGTCAATTATCATTTATTGATTTTGTCATATTACTGTCATATGTGTAGATTAAAATTGTTTTTATAAAATAAAACATCATAGGAGATCCAATATGGGAATTAATAGTATCAAAAATTATATTATCGTTGTTTGCCTACTTTTTTTTAGCTCTACTCTGTGCGCCGCATCTCGTGACTATATCAGTGTTGTAGGATCTTCAACAGTATACCCTTTTGCCACAGTGGTGGCAGAGCGCTTTGGAAAAAATACTGGTAGTCTGACACCTAAAATAGAATCTACTGGTTCAGGTGGTGGAATGAAGCTATTTTGTTCTGGCATTGGTACAAAATACCCAGATATTACAAATTCATCAAGACGAATAAAAGAATCTGAGTTTAAGAAATGCCAAGATAACGGTGTAACGGAAATCGTCGAAGTTCTTATCGGTTACGACGGCATTGTATTGTCAAATTCTATTCAATCAAAAAAAATGAATTTAACACGTAAAGATATTTATTTAGCTTTGGCAGACAAAATTCCAAATTCAAACGGCAAATTGGTAAAAAATCCAAATAAAACCTGGCAGGATGTTAATCCTTCATTACCGGACAAAGCAATTGTCGTGATCGGTCCTCCACCCACGTCTGGAACTCGTGATGCTTTTGTAGAGCTTGCAATGGAAGGCGGAGCTAAAAGCTTCAAAGCTCTCAAAGCTTTAAGAGAAAGCAAGGATAGCAATAAAATTATAGAGATGATGAGAGATCTCGATATACCTGCGAGTGCTTTTAACGAGAAGGGTAAGAAAGTTTTTAAGGCAATCACTCATGCTATTCGCGAGGATGGCGCCTATATAGAGGCTGGTGAAAACGATAACTTGATTATTCAGAAATTAGAAGCTAATCCAGATGCATTAGGTATATTTGGATATTCTTTTTTAGATCAAAATAGTGACAAAGTTCAAGGCTCAACAGTTGAGTTAATAGAACCTACATTTGAAAGTATAGCTGACAAAAGTTATACGATAGCACGTCCCTTATACTTTTATATTAAAAAAGCACATATAAACGTTGTACCTCGAATTGCTGACTATGCTGTAGAATTTAGTAGTGAAAAAGCATGGGGTCCAGAGGGATATTTAGCTGATAAGGGTATGATTCCTATGAATAAAGATTTACGATCTAAGTTTTCAGACGACATAAGAAACATGACAATAATGAAAAGTCTGGAATAATTGGAGTCTCTTGCCCACCCCTTTGTTATAGTCTGCTTTGGTATTTCCCAGAGAGATTGCAAAAAAAATTTGCTTATTATTATGATAATATCCGGCTTGTGAGTATACTCATGAGCCGTTTTTTTAATTTCGAAATATGAAGGAATTTATGTAATGGGATTTGGTTCTTTAATTTTAGCTGTGCTTGGACTTAGCTTGATAGCATTTTATGCATCACGCGTAAAAGCTTTAAGTATGGCAAAACCTCTCGGCGGTATTCAGCAGCTGGCTTCACTACCCTTTTTTTATGGTATGCGTGCAGCAATATGGTGCGCCTTACCCCCATTAGCATTGTTAATCATGTGGTCTTTATTTGATAATCACATAATTAGCACAATAGTTATTAGCAATCTGCCAGATAGCGTCAAGCCAACTAATACCGATCAATATAATCTGTTAATAAACAGTATAGAAAATATATCAAGCGGTGCCCTAGATCCACAACTTGCTGACCCAAATCTTGTGTCTGCTTCAAAAATACTAGATCAGCTGAATAACACAGCCCAAAAATTACTAACTATATTAATATTATCCGTTTCTATTTTTTTTATGTCTTTTGCTTGGATAAAAGTTTCACCTAAATTGCATGCCAGGCAGATGGTTGAAAAAATGTTTAAATGGACACTCCTGATCGCCGCTTGTTTAGCTATTCTTGCTACGCTAGGTATTGTTCTTTCAGTATTATTTGAAGCAATAAGGTTTTTTCAGCTAGTACCGGCAAGTGACTTTTTATTAGGCACTGAGTGGAGCCCACAAATGGCTATTCGCTCAGATCAAGTTGGATCAACTGGAAGTTTTGGTGCCATACCACTATTTGTGGGCACCCTCTTAATTTCTTTTATTGCAATGTGTATAGCAGTTCCCGCTGGTCTAATGTCTGCGATTTATTTAGCAGAATACGCTAAACCTGTAGTGAGAAATTTTGCTAAGCCAGTGCTTGAAATTTTGGCAGGAATTCCAACAGTAGTATATGGATTTTTCGCAGCCTTAACTGTCACTCCCTTCTTACGAGAGTATGGTGAAACCATTGGATTAGAAATATCGTCAGAAAGCGCTCTGTCTGCCGGGCTTGTAATGGGGGTAATGATAATACCATTTGTCTCTTCTCTAGCAGATGATGTCATAACTGCAGTTCCACAAAGTCTCCGAGATGGCTCCTTAGGCTTGGGGGCAACTAAATCTGAGACAATTAAAAAAGTCATTTTTCCAGCTGCATTGCCTGGAATAGTTGGAGGAGTTTTGCTTGCAGTTTCTCGTGCTATCGGAGAAACAATGATTGTAGTGATGGCGGCAGGTTTAGCGGCAAAAATGACCATAAACCCACTTGAAACTGTAACCACAGTGACAGTACAAATTGTTACCTTGCTAGTAGGAGATCAAGAGTTCGATAGCCCTAAAACACTTGCAGCTTTTGCCTTGGGATTAATGCTATTTGTTGTAACTTTGGCATTGAATTTTCTAGCACTGCGTATTGTGAATAAATATAGGGAGCAATATGACTAGCCTATCTACAGCAGCCCGTGAAGAAAAAATTCGGTTAGGCCTAAAAAAACGCCACCGTGCAGAAACTCGTTTTCGATTATACGGTGCAACTGCTATTACATTTGGATTGATGTGTGTTCTCTTTTTATTTTTTGATATTACCAGCAAAGGGTACAAAGCTTTTCAGTTAACTTATATTAATCTTAACGTAACTTATGATGAAGATGTTTTGGGTGTAAGTGACGTAAGCAACCTTTCTCAAATGGCCTTGGGTGATTTCCATGGCGCTTTGAAGTCTGCCTTAAGAGACAGATTTACTGATGTTACTGGTCGCAAAAATAAACGAGAGCTTTATAGCATATTAAGCAACGGAGCTGGCTATACTCTACGTGACCAATTGAAAGAAAATCCGAACCTATTAAACACTTCAGCCAACATGTGGCTGATAGCCGATGACGATGTAGATACTTATTTCAAGAGTCTTAAAAATAAAGATGGCCCTTTCAGAGGAAGGATGACAAAGAATAAGGAGACTTGGCTGCAAAGCTTAATTGAATCTGGCGAAGTAGAGACACGCTTTAACTCAAATTTCTTTTCCAAGGGAGATTCTCGAGAGCCAGAGTTAGCAGGAATACATGGAGCTGCGATGGGTTCTTTTTATACATTACTTATTACGATAATTCTTGCTTTTCCGTTGGGTGTTGCCGCTGCAGTCTATCTAGAAGAATTTGCACTTCG
>MDTG01432502.1_pt1 | contig 39738 bp, 35 predicted proteins | sample 811421 | NCBI WGS metagenome assembly MDTG01 (sample SAMN05326645, study PRJNA326480) | marine metagenome | isolation source: seawater | place: Pacific Ocean: South East | collected 2011 | reverse complement strand
TTCTTGCATTGCTCTATACATCGCTGTCTCTAAAGTATAGATTAATTTTGCCGTCATTTATGGACGATTTAAGTCCCCTTCCTCAATATCATTTTTTAGTAAAAGGTAAGCATTTGAGGTGATCTGCCTAACTCTTCTTCTTGATATTCCATATTTTGTGGTAATAAGGGTAGTAATTGAAGAATTTACCTGCCCTTCGGCAACTAGTTCAGCCGCATGAGCAACTCTTGATTCTATATTCTTGCTTAGTAGCTCTTTTCAACATACCTTCAATATATACTCTATTTCTATGATTTGATTACATAAGAACCATTGTAATTACTGATATTATTTAATAATTAAGATTGCTATTTTTTCCCTTTTTGTTTCAAAATATAGTTAATAAAATAGATAAAAGCTAGATATGCTTATTTATCTTCTTACTTATTTTTGCTTGGACAAAACTGCACTTATTTCTGCACTTGGCTTTATTAAAAAACTGTCATAAATAAAATAATTACTAGTATTTACACTCCTTTTCGCTGCTATATGTAATGCAGTGGGGCAGCGGTTTGAGTCTGCTTGGCTCCACTTAATTTTTATTTTTTATATTGAGTGATTTTGAGATCGTTTTTGAAAAAGCATAACTTTTTTAAGTATTTGTCTAAGCTTTTTTAGGCTATTCTGCGCCCTAACATCTACTTATAAGAATTTTATCTGTTGCAGAAATGTAAACTTTAACTTGGGTTGGTCGTTCTATTTAAGGTATAGAAAAACAAAAAATAGTATTAATAAAAGTTTCTTATAGATTTATTTAGGTGCAAAGAACAACAGTTTTAACTGAACTTGATTGAAATGTTGAAAATAATTTGCAAAAGTTCAAGTTTTGAATTAGTTAAAATATGACATTCAAAATTAACCTCTTCACATAAATATTGTTAATTTAATAAAATTGAAACTTTTCAGTAAATTATTTTTGAAAAAACTAAATTATTATGCATAAAAGAAGTAAAGTTTTTTAATGTTCTAAATATTACAATCATAACAATGGAGAAAAAACTACTTATAGATAAATTGATGGAAAATCTAAAAAAGGAAATAAAAAAAATATTTCCTAGATATCCATATTTAAAAAGATTTTTTTTATATGGGAACTGGAGAATATTATTTTCAATAAGTAGAAAAAATATTAGAAATTTTACGAAAGCCAATACTAAACTATTTTCAAAATCTTTTTTAGGAAATTATGTTATTCCTTCTAAAGTATTATTAAAAATATTTGAAAAATTACAATCTTCGAAACAAATAGTAGTTTTTTCCTTGGGATTAGGAAAGCAAATTTCTTTTGATAAGGATATAAGAGATATTTTTGCATCAAAAATTTTTCTTGCTGGCTTCGAACCATCAAAAGATTGTTATTCTTACTGTGATGAAGCTAAAGTTTTCGATTTTCTGAGTAATGCAGCTATTGTTGACGAGAAAACATATTCTTTGTACTCCAAGAAAGAACTTTCATTACAAGGGGCGCATGTTGTAGAGTCAAGTTTATTCAAAAAGCAATTTAAATCTAAAAGAGACGAAAAAACAATAAAAACGCTAACTCCTAATCTTGCTCTAAAAGAAACTGGTTTAAATAGAGTTGATTTTTTAAAAATTGATATAGAAAATAATACAATACCAGTTATAAAAGATTTTATAAAACTTGATAATCCCCCATACATCATAGTTGGAGAAATAGAACCGTATTCTTTTAATAAAAGGAAATTATCATATAGTGACTATATAAAAAGTTTAGAATTATTCTTTAATGAACTAAAAGGAAAAAACTATAATTTCATTTCAACGATAGATGAAAGAAAAGATGCAAAATATCTTGCAATTGAATTTATAGCAGTAAATGAAAGATTATTAGAAGCATAATTATTTAACTTTTCTCTTTTTGCATCTAGGGCAAACTAATGGTTTCCTTGATCAAATGAACCAATCTTCTCTTTCTGTTCTAAGATAATATCCATAAGTATTGTTTTAGCTTTGGTTCTTGAAGTTATAGTTTTGATGTTTGTATAGCATCAGATTAGTTATATCCTTTCATCTAAGTATCTCGGTAGATCTTTCATCATTACCCATCCATTTACTTGCAGTTGTAATATTCATATTCATATTGGCGGTGCGAAATAAATAGCTATGCCTTAAGTCATAAACTTGAAATTATTTATTAGTTTTTACAGCAATTTATTTTTTATATAACTATTATTGGGTTATAAAAATTCTGGTTCATAATCAATCGCTTTATTAATAATGTATTTTTTATGAGCATGAAAAATATTTAATTCTTTTGCCCATTATTGAAATTTTTGATAACGGTTATTTCTGTAAACTTTTCCAAAGATAAAGCTTTTTTATCTCAATTATTATAAAATAATTTTTAAAATAATAGTTAGTTTTTCTTCTTTTCCCGTTTAAAAATCTAAAGTTTTATTGAATTATATTTTAATATATGGAAAAAATTACGACCTATAAAGCTCAGGAAATAAGAGCTTATGTAAAAGAGAGGCATAATTGGGGAGCTTATTTTGTGATTGATGATTTTATAAAAAATGAACTTTTCTGTGCACTTTGTAGTTCTTACAATAAGTTAAAGACTAATAAAGCAGTATTTGATAGTAGCAATGAAGCAAGTGTTTGGAGGGAAAAAGAACCAAAAGGAATTAACTTAATGTTTGGTGGGGCCGGAGCAAATATTAAAGACTTTAAAGAAGTATTAGAAATTGGGAAAGAATGGAAAGTTTTCTTGGAAACAATATATTCAGATTCTTGTTTTAAATATTTGAATGAAATATTCTCTAATACCGAAGCTTTTAAAAATAATGTAACTTTGGAAGATATGAGGGAAGGAAAAATTGGTTGTAAATTAAGCTCTCAAACAAATAATTTCGGAGATAGAATTCATCAAGATAGCATACAAAAAGTCCTCTCTTTTTTATTATATTTGGATAATAAAGATTGGAATAATACATGTGAGGGCGGTACAGACCTGTGGGAGGTGACTGATAATGTTATCCCATATGATAAATCTAATAAGTCTTTGGATATTAAGCTTAGGCAGGGAAGATTTAATGCAAAATCGCATTCGCTGAAACATTCTGAAGCCGACAAAATTAAAAAATTTTTATCAATAGATTTTAAGCCTAATAGATTCGTGGGATTTGTAAGGACATCTAATTCTTATCATTCAGTCCCACCAAGAATACTTCCAAGTAATATTACAAGAGATTGTTTTCAAATAAACATTTGGAACTTTAATCGCAAACGTAAATATTCAAAAATTCAACAATTAATAAATTTCCCTGGAAAGGTTTTTAAGAAAATTAGTTCGAAAATAAACTCCTAATTAATATTGGTTTTAATATTTATTATTGACTTTTAAAGCTTTTTTATATTAGCTTAACTCTGAATTTATTCACGCCTTAACAAATATTTATTTAGGGTATCCTGTCTATAATAATTACTTTTTACCATTCTTTGACTGCATATTATCAGATGTTCAAATCCATCGTCTCTATAAAATTATTATTATATTGTGATTTTTAACACAAAATAAAATATAGTAATCAGTGATGAAACATATCAAAAATTTATTTTGAATTTATGCGAGTTTTAATTACAGGAGTTGCTGGTTTTATTGGTTTTCATCTTGCTAAACGTTTGATAATGGAAAATCAAGATGTAATTGGTATTGACAATATAAATAATTACTATGATAAGTCATTGAAGAAGGCCAGACTTAAACAACTTATAAAAATTAAAAAAGATAATTATGAATTTAAAGAAGTTGATCTTTGCGATAAGAAATCAATAAATTTAATTTTTGATAAATTTAAGCCGCAAATAGTAATTAATTTAGCCGCTCAAGCAGGTGTAAGATATTCAATAGAAAACCCAAATGCCTACTTAGATTCAAATCTAATTGGCTTTATGAATATCATAGAAAACTGTAGAAAAATAAAGCCACATCACTTTATATATGCAAGTAGTAGTTCTGTTTATGGTGGTAATACTAATTTGCCTTTTAGTGAATGTGATAATGTTGATCATCCTGTCAGTCTTTATGCTGCCACCAAAAAAGCGAATGAATTAATTGCACATTCATATAGCCATTTGTTTAATATTCCTTCTTCAGGCTTAAGATTCTTTACTGTTTATGGCCCATGGGGAAGACCGGATATGGCTTTATTTTTATTTACAAAAGCAATTATTGATGGTGAACCAATTAAAGTTTTTAATCAAGGAGAAATGATAAGAGACTTTACATATATAGATGATGTTGTTGAAAGTTTATGGAGACTAATGAAAAAGCCGCCGATGAGAAATGATGAGATAAATAAAAATCTGATTAATCCTTCAAATAGTTGGGCTCCCCATAGAGTATTTAATATTGGTAATTCTAATCCTATTCCCTTAATGAAATTTATTGAAGCATTGGAGGATAATTTGGGAAAAAAGGCAAATAAGATTTATCTACCTATGCAACCAGGCGATGTAAAAGCCACTTCTGCAGATACAACAATTTTGGAGGAATGGATAAATTTCAAACCTAAAACTACTGTAAAAGATGGTATATCTAATTTTGTCCAATGGTATAAAGACTTCTATTCAATTTCCTAACTTATAAATTTATGAATAAATTACCAAATATAAATGAATGTAGTCTGGCAATAATTGGTTTAGGTTATGTTGGATTACCTGTTGCAATTGAATTTGCTTTAAAAAAGAAGTCAATCTTAGATAAATCTAGATTAGTTCGAGAAATAATTGGATTTGATATAAATGAGGAAAGGATAAATCAATTAAAAAATAATATAGATATTACAAAAGAAATTGATACTGAAATTTTAGAAAAAACTAAAAATATATTTTTTACCAATAATCCAAAACATCTCTCTAATGCAGAAATTTATATTGTTACTGTCCCAACACCAATTGATAATAATAAGAAGCCAGATCTATCGTTGTTAAAAAAAGCATGCAAGACAATTGGTTTAGCAATTAAAAATAGAAAGTTGGAATCTATTCCTGTAGTTATTTTTGAAAGTACTGTCTATCCTGGTGCGACTGAGGAAATTTGCGTACCAATCATAAAAAAACATTCTGGATTTGATATTTATGATGGTGAAGGAAATAAGAATAGAAATTCTTTTGCATTTGGCTATAGTCCCGAAAGAATAAATCCTGGAGATAAAAAACATAGAATTTCTATGATTATAAAAGTTACGAGTGGTAATAATGAAATTGTTTCATTATGGGTTGATAAATTATATGGCTCAATAATTGACGCTGGCACACATAATGCAAAAAGTATAAAAATTGCTGAAGCTGCAAAAATAATTGAGAATACTCAAAGAGATCTAAATATTGCGCTGATCAATGAATTATCAATTATTTTCGAAAATCTAAATATCGATACTTTAGATGTTATTGAAGCTGCTCAAACAAAATGGAATTTCTTACCATTTAAACCTGGACTAGTTGGTGGACATTGTATTGGAGTTGATCCTTATTACTTAACATATAAATCAATAATTTCTGGCTATGTTCCTCAAGTAATACTTTCAGGTAGAAAGATTAATGATAATGTAGGCTTTAGATATGTTGATAGATTAATTAAAATCTTACATGATAAAGGCATACAAACATCGAAACTGAAAGTTTTAATATTGGGTTTCACTTTCAAAGAAAATTGTCCTGACATTAGAAATACTGGTGTTATGAATATTATTAATGCCTTGAGAGAATTGCAAATAGAATTTGAAGTCTTTGACCCATTAGTTAAAAAAAGAGATGCTCTCAACTCCTACAATTTAAATATTGAAAATGAGATCCCTAAAGACAAAAAATACGCTTTAATTATTGTTGCGGTCTCTCACTTTATTTTTACAAAATATGATATTTCAATTTGGAAGTCTTTATGTACTAAAGAATCAATTATTTTTGATTTAAAAGGAATTGTTCCCAGAAGCTTAAATCCTATTAGACCCTAATTGCTCAAAATTTTTAAATAACTCAAAAGGATTTATTCTATTAATTTTATTATTTTGTTCATTACATAATTAGTGCCAAATTTTGTTAAATGATCGCCATCAAAATAATATTTTCTATATTTTTCATGATCATCACAACAATCAATTTCTTCTAAAGTATTAAAAAATTTGAGATTTTTTATTGTTCCTATTCTTGTTTTAAGAGCATTATTAAATATCTTTGCATTTTCTTTCTCTTCTGAAAAAATCCATGAAGGAGGATTAGGTCTAAACCATTCTTTAGCTGTTATTTGGTAGAAAGCATTTCTCATGCCTGCTCCGAATAAAATAATGTTAATCCCTTTATCTTCTGCCCTTCTAGCAAATTTTACAAGCGATTCAGTATAAATATCTAACTTTTTTGTCCCATTCTTTGGCAAACGCTTATTTTTATCGTATATATGATTTTTTACGTTTCTTAAAGAATAATCACCTAAATGAGTCAACATATATATGTTAATTACAACGTAGTCATCTTTTTTTAATACCTCTAGGATTTTTTCAGTGGCTTTATAGGAAAATATATCGCATGATTTTGTTTTGACCCCATTTATTGGATGCGGAAATGGACAGCCACTATGAGAGTAATGAATAACATTCCACCCATTTTTATAAAACTTTTCTTGTGAACTTGCTAGCACAGAGGTATGACTATCCCCGACAAAAGCAATAGATTTATTATTTGGATTTTCATTATTTAACATAATACATTCTTTAAGTATTATATCGATTTCATTGAAATCTTTGATTTTTTCGGACACATGACAATTTCTTTTTAAAGCATTTTGCTTTCGATTATTCTTATCAAAGTTCCAATTAATATCGGTGGAATTTTCATTTTTTTGATTATTACCAAGATATAGTTTTCCTCTAAGTGGCTTAAGAAAAATAATTAAAGAAGTTGCTGAAATTATTAAAAGTAAAAAACCTTTTATTATAGTGCCTAAACTTTTTGGTGACCATTCTTTTTTTCTAAAAGGGGATTCAATTTTCTTGTATGATAATAATGAAATATAGTAAATCAAAAATAATTGAATTGGTATCGACCACCAATGTATACCAATTGTTAAACGACTAATAACTAATATTCCCCAATGCCAAAGGTACAAAGGGTAAGATATTAGTCCTATAAAAACAACTTTTTTATTAGAAAATAAATTGTATAAAAGAGAATCTTCTTTTATACATAAGATAAAAACGCCAGATAAAATTACTATTAAAATAGTAGCTGGTATCGCAAATGATACTGGTAGAAACATCACTCCTATTATTAATCCAATAATTAAACTTGGAGAGTAGTTTTTTATCTTTGATATAAAATAATTTGATTTATTAGAGATCAAAAATAAAAGGCAGCCGAATGACATTTCCCAAAAACGATTAGGAGTTAGAAAATATGCAGCAGAGGGATTTTTAGAATAAATATATATAAAGGAAATTAGAGATAAGGAGGATATAAAAACAAGCAAATTAAATAGATTTTTCTCTCCATTTGCTTTTTTTCTACTAAATCCTGTAAACCAAATTATAAATGGGAATATTAGGTAGAACTGCTCTTCTACTCCTAAAGACCATGTATGAGCAAAAAGATTATAGTCAGTCGATTCTGCAAAATAATCAGTTGATATATTAAATAAATAAATATTTGAAAATCCAAATAAAGATGCAAAGCCCGTTTTTATAGAAACTGAAGGATTAGGATTAAAAAAACAAATAAAAATGGTGCTTATTAAGATAAATGTCACCAGCGCAGGTAAGAGCCTTTTAACTCTTCTCTCATAAAAACTTAAAATAAATTGTTTAAAATTACTACTTTTTCTTCCTGCTAATGATGATGTAATGACAAAGCCTGATATTACAAAAAATATATCCACACCTAAATAACCACTTTGTAAAAAATTTTTATTAAAGTGATTTATTATTACTGATAATACTGCAAAAGCTCTAAAGCCATCTATTTCAGCTCTATAGTTAACTTTTTGAATTAAGAGATCCTTATCAACTTGCATTTTTAATTTGGATTCGTTTAATTAATAGAATTAGAAGTTTAACTTAAATTCTAATACAAAACTTTTCGACATTTAAAAGATAAAAATATTTGAAAATATTATTTATGAATTTTTCTTATTATCTAAATTCCATTAGATTTTTGTAATACAACAAACTATCTAAAAACAAAATTCTTTTGACTAAAGTAAGAAAATAAAATAAGTAAAGGAACCAAAAAGACAGCTGTTAAGTTTTTATTTACACCCAAAAAGAAAAATATTTGAATAAAACTAAAATTGAAGAACCACAAAAGTAAAGCTAAAAATAAATATTTTCTAAAAATAAAATTGTTTAGATTATTCAATTTAAAAACTTTTTTTCCATATAAATAAAATCCTAAAATTAAATTAATAAATTGACTTAGAATAGTAGCGAAGAAAATAGGCATTTTTAGTAAAGATATATGCAAAACAATATTTGTTATTAAGAAATTAAAAGTACCAAATAATAAAAATAATCTTCTTTCCTCTAAAAGTTTAAAATTCTTTATAACTTTTATTAAGATTAAAAGTTTTCGTTTAGAAACTTTTAAAAGATGAATAAACAATTTACGGATTACCTACTGTCCAAACATTGAAACCTATATTTTTTAAAGAATTAGAATCTATATAATTTCTTGAGTCAAATATCCATGCAGGTTTTCTCATAATATTATACAAATTACTCCATTTTATATTTTTAAATTCTTCCCACTCAGTTAAAATTAAAACTGCATCTGCACCCTCAGCAGCTTCAAAAGATGTTTTACAATAAAACCAGTTTCCTTCGCATTCGATGTCTTTTAATTCATTAACAATTTGTACTTCCTTAACTTTTGGATCATAAAAAGTTAAGGTTGCCCCTTCTTGAAGAAGATCTCTAGATATTTCAATAGTAGGGGATTCCCTTGTATCATTTGTATTAGCTTTAAAAGAAAATCCAAATATTGCTAATTTTTTGTTTGATACAGTCCCAAATAGATTCTTTATAACTAAGGAGTAAATTCTTTTTTGTTGCCATAAGTTTATTTTGACAACCTGCTCCCAATAATCTGCAACTTCATGTAAACCATAAAATCTACTAAGATAAACAAGATTTAATATATCTTTTTTAAAACAACTACCTCCAAAACCCGGGCCTGAATTTAAAAATTTATTTCCTATCCTTTTATCTGCACCAATAGCTCTGGAAACTTCTTGAATCTTTGCTCCTGTTGATTCACATAAAGCAGAAATGGAATTAATTGAGGATATTCTTTGTGCTAAGAATGCATTAGCTACTAATTTTGATAATTCTGAACTCCATAGGTTTGTAATAATGATTTTTTGAGGATCAACCCAATTTTCATAAATACATGAAATTTTACTTATAGAAAATTCATCCTCCCCACCTATCAAAACTCTATCTGGATTTTGAAGATCATTTATGGCAGAGCCCTCTGCAAGAAATTCAGGATTAGATATTATAGTAAAAGTTTTTTTTTCACTTTTATTTTTAGTATTAGAACCAATAAATTGAGAAGAATCAAGAATATTTTTAATTGTTTCTGCAGTTTTAACAGGTAAGGTACTTTTTTCAACCACAATTGTATGCCCTTTTAAAAACTCAGCAATTTGTCTAGCACATGACTCTATCCATTTCAAATCACTTGCATATCCAGCTCCTAAACCATTTAGCTTAGTTGGAGTATTTACAGATATAAAAATTACATCTGCATTTTCAATACCTTTTTTAATATCTGTAGAAAAATTTAGGTTTTTACCTCTACATTCTTTTATAATTTCTTCTAAACCAGGTTCAAAAACAGGAAGACATTTTAAGTCTGAACTATTCCATGCTTTTATCCTATTAATATCTATATCAACCACATCAATTTTTATCCCTGGGCAATTTTTTGCTATTACAGCCATTGTCGGCCCCCCTACATAACCAGCACCTATACAACAAATATTTTTAATCAATTTTATAAGTAATTTAAATTTCTTTATTTTAACTTATTTCAAAAAGTTTAGTTCAATTTTTATTATATTTATTTAATAATATTTATTCTTTAATGTATCACTTTACTGATTCAATAGTGGTGTAAAATCAAGAAAAAGAATTTAACAAATGTCCATCACAAGGAACTTAGTTACTGGAGGTTGTGGCTTTCTAGGTTCACATCTTGTTAAGGCATTATTAAAAAAAGGAGAAGAAGTTATTTGTTTGGATAACTTTTATACCGGTAGTAAACAAAATATCATTGAATGTCAAAATGAATTTAATTTTGAATTAATTAGGCATGATGTAACAGAACCTTTAAGAATAGAAACAGACAGAATTTGGCATTTAGCTTGTCCTGCTTCACCTGTTCATTATCAATTCAACCCAATTAAAACAACAAAAACAAGTTTTATGGGCACTTATAATATGCTTGGATTAGCAAAAAGAGTAGGGGCTAAATTTTTATTAGCTAGTACTAGTGAAATATATGGTGATCCAGAAGAACATCCTCAAACAGAATCATATAGAGGTTCTGTCAATACTACAGGGATAAGAAGTTGTTATGACGAGGGTAAAAGGATTGCAGAGACACTCTGTTCTGATTATCAAAGATTGCATGGAGTAGATATTAGGATAATGAGAATTTTTAATACTTATGGTCCAAATATGAGAAGTGATGATGGCAGAGTTGTTAGTAATTTCATTGTAAAAGCGTTAAAAAATGAAAAAATTACAATTTACGGAAATGGTGAACAAACAAGATCATTTTGTTATGTTGATGATTTAATAAATGGAATGATTCTACTGATGGAAAGTAATTATCAAAAGCCTATTAATATTGGAAATCCAAAGGAGTTCTCAATCAAAGAACTTGCTAGTTTAACAAAAAATATTTTAAATCCAAATTTAGGATTAGAGTTTAAAGAACTTCCTCTCGATGATCCAAAGAGGAGAAAACCTTGTATCAAGTTGGCCAAAGAAATACTGAATTGGGAGCCTAAAATAGAATTAGAGGAAGGGCTTTTAATAACTTCAGAATGGTTTAAAAAGAAGTTTAATAAAATTTAAAAAATCAAATAATTTTCATATAAGAGCTAGTATGAATATATTTTTTATTATTGTATTTAATTGAACCTAAATAATTATCAAACAAACATATCAAATGTTTTAATAATTGGATGTGGTGGTGCGGGCTTAAGAGCTGCAATCTCAGTAAAACAAGCCGGTTTAAATGTTCATATTTTAGGTAAAAGACCAAAAAGCGATGCACATACAGTATTAGCAGCAGGTGGAATTAATGCAGCCTTTGGAAATTTAGATTCAGATGATTCTTGGGAAGAGCATTTCAATGATACATATAAGGAAGGTTACGGTATTGGCAATCCCCTAAAAATAGAAATAATGGCAAAAGAGTCTCCGCAATTAGTTGAAGAGATAGAAAGTTGGGGAGCGAACTTAGCAAAACTTAAGAACGGTAAATTAGATCAAAGATTTTTTGGGGCTCACAAATATAGAAGAACATGCTACTCAGGAGACTTCACAGGTTTAACAATATTGAGAACACTACTAAAAAAAGTAGAAACTCTTAATATTCCCATTTATGACTCTGAATATGTCACCGAGCTTTTAATTAAAGATGATACTTGTTTTGGTGCTCTATCATTTAACACAGCTTCCTCTATAAAAACAATACACCTAGCCGATTCAGTAATTCTATGTACTGGTGGCCATACAAGAATTTGGAAGAAAAGTTCTTCTAGAAAAAATGAAAACACAGGAGATGGATTTTATTTAGCACTTGAAGCGGGATGTAAATTAATAGATATGGAAATGGTTCAGTTTCATCCATCTGGCATGGTTTTGCCTGAAGAGATTGCAGGGACACTTGTTACTGAAGCTGTCAGAGGGGAGGGAGGAAAGCTTTTTAACAATAAAGGTGAGAGATTTATGGAAAAATATGATCGTGAAAGAATGGAATTGTCAACTAGAGATAAAGTTGCAATGGCAAACTACACAGAAATTAGTGAAGGGAGAGGGACTTCAAATGGAGCAGTATATTTAGATATAAGTCATAAAAGTAGAGATTTTATACTTGATAAATTACCAACAATTTACAGACAATTTCTTGATGCACAAATGATTGATATCTCTATATCACCAATGGAGGTTGCACCAACTGCTCACTACTCAATGGGTGGGATATTAGTTGATCCTGAGGATTTATCAACATCTATTAAAGGATTATTTGCCGCAGGAGAAGTTGCAGGAGGACTTCATGGTGCAAATCGACTGGGTGGTAATTCTCTCGCTGAAATACTAATTTTTGGAAAACGTGCAGGAATAGCAAGTGCGGAATATTCAAAAAAAATCAATTGCCAATTAAGATCGAAGGCAGTTATAGAGAATGCCAATAAAAAAATTAATAATTTTATAAAAAAGGGGAATGAACTTATAACTCCACTACAAAATGATTTGCGTCAAATAATGTGGAAATATTGTGGAGTTGTCAGAAATAAAGAATTACTAAAAGAAGGATATCAAAAAATCAAATCTTTAAAACATAAATTAAATGATGTCGATGTTAGGATTAATGAGAATAATTGCCAAGATCTTGCATTAGTTTTTGATTTAAAAGCTTCACTTTTAAGTGCTGAAGCGACAATTATTTCAGCCTTAGAAAGAGAAGAGAGCAGAGGTGCACATCAAAGAAGTGATTTTCCAGAAATAAATAATAATTTAAAATTTAATTGTTTAGTTGAAAAAGATAATAAAAATAATAATTTGAAAGTTTCTAAATTGCCATTGAAAAAATTAAGAACAGATCTAATTAATATTATTTCTATTACTAAAAAAGATAATAATTTAAAGGGGAAATTATTGGAATGATAAATTATGATTGTAATTGATAATTATTTTTAAAATTGCAGATTTAATAAACAAAATACTTTTAATAACTTTAAATAATTTTGACATAAATCTTTTTAAATTTTTATCAAATGCTCTTAAGAATTTAATAATAAAAACTATTAAATTTAAAAAATTCTTATATTATCATAAGTTTTATTTTTAACCAAATATATAAATATCTTCATATTTAATTATAAGCTTTTTAGAAAAATTAAAGAAATAATTTCAATAACTTTTATATGCCCAACAAATTATATAGTTGGATCTTTAACTAATTTTGTTATGGTTAAACTTAGGAAAAAAGTGAATTCTATTAAAAAATAATTATGCAATATGAATAAAAATTTAAATATAATAGACATACTAAGGTTATAGTATTTTAATTGTTAAAAATTTTTCAAATATAATTTTATTAATTGCTATAATGGCACTTTAAAGAATTCTCATGGGACTAAAATCGGAGATAGAAGATAAAGGATTCTCAGTTGTAAAGCTTCCAAACAAAAGTATTATTTATGATCTAAAGGAAATCATTGAAAAAGAAGCTAATAAATTATTAGCATTAAATGATACTGATGAATATCATACAAATTTAATAGAACTTCAAACAAAAATAAACTTAATGGGCACTAGAGATAAATTAATTAAGGAACTAAAAGAGGAATTAATTGATTTTCACGGGTCTGATATTTTAGGTGCTCAGACAATTGTCTATTTAAGGGGGGTGAGACCAACATCAAAATATAGCGCAATAAAGCATGAAGCTTTACCTATGCATAGAGAGAATTTTTATTGTGATGATGAGTATATTAATCATCAATTAAATATGCACTTCCCTCTATTTAATTACAATGAGAAAACTTGCATGAGGTATTACTCTAATAGTCATAAAATTCCTGATGAAAATCTTGATCTCCAAAAAAAAGATGCAAAATATTCAGGAGTTGAACGTTTTTCCAAGGGACATAAATTAGGATTGCCTTATAATCCAAAGATTATTCAAAACCTAATTAGTATGAAAGATCATCTTCCCGCACCATGTAAAGAGGGGGATGCGTTTTTATTTAGTTCAAAATTAATTCATGGGGGAGGTGATAACCTATCAGAGGAAATTAGATTTAGTTTAGATTTTGCTACTCTTCCAAAAAAGTGGTTGCCAAATATCAAAAAGGAACATTTCGCCTCTTACTCAAAAAGTAGTTCTCATTTTTTAGAATTATCAATAAATAATATTTAAAATCATATTAAAATGAATATAAGTTGTTAAAAGATTTCTATCCAAAAGTTATGAAAAAAATTGTTGTAGCTGGCACTGGTTATCCTGAAATAATTAGTATTATTGAAGAGATGAAGATAGAAGATTATGAATATAAACTTATAGGTTTTTTAGATGATAATATTAAAAATGCAAAGCGAAATTTATTTGGTTACGAGATCTTGGGAGGTTTTGATTGGATTATAGATAATAATGATGTTGAAGTCGTAAATTCTATATATAGAGATTGTGAAATAAGATATCAAACCACACAAAAACTACTTCAAATGGGGGCTAAATTCAAGAAAATTATTCACAAGAGCGCATCAGTAGATCCAAGAAATGTTGGGAATGGCTGTATAATTGGCAAAAATACTATTTTAGAAAAAGGTTCTTTTATTGATGAACATTGTGTAATTCTTCATAATTCAGTTATTGCTCATGATACAACTATTGGTAAATATTCATTCGTTGGACATAATGTTTCAATTCAAGGTTTTAATGAAATAGGTAGAAAGGTATTTATTGGAACTGGAAGTAATACTTGTCCAAATATAATTGTAAATGATGGAGCAAAAGTTGGTCTTAATTGTAGTATAGTATCCAGCGTAACTGAAGACGCTGTTTTAATACCATCATTACCAAAAAGAATAAAATGAATTCACTAGTAAGTATTGAAAAAGTAAAACAAATATTTGAAGATTTAGGGTTTGATAATTTTTCAGATATAAATGAGGAAAGTTCTTTTATAGGAAAGAATTCTCAATTTAGTTCAATAGAGATAGTTAGTTTTTTATCATCTTTAGAAGAAATTTATAGCTCCAATGGTTTTAATATTGATTTATTTGAAATATTTAATGAAACATCAGAACCTCCAGAAATGACTTTTAAACAACTATTCAAAAAAATTGCAACTCTAACAAATGTTTGATGTTTCTTTATTTATAATTGGGCAAAGTCATCCCAAGTTAAAAAATAAATTAAAAAGTAAATTTAAAAAGGTTTATCAATATAATCATCTTGAATTGTTTCACAATGAAATTTCAAAAAAAAATCACAATGAGTTATCAGACTGCATTTTCCTTCCAGATTTAAATTTCTTTCAAGAATTTTTGAATGAAAAAGGAGAATTACAAACAGAAAATTTATTTAAAGAGATTGATAAGTTATTAATTTTTTTTGAGAATGTAATATTTTCGCCAATACTTAATTACGATTTCTTAAATAAACATCCTCTCTATTCCTGGGATAATATTTTTTTAGAAATCAATAGCATAATTAAGAAATACAGAAATAATGAAAACTTTATATATATCGAGGAAGTAAAAGAGGATATTTTAGAAAGAGCTAAATTAAGATCTATATTAATGTTCAATTCCAAAGTTTCTAATGGACATTTAGAACATATTTTTAGTACTGTCATAAGAGCAAATTATCAAAAGATTGAACCTGTAAAATTAATTATCGTTGATGCTGATAATACATTATGGGGAGGAATAGCTTCTGAAGATAGTTTTGAAGATATAACATTAGGAAGTCATTCATTGGAAGGTGAACTATTTATTTTATTTCAGAAACAACTATTAGCTTTAAAAGAAAGAGGTTTTCTATTGGCTATTTGTAGCAAATCAAATATTCACTCTACATTAAAGATTATTAATAAATATCCTGAATGTTTTTTAAAGGAAGATCACTTTGTTTCTATTAAATGCTCTTGGAGTCCTAAATCTGAAAATATCAAAGCGATCATAAGTGAACTTAATCTAAGAACCAGTTCTGCTTTATTTATTGATGATAGTTATCACGAAATTGATGAAGTTAAGTCAAATTTACCAAGTATTAAAACTCTCTTTTTATCAGAAGATATATTTTCTAGACCTAAGCAACTTAGAGACTCTATATTTACAACTGGAGAATTCCCCTCTGAGGAATCAAAAAATAGAACTAAGTCATATAAAGAGAATGAAAGGCGTTTATTGGATAAAGAGAAATTATTTGATGCAGGTAATAATTACGAAAAGTGGCTCAAATCACTTAAAACACTTGTAACATCAAGTCTATCTATTAATCCTCTAGAGAATAAACGTATAAAACAGTTATCTATAAGATCAAGACAATTTAATACTAATCCTAAATTAATAAAAGATATTAAGAAGCTAGCTAATTCGCAAGCATATACATTCAATTTAAAGGATAAGCATGGAAGTTTAGGATTAATTGGTATTGCAATTTTCAAGATTGAAAAAAATATTTTTGAAATTCAACAAATAATTTTAAGTTGCAGATCATTCAGTAGGGATGTTGAAAAACTTATGATTTATTTCATGCTTAGAAAGTGGGAAGCTTCAAAATTAGAATTTATTAAATTTTTATTAGATCCAGAAATAGAAAATGATAATTATGGAAAAAAATTTATGTTAAATAATAAAATAAAAACTAATCATCTTCTTACAAAAAAAGAAATACCAGATCACTTATTTAGAATTCCAAATTATTTAAGTCTTAAGGATGAATAAATATGAAATCTAAATTTATCGATAATAATTTAGTTAATAAATATTGCTTTTTTAGTGGGGATAATAATCCTTGTCATCAGGAGCAATCATTATTAGACCAAAAAAAAAGAATAATTCATGGTGGTCTCTTATGTGACACTTCAATTAGTAATAATAGAAATTTAAAATTAAAAAATATGACAAGACTTAAAATTTCATTCAATAATTTATTGAGTGTTCCTTCATCTATAAATACAATTTTATTAAAAAAAGAAGAGGATAAATATAAATTTTCTATAAATAATCTTAGTAATAATGTTATAAACTATGTCACTTATTTTTCTGAACAGAAATTCCCATATCCTTTAAATACAATAGAATTTAAGAATTTTGATGAAATAAAAATACCTAATAAATGGGAAGAAAATTTTAGTAAAAATAAAGTTTATAAGCTAGGAGAATATTTAATAAAAGACAATTTCTACAAGGATTCAACTTTAGATGCTAAGTATAGTTCAAGCTTAGGGATTCTTTCTAAAATTGTAGGTATGTACATACCAGGTTTAAACTCAACAAGTGCTCTTTATGATATTTATTATTCTAATAGAAATGATTCACATCTTTATCTAAAAATAATAAATGTTATTCCTTCAGTCTCTATATTAAGAATTGTGGTACAGACAAAATTTTTTCAAGCAATAATTAATGCCAAAAATAAATCTCCATATTAATAAATTTATTTTTTTAAATCTATAAAATGTCTTTAAAGAACTTTTTTAGCATATCTTCAATAAATAATCTTATAGATTATTTTTCAAAAACATTTTCTTCAATTCAAACTCTAATTTATATTTATTAAATCTTGTTTTATGTCTAATTTTTTTGAAAATTTGTTTTTTAGTTTGCCAAAAACAAAATTTATTTGTTAGAGATAATTTTTCATAAGTTCTTGGGGCAAATATTATATAATTAACATTAGAGAAGATTGCTACAGAAGAAGTTCCACCTCCTTTAAATTGATAATGAAAATCTGAGTTCAATATTAACAAAACATCCTCAATAAAACTATTAGTGAAATCCTTTGAAAAAGTGAGAGAAAGATTATATTTTTCTGAAATTTTTTTAAAATGATTTGTACCATTTACATCAGATATTATTACTATATCCTTATCTGGCAGATACTTTTTTAGAAGTTTATAAGTTTCGATTAATTCTTCTTCAGTATTATTTCTCTCCTGTGCGCAAAATTTATTAAATCTTAAACCCCAAGTAATATAATTTTTTTTAAAATCAAAATCAATATTTTTCTTATAGTGCTTCTTAAATTCTTTATCTAATAAAATATCTCTTTTATTATTTTCTGAAGTATTTAAAATAAAATAATTAAGCATCTTAAAAGAAAAATTAAATATCCTTTTTCTCTTCAAAACTCTTTTCTCAAACAATGTTATTTTATTCTTATGAAGATGATTATAATTTTTAATAAATTTTTCCCAGGAATAAAAAAATATTGAACTATTTTTATGGTCTAACAATTCAATGACAAGATTCTTCATATCACTAATAATGAATTCTAATTTATCTTTATCAGATTTCGTATTAGAAAAATTAGTTTTTAAATCTATAATAAAAAAAAAGTTTACTTTATATCCTACAGAAAGAAAATATCTGCAAAGGAATAAAAACATATATAAATCGCCATAAGTTGTAGGAGTTTCATATAAATCATAAATTAAATTTACTTCTTCAGTTACTTTTCTTTTAGAAAAATTTTTTCTAACTTCAACCAAAATTAAAAAAATTGTATATAAATAAAATGTTTGTTTTTTCAATTGACTTAGGAATTTTAAAAAAGTTTTCCAATTCAATATTTTATAATATGAAATATTAAAAGATTTCTCTCGCACTTTTTCTTTTACCTTAAAAATTTATTCTACAAGAATATAGTTATTTTATATATTTTTTTAATATTTAATTTTATGACTTATTATATATAAAAAATATTTAAATAAAGATTAGCATTAATTTGATTTATTATAAGATATTAAAAAATTTTAATAAATTTAAAAACTAGAAAACTGAATTTAAAAAATTAACAAAATTTGAAATATTTATAATTTTTTAATTTATGATTTTTTAATTTATGATTTCATATAATTTTTGATTTTTAATCATAATGTTTCTTTTAAACAATTCCGAAATATTTTTTCTATGGGAGATCATTATTAAAATTCCATTATAATGATTAATTAAGTTTTTTATTAAGGTCTCTTCTTTATTTTTATCTAAAGCATTTGTACTCTCGTCCATTACGATCATTGATGAATTTTGATACAAAGCTCTAGCTATTAATAATCTTTGCATCTGCCCTCCACTTAATTTTATAGTTGATCTATCATTAAGAACTTCATTAATTCCATTAGGGAGCATTTGAATAAATTCATTGCATAAAGTAATTTTTAAAATTTTATTAATCTTATCTAGATCTGGTTGATTATCTGAAAAAAAAGTAAGATTTTCTATTATTGTCCCAGAAAAAATATTTCCATTTTGAGGTATGTATGAAATATCAAGATTAAATCGCGAAATATGATTAAATGAATCATACCTTTTTATATTTTGTTTATTAATTAAAATTTGACCAGATGAGGCCTTTAATAAACCACATATTAATCTTAAAAAAGTAGTTTTACCTGATCCACTCTCTCCCATAATGCATATAGTATCTCCTTTTTTTATTTCATAATTGCAATCTCTTAATAAATAATTTTTCTGCTTTGTAATGTATGAAATACTATTAATTTTTATATTATTAATGATAATTTTCTTATTAAGAAAAATATTTTTTTGATTTGGAATATATTTATAACTATCAATTTGAGAACAATTTTTTATTAAATTTACTAACTTGAATAAACTTGGATTAAAACCTTTAACTCTTGACCACAATCTAAAAAGAAGATTTATTGTTGGAAGTAGTCTTTGCATTGCCACTCCTAAAGCTATTAAAGAAGGAATAAAAATTGAAAGGTTAATATCAAAGCTTATTAAATAAATACTTAAATAAATCATCAGTGGTATCGATAAAAATATGCAATAATCAATTAATATTCTTGGAACACCCGAAATAAATGTATTTATAAACATACTCTTTCTAAACTTATAGTTGTTCAAACTAAAATTTAAGGTATTCGATGAAAATTCTTTGTTTATTCTTAGCTGATCTCTCATTTGATATAGATTCAAAGATTCTTTATTAGACAATAAAGCTCTTTCACTTATAATTAGTCCATTCTTTTTCATTTTAGGTCTTATTATCATTCCTGATACAATAAAAAATAATCCTAATGTAAATATTAGAAATAAAGAAATTGCAGGACTTATGTAAATTATTCCTATACTTAAAATTAAAGCACTGAACAAAGTACTGACTAGTTGTAATTGGGCATTTACTGAATTAACAGCATAATCAACTTGATTTGAGGTCAATGTCGTTATGGAATCAGAGCCTTGATCGTCTAAATTTGAATCGTTCTCTGTATTAATAAGTATTGAGATTAAAACTCTATTTGCTAGATAGCAACCTATAGTTTGCGAATATTTTGCAGCATTTCTTGATGATATTATTCTGAAAATTATTGATGAAGTTGAAAGTAATACTGAAGTTATAATTAACTGGCTTAATGTGAATTGAAAGGAAAAAAATAGGAAATTTATATTTATTTTATTTATTATATTTTCTATATTTGATATCTCAAATAAGGTTGAAACTAATGGATTGATACTTATTATTGTTAGCACTTCTAAAACAGAAGATAATAAAAATAAAACGAAGGTATAATATAAGCCATACTTAATTTTTTTTGGAAGAGAATTATAAAATATGGAATACTTATTTTTAAACATTATTTAAATTAGGCCAATAAAAAATTTTTTCATATGAGTGATTATAATCTTAATTATTAAAAAACAAAAGACAAATTTTTAATACTTTTAAGAAAATTTTTAAATTAAATTTTGATAAAAATATAAAACATGAAAATATATCTTTTTTTAATTTATTGAAAATTAAATGAATTTTTGACTAAACTTCTAAAAATTAAACATTTAATATAATTACTTCAGAATTAAAAAATAAAAATAAATTTAAATAATTATTACTATAAAATAAATTACTTCATTATGAGCTAAATACTATTATTAATTTTTATCAGGGCTTATCTGATATGATAATAATTAAAAGATAATCTAAATTTATTGGGAAGAAGATTATATCTATACATTCCCAAAAAATGAATTAGGGAGTGTTAACAAAATCATGAAATTATTAGTAACTGGTGGTTGCGGTTATAAAGGATCAGTTTTAATACCAGAATTATTGAATTGTGGTCATGAAGTTATTTCGTTCGATACTAAGTGGTTTGGTGATAATTTGATAGAACACAAAAATTTAGAAAATATAAAAGGAGATATTAGAGATACAAAAAGTATTCCTCTAGAAAAAGTTGATGCGATAATTCATTTAGCAAATATCGCAAATGATCCTGCAGTTGATTTAAATCCAACCCTTAGTTGGGAAGTAAACGTTTTGGCCAGTAATAAATTAGCTGATAAAGCAATTAAAAATGATGTAAAACAAATAATATTTGCTAGTTCAGGAAGTGTTTATGGAATAAAAGATGAACCAAGAGTTACAGAGGATTTAGACCTCGTTCCAATTTCAACTTACAACAAGACAAAAATGGTCGCTGAAAGAGTTTTTCTATCTTATAAAGATAAAATTAAAATTCATTGTATTAGGCCTGCTACAGTTTGTGGACTATCACCAAGAATGAGATTGGACGTAAGTGTAAATATGTTAACTTTTCAAGCATTAAAAAATAAGAAGATTACAGTTTTTGGAGGGCAACAAACAAGACCAAATATTCATATAAAAGACATCACAAATGTCTATAAGCATTTTCTTCAAAATAGATCTATACCCTCAGGGAACTACAACGCAGGTTTTGAAAACATTTCTATAATCGACATAGCAAAAAAAATCGAAGAAAAAATACCTTGCGAAATTCTTATTACTGAATCTAATGATCCAAGATCATATAGACAAGATTCAACAAAATTAATTGAAACAGGATTTAAACAACAATATGATATTGACTTCGCAATAGATGAAATAATAGATGCATTTAAATCGGGAAATTTACAAGATGATCCTAAATACTATACTGTTAAATGGATGAAAAAATTAGATTTAGAATAGGTTTTCTCTTGCACTTTCCTTCTTAACTAAAATAATAAAAAGTTGCCGAATTAATGATAAATTAAACTATTAATTTAAAACTAAGGATAAAAAATTTTTTAGGATATAGTTAAAATAATAGTCATCTAAATTGAAGTAATGAAAATATTAATTTTAGGTTCTGGCTCATTTGCGGGACAAGCACTTTTTTCAGATTTGAAGACAAATGGCTTTGAAGTAGTAGGAATTAATAGAAGCCCCATTAAAGGTAAGGAATATTGGCCATGGATAAAAAATTTTAAAGAAGATCTTGATTGGATAAGTTTTAATATAAAAAAAGAACCAGAAAAATTCAAATTTATACTAAAAACTATAAACCCAACACATATTGTAGATTTTATGGGTCAAGGTATGGTTGCGCAAAGCTGGGAAGATCCAAAACTTTGGTATAATACAAATTTATCTGAAAAGTCGTTTATTCTTGAAAATATTAGGGAACTTGATGATTTAAAAAAATACGTAAGAGCCAGCACACCAGAAGTTTATGGTAGTAACAAAAACCATATTAATGAAAAATCTTATTTTAACCCCTCTACTCCATATGCAATTTCACATGCAGCCATTGACTTTCATCTAAGGTGTCTTGGAGAGAAGTATGACTTTCCATACTCTATTGGAAGGTTTTCTAATTTTTATGGAGAAGGTCAACAACTTTATAGAGTTATACCCAGAGCCATATTATCTTGTCTAACTGGTAAAAAATTTATATTAGATGGTAATGGTATGAGTAGAAGATCTTTTATCTATTCAAGTGATATTGTTGAATCAATGAAGTTATTATTATTTGAATCCCCAAACAAAAGTGAATTTAATTTCAGTGGAGACGAGGAAGTAACAATAAAAGATTTAATTCAATTAATTTGTAATGTTACCAATAATTCATTTGACAAGGTAGTTGAATTTGGTCCTGAGAGACCAAGTAAAGACTTAATTTACAGACTTGACTGCAAAAAAGCGATGGAATTATTTGATTGGACCCCAAAGATAAATTTAAAAATTGGTTTACAAAAAACCATTAATTGGATTGAAGAAAACATCAATTTTTTTAAAAATGAAGATTGGAATTATATACACAAAGAATAATTACACATAAGTAAATAAATCGTATTAATATAGATAAATGAAAAATTTTTATCCTGAACAATATTTAGAGGACAAGTCATATAAAATAAATCACAACTATTTGTCTGAGCAATTCGATGATGTAGATGCAATCCTTCAAAAAATAAAAGGTATCGTTTTAAATAATGATTTTACATTAGGATCAATTGTTGATGATGTTGAACGATTAATCGCCAAAGAAGCAGGAACAAAGCATGCTATTGGTGTTGGGAGTGGTACTGATGCAATATTCTTAAGTTTAAAAGCCTTAGGGATTGGTCCCGGAGATGAAGTTATTACTACAACATATACTTTTTATGCGACTATAGGAGCTATTGTTACCTCCGGAGCAAAGCCAATACTATGTGATTGTGATGATAACTTTAATCTAGATCCAAGCAAAATAGAACAAAAAATCACTTCAAAAACTAAAGCTATAGTTCCTGTTCATTGGGCTGGGAGACCTTGTGATATGAACAAGATTCGTGAGATAGCTTTAAGACATAATCTATTTGTTGTAGAGGATGCTTGTCATGCATTACAAGCTGAATTTTATGGAGAAAGATGTGGTGGTATAGGAGATGTTGGATGCTTTAGTTTTCATCCTTTAAAGAATTTAAATGTTTGGGGTGATGGAGGGATCGTAACTACCAACAACGATTATTTAAATGAAAAAATTCGATTAATTAGGAATCATGGTTTAAAAGATAGAAACACTTGTTTGGAATTTAGCTATAATTCTCGCCTAGATAGTGTTCAGGCAGTTGTAGCAAAACACTTGATTGAAAATAAGTTAGATTTTATAACTCATAAAAGGATAACTAATTCACTCTTATTCGATTCAAGGCTAAAAGAAATTCCTCAAATAAAACTTTTAGAAAGAACAAATTCATACAAAGAAGTTTTTCACCTTTATATCTTTTTAGTTGAGAATCGAGATGAATTAGCAAATTATCTTAAAAATAATGGAGTTGATGCAAAGATTCATTATCCAGTTCCAATGCATATGCAACCAGCTGCAAAAAAATATAATTACAATAGATCAGATTTCAAAAATGCTGAAAGACTTGTAAAAGATACCATGTCTTTACCTGTACATGAATTCATTACTGAAGAGCAGATTTTTTATGTTTCAGACCTTATAAAAAAATTTTTTAAATCAAGATGAAAGTAAACTTTGTAAATTTATCAAGAGAAGCTAATTTAATCGAAAACGAGTTAGTTGATGCTACTAGACTAGTATTGAGGTCTGGAAATTATATTTGCGGGGAAAATGTTAAAACTTTTGAAGAAAACTTTTCTCTTTTTTGCGGTGTAAATCATTCAGTTTCAGTTGGAAATGGATCTGATGGATTAAAAATAATTATGAAAGCTTTAGATATTGGGCAAGGCGATGAAGTTATATGTCCCGCAAATTCTTTTATAGCTAGCGCATGGTCAATTATAGATGCGGGAGCTACACCAGTTTTTTGTGATGTGGAAGATGATTTTTTAATATCTTTAGAGACTATAGAAAAATGTAAATCCTCAAAAACAAAAGCAATAATGGCCGTGCATCTAACAGGCAAACTTTGTGATACCGATAAGTTATTAAATTATTGTAGAAATGAAAATATTTTTTTAATTGAAGATGCGGCACAATCTGTTGGAGCAATGAATAATAGAAATGAAAAATCCGGCAGTTTTGGAATTGCGGGATCTTTTAGTATGCATCCTTTAAAGAATCTATCTGTTTATGGTGATGGAGGTATAGTTACAACTAATTCTGAAGACTTGGCAATAAAGATGAAAAAGTTAAGAAATCATGGTTTAGTCAATAGAGATGAGGCAAATCTATGGGGATTTAATTCAAGATTAGATGAAATGCAAGCCGCTTTTGCTTTAATAAAATTAAAAAAACTGAATATGTGGAACGAAAAATATATCGATATTGCAAAAACTTACACCGAAAATTTATCTGATAAGATTGTTAAACCTATTACAAAAAGTGGTTACAAAGATGTATTTCATAATTACATTATTGTTGTTCCTGAAGAGATAAGAGACGACTTTATGAATTCTTTACATGATATTGGTATAGAGTCTAAAATTCACTATCCAATACCATTACATTTGCAAAAATGCGCCACCTCGTTGGGATATAAAAAAGGGGATATTCCTAATGCTGAAAGGTTATCAAATTCAATGATAAGCCTCCCCATTTATCACACTTTAACTTCTAATGAAATTGAATACGTGGTTGAATCCGTGAATAAATTGGTTGAAACTTATCTTTAAAAAATAATAAACAAACAAAAAATGTTACTTAATTAAGTAAACCCTTTCATATAAAATATTTAAAGAGAATTGAAAAAGAAAGATGCAAGAAGTTGATTTTATGAGCATCCTGCATAAAAAAACCAAGAGAGATTATTTAGCACGTGTAAATGATAAAGAATATCCGAAATATAGAGCAGCTGAGTTAGCGAAAAAATACGATTTTGATTATTGGGATGGTGATAGAAGGATTAACTACGGCGGGTATAAATATATCGAAGGGAGATGGGAAAAGGTTGCTCAAGAAATGATCAAGCATTATAACCTTAAGGAAGATGCAAAAATTCTTGATATTGGTTGTGGCAAAGGTTTTTTGCTATTTGATTTTAAAAAATGCCTACCTCAGGCAGAAATATATGGAATAGATAAATCATCTTATGCAATTGAAAATAGTAAACAAGAGATTAAAAATAGATTAGTAATTGGTGACGCCACAAAACTTCCATGGCCTGATAATAGTTTTGATTTTGTTTACTCAATAATGTCCCTGCATTGTCTTGAGGCCTATGATCTTATAGAAGCATTGAAAGAGATGCAAAGAGTTGGGAAAGATCATAAATATCTTTGCGTAGAAAGCTATAGAAATGAGAAAGAAAAAGCAAATCTTTTATACTGGCAAGTAACTTGTGAAGCCTTCAACAACCCAAAAGAATGGAAATGGTGGTTTGACTTATCTGGATATGATGGAGATTATTCATTTAATTACTTCGAATAATTTATACAAAAAATGAAAGCAGCAATTTTAGTTAATCTAAAAAAAGATTTAATTATTGATGATATAATTCTTCCTCAAAATCTGGATGTAGGACAAGTTTTAATAAAATTAGAATATAGTGGAATTTGTGGATCTCAATTAGGTGAGATTGATGGTGCTAAAGGAGAAGATAAATTTCTTCCACATTTATTAGGTCATGAAGGTTCTGGAATAGTTGAAGAGATAGGGCCTGGGGTGAAAAACGTAAAAGTTGGCGATTCTGTAGTATTACATTGGAAACAAGGCGATGGCATTCAGGCAAGTACACCTAAATATGAGTGGAATGGAACTAAAGTCAACGCGGGTTGGGTAACAACATTCAATACTCATGCAATTGTAAGCGAAAACAGATGTACTGCAATTCCTTCTCACATATCAAAAAAAGAAGCAGCTTTGTTTGGATGCGCGGTGACAACTGGCTTTGGAGTGGTAGAAAATAATGCGAGATTGAAAATGGGAGAATCTATAGTAATTTATGGGGCTGGAGGTATTGGACTAAATATAATTCAAGCAGCCAAATTAGTTTCAGCATGGCCAATAATTGCAGTTGATTTACATGATAACAGACTTGAACTCGCAAAAAAATTAGGTGCTACACATCTAATAAATAGCAGAAAACAAGATGCTCGTAATTTAATAAAATATTTTACAAAAGATTCAGGACTAGATGTTTTTATTGATAACACAGGGTTACCCTCAATTATTGAGCAAGGATATGAATTAGTTAATCCCAATGGGCGAGTAGTATTAGTTGGTGTTCCTAAAATAGGTTCTAATATAAATATATATTCTTTACCTCTTCATTTTGGATTAAGCTTATCTGGCTCCTTTGGTGGAGAATGCAATCCCTCTAGAGACATTCCCAGATATCTTAATCTCTTAGAAAAAGGGATATGGGATTTAAAGGGGCTCATAACAGAAATATATGAATTAAAAGACATTAACTATGCTATATCCTCTATGAGAGAGGGTAAATCTGCTGGTAGAGTATTGATAAAGTTATGAGTAAAAAAATTAATCAGCGAAAAATAAACTTCCTTTTAAACCTTTCAAAGGAATTACGCAAAAGAATACTTAAGACATCACACTCAGCAAGAATTCCTCATATTGGCTCATGTTTATCTTGCTTAGAATTATTAATTCATATTTACTGGGAAGAACTATCTATAGACGTAAATAATCCTACTGATCCTGAAAGAGATAGATTTATTTTAAGTAAAGGTCATGGCGCTCCTGCTCTTTTTCAAGTATTAGCTGAGAGGGGTTTTTATTCATTATTAAAATTAGATGATTTTGGTAAAGCAGGCAGTGTATTTCATGAACATCCTCCAAAACCAGGATATATTCCAGGCATTGAGGCTGCAACTGGTTCATTAGGACATGGATTCCCAATGGCAATAGGGATGTGCTTAAGTGGAAAAATAAAAAATAGACAATATAACACTATAGCTCTTTTGAGTGATGGTGAATGTAACGAGGGAAGTATATGGGAAGGGGCGATGCTCGCAAGTGGGTTAAATTTAACCAGATTAACTGCGATTGTAGATTTTAATAAATGGCAAGCGACTGGAAGAAGCGAGGAAATAATGTCCTTGAATCCATTAAAAGAAAAATGGGCTTCTTTTGGTTGGCATGTACAAGAGATTAATGGGCATGATTATATGGAAATTGAAAATGCATTCAAAAATGCCCGTGAGATGAATAAACCATCAGCTATAATTGCTCATACAATTAAAGGCAAAGGCATATCTTTTATGGAAGATGATAATAATTGGCATTACAAAATACCCTCGGAAATTGAACTAGAAAGGGCTTTAGAGGAATTAATTTAGGACTATGAGAGATCTTTTTGCTCAAGAAATAACAAATTTAGCGAAAGTAAATAAAGAGTTAGTACTTCTATCTGGAGATATAGGTAATAGAATGTTTGACAAATTTAAAGAGATAGCTCCTGATCGATTTATTAATTGTGGTATTGCTGAAGCAAATATGATTAGTATGTCTGCAGGTATGGCACTTTCTGGATTAAGACCTGTTGTATATACTATTACCCCTTTTATAACAACTCGGTGTTTAGAACAGATCAAAATTGGACTTGCTTATCATGAAGCATCTGTTATTTTTATTGGGACGGGATCTGGGCTATCATATTCCGAGCTTGGTCCTACCCATCATTCTTTAGAAGATATTTCTATTTTAAGAAGTATACCTGGAATAAGAATTTTAACTCCTTGTGATCGAATTGAACTGAAGCATCAGTTAAGAGCATCATTAAAACTTAGCGGTCCTACTTATATAAGAATTGGTAAAAAAGGCGAGCCTGATATTCTAAACAGTAAATCGAATCTAGGAATTGGGAAAGGTAATCTTATAATTGAGGGGTCAAATGTTTTAATGCTGTGTATTGGGCCAATTATTAGTGAAGGGTTAAAGGCAGCTAATGATTTAAAATCTAAAGGTTTTAATGTGGCAGTTGCTTCAATGGGTAGTATTATTCCACTTGATAATAATTTTCTCAAAGAAATGGTTAACTCAGGATTCAATACATGGATAACCCTCGAAGAGCATGGAAAAAACGGAGGTTTAGGAAGCACTATTTTAGAATGGCTTAATGATAATAACTTGACAAAAAAAATTAAACTTCAAACTATAGCAGTTGCTAATGAATTTATTCATAAATTAGGTAATCAAACATATACAAGATCAAAATTGGGCTTGGATTCAGAAGGAATTAAAAATAAAATTTTGGAAATTGATATCTCAAAATAAATTTAAAATACATTGATGGAACTATTAAATCTCTCACAATTTTCCTCAACAAAATTTTATCAATTTTTAAAGACAAAAAAATCATGAGAAAACTACATATTGGATTAGATTTTGACAATACAATTGTTTTATATGATGAAATTTTCTACCATTATGCTTTAGAAAAAAATTATATTGATGGAAATGTTCCAAAGACTAAAAAGGCTGTTCGAAATGAATTAATTAAAAAAAATAGAGAAGCATTATTTACTGAAATGCAGGGAATAGTCTATGGTAAATTAATCAAAGATGCCCCTCTCCAAAAAGGCTTTATAGATTCATTAGTTAGATTGAGTCAAATTGAATGTAAAATTTCAATAGTTAGCCATAAAACAAAGCATCCTATAATCGGAGAGAAATTTAACCTCCATGAAAGCGCTTTAAATTGGTTGAAGAGCAATAAAGTTTTAGGCAATAATTTATTTACAATAAAAGAGAAAAACGTTTTTTTTGAAGAATCAGAAGAAAAAAAAATTAATCGAATCAAAGACATTGGATGTACTCACTATGTTGATGATCTCGAAAAAATTCTTTTTCAGTTACCAAAAAATATTGTCAAGATTCACTTTGTAAATGAAACTTCTCTAGATAAAAGTTCACTAGTCAATAAAGATTTCTTTTATTTAAATAACTGGACTAAATTCAATAATCTCATAGAAATGACTATTTAAAAATTTTTATAAACTAATTTTTTTTGAAATTTATAGTTTAAAATTCTTTAAAAACAAATATATTAAAAATTAAAAAAATAAAATGTCCTATAATAAAGAAAAAAATAATCTTGTCATTTCATTTAAAAACTTTTCCAAATCAAGACTATTTACTTTGTCCAAAGAGTGCTTTTAAACATAGTATCTTTGATAAAGATGGCAAAAAATATTTAGACCTCACAGCAGGTGGGACCTCTTTTGCTCTGATTGGCTATGGAAATAAAAAAGTCGAGGAGGCTATTGTTGAGCAACTTAGAAAATTCTCTCACCTAGATTGCAAATCATTTTATGATCGTAACAGAGAAGAACTTTCTGAAATACTTATTAATTCAAGTTCTGCCTTTAAAGGGACCAAAAGAAAAGTATTTTTTAGCGGAGGATCAGGTGCAGAAGCAATAGAAATGGCTATGCATATGAGTTATCAATGGCATCAAGAGAATGGGGATAAAAGTAAAAAATGGTTTTTGTCTAGGAATCAGTCTTATCATGGGGCTACTAGTGGAGCTTTATCGATAGGGGAAAGACCAAATCTAGAATTTTATAGACCAATGCAATCAGAGTTCAGAGAAAGAGTATCAGAGTGTAATTATCAAAAAAATAGATTAGAAAACGAAACTGAAGAAGAATATACAAATCGATTAATAAAAGAATTAGAAAATAAAATCCAAAAGATTGGGAGCCAAAACATCTGCGCTTTTATAGGTGAAACTATTATGGGAGGACTTGTTGGTGATGTTCCTCCTACACCCAACTATTGGCAAAGAGTATCTCAAGTTTGTAAGAAAAACAATATTCATTTAATCTTAGATGAAATCTGGTGTGGAACTGGAGTATCAGGGAAATATCACTGTTTTGAATACGATAATGTAATCCCAGAATTTTTAGTATTAGGTAAATCTTTAGGGTGCGGCTATATACCTATTAGTGCAGTAGTCGTTGATGATAAATTCAATGATGCAGTAACAAATGGATCTAGAAGAATAGAGATGTCCTGTACTTTTCAGGGACATAGTGTAGCAGTTGCTTCAGCACTTGCAGTTCAAAAAATAATTTCTTCTGATAATTTTATTGAAGAGGTACACAAAAAAGGTAATTATATTAGAAATATTCTTAGAGAAAATCTTTGTAAAAACCCTCTTGTTAAAGATATAAGAGGTAGAGGTGTAAGAAATACGATTGAATACGATACTAAAAATAATTCCCAATTCAGTAAATTAATTACAGAAAAGATGCTTAATAAAAATATACTTATTTCAAGTAAATGGCATAGAACTTCTTTCTCTCATGCTATGACATTGGAGACAAATGAAATTGATTACTATCTTGACTCTTATTGTCAAATATTCAAAGAGTTAACAAATACTTATTCCTCAATTGATAAACAAAATTCAAAAGAAAAATTATATTTCTAAAATGTTAAAAGTTGATAATTCTGCACTATTAAAATTACAAGAAAAAGCATCTAAATCAGAAAATGGTTTATCTAGAATTTGCCTTCATAATTTAGGTTCTGAAAAAGTTCAATTGATGATAATTGCTGCAATTCCAGGGAAAATATATCCACCAATATCAGACAATTTGCCTGGATGGATCTCTTATACAGTTTTAAAAGGATCATTAAAAATTAAAACTTATGAAGAAAAACATCTCAATAAGAATATAACTTACGAACTTACTACAGGTGAAACTTTAAGAATTAATAGGAATATCTATAGAGAAACCATAAGCGATTCAATACAAGGTGCTATTTTTATGGAAGTAATAGAGGGCATGTTTGATAAATCTAAAAGAACATCTTTAAAAGATGAAATTAATGAATAATTTAGAAAATAATCCAAAGATTGATAAATGTATTTCGATCATTAGTGAAGAATATAAAAATGTTTCAAAATATCAATTAATTTACAATGGAATAAATAGCCTAATTGTTAAATTAAAACATTTAGATAGTAAAGAAAGTATATTAAAGATTTATCCAAGTTTTGTTAATGATAAAAGAGATAGATTATTTAATGAAATAACTTTTTTAAAATTCTTGGAAATTAATAATATAAATAATTGTCCAAAAGTTTTATATTTCAATCAGGAGAATAATTTCTCAGTACTCTCTTGGATCGAAGGTATTAAATTAAAAGATTCAAGAGATTTAGAGCTTGAGGATGTTGCAAATTTTTTTTGTATCCTTAATAATTCAAATTTAAAAAAATCAAATCATCTCCCTTTAGCTTCAGAAGCAAATTTTAATCTTGAGGAAACTATAAAATTTATTAATCAAATTGCTCAAAATAAACTTGTTAATTTGGGAAGATTTTCTCCAGATAATTATTTTAGTTCTTGGTTTAGGAATGTCCTTATGGATGATATTTTCACGACCTTGAGCTATGTTGAGGGTAAATTTTTATTACATAAATTTAACTTTGAAAATAATAAAATTATTTCACAATCAGATGTAGGTTTACATAACATACTTGTTAAAAACAAAAAGTTATTTTTTATTGACTTTGAATATGCTGGTTGGGATAATCCTATGAAGTTCATTTCTGACTGGATACTACAGCCAGATTCTTTTTTTCCCCGAAAAAAACCTTTAGATTTTTTTCAACCATTGGTAGATAGTGTGATTAATGATATTAATTGGAAAGATAATATTGAACCATATCTCCTTTTAAATAGAATAAGGTGGTGTCTAATTATCTCTAATAAGATTTTCAGATTAGAAGAATCATATACAAATAAAAACAGAGAAATTTTTACAAAATTAAAAAATTACTTTTTAGATAGCAAAAATTACATTAAATCCCTTTATGATTAATACCTATATTTTCAAGAAATTCATAACTTTAATACGAGAAGAGATCAAGGTGATGAGACTATTTACCTCAAGATATTATTTTTCTATAAGAAATCTTTATTAAAAAAAATAAATGGGATAATCAAACTAATAAATTTCTAGATTCTAATAACAAAGTCATTTTTTAATTATACTTTTCTCCATACTGCTATTAATTTTCCCTGAATAGAGACCTGATCAAGATTTAAAATAATTGGCTCATAATTAGGATTTGCAGCTTCTAGATAAATCCTATTATTTCTCTTAATAAAATATTTAAGTGTAGTTCCTAATCCTGGTACCAACGCACTTACAATTGTGCCATTTTTTAAAGAAAACTGATCCTTAACAGATTCCATTAAAACCATATCCCCATCGGCGATACATGCTTCTATCATTGAATCTCCATTTACTGTTAATGCAAATACATTTTTCCTTTTAAAAATATCAGAGATATCTAAATTTTCATTCACGTCAGAATAAGTTTCAATTAGACCTCCAGCAGCTACTGAACCCATAATAGGAATTCCGTTAGCAATTTCATCAACTATTTGCATCGTTCTGGCTTTCCCTTCCTGCCAAGAAATATACCCTTTCTCTTGCAAATGTTTTAATCGACTTTGAATAGGAGCAGGAGATTTTAAGCCCATAGCTTGCATCATTTGCCTTATTGAAGGACTATGTTGAAAGTCTTTCATATAATTCTTAATCCACCTATAAAGCTCATTTTGAGCTTCTGTAAGATTATTATTCTCAACAGACTCCATAAAAACAAATGTACTCTAATACATTTGTACCTCTTAAAATAAAATTTTGCAATCTTTTCAAGAAAGAATACATGATAAAAGTGCTTGTTGCACGTGCATCCTATTTTCTGCTTGTTCAAAAATTCTACTTCTTTTACTATCAATTACTTCATCAGTGATCTCTTTAGATCTATATGCAGGTAGACAATGAAGGACTATAGAATTTTTATCAGATTTTTCAGCTAAATTAGTATCAAGAGTAAATCCTTGAAAGTCTTTATCTTTCTTATCCTTTTGATTCTCTTCGCCCATAGATGACCAAACATCTGTGTATAGAACATTTGCTCCAGAAACTGCAGTATTCAGATCATTAGTAATTTTTAGTAAATTTTTATTTTTGTATATTTCTTTTGCTTTTTTGATTACTGAAGAATTTGGTTCATAACCCTTAGGGCAGGCTATCCTAACCTCAACTCCTAATAAAGCGCCACATAAAATGAGTGAATTAGCAACATTATTGCCATCACCGATAAATGTCAAAACCACATTTTTAAAGTCAACAAATTCCTCTTTAATTGTCATGAAATCTGCAAGGGCTTGGCAAGGATGTTCTAAATCTGTGAGGGCATTAATTACTGGTTTAGAAGACCATTTTGCATACTCTTCTAAATCAGACTGATTAAAAGTTCTTATTGCTAAAACATCACAATATCTACTTAAAACTCTTGCTGTATCTTTAATCGGCTCACCTCTACCAATTTGAGAAGTAGTAGGATTTAAATCAATTGTCGTACCCCCAAGCCTTGACATAGCAACTTGAAAGCTTACTCTTGTACGTGTAGAAGATTTATCAAAGATTAGTCCCAAAACTTTATTATCTAATTCAATATTTAGTTCTTTATTTTTAAAATTCTTCGCAAGTTCTAGTAAACGAGTGATATCTTCGAAAGATAAGTCCAAACTTGATAAAAAATTATTTTCAAGCTTGTATGGTTTTTGCATATATTTATTAAAAAAATTAAACTACTATGAAGGCATTTTACTTTCTGCAAGAAGTGCTTTTAAATCCTCACCTTCTATAACTTCTTCTTGGAGAATCTTTTGAGATATAGATTCAAGTAAAGATAAATTATTTCTAAGTATTTTCAGAGCTGTTTCATGAGCATCATCAACTAGATCCCTTACTTCTTTATCAATTGCTTGAGCTGTAGCATCACTAACAGACCTCCTTGGATTATTACCATTGCCCAAGAATTGACCTCCACCCTGTTTGTCGTAGGCTAAAGGTCCTAGGATATCACTCATTCCAAAAGTTCCTATCATTTGTTCAGCAATATCAGTAGCTCTTTGCAAATCGTTTGAAGCACCAGTAGTTATTTTCCCAAATACAATTTCTTCTGCTGATCTCCCTCCCAGTAAAGTCGCTATTTGACCCTGCAATTCCTCTTTAGAATTTAAAAATCTTTCCTCAGTCGGAAGTTGTAATGTATATCCCAGAGCACTCATTCCTCGAGGAACAATAGAAATTTTAGCGACCTTAGATCCACCTGGCATCAGATGGCCAACGATAGCATGACCAACTTCATGATAAGCAACTACTTTTTTCTCATCATCTTGAAGCACTCGACTTTTCTTTTCAAGTCCTGCTACAACCCTTTCTATTGCTTCACTTAAATCTTGTTGTTCAACACTCTTCCGATTTCCTCTGGCGGCTAACAAAGCAGCTTCATTTACCATATTTGCTAAATCAGCTCCTGCAAAACCAGAGGTAGCTTGAGCTATAGAATCAAGATCGATCGAATCAGATAATTTAACTTTTTTTGTATATATTTCTAGAATAGTTTTTCTTCCAGATAAATCTGGTCTATCTACCAAAACTTGCCTATCAAATCTACCAGGTCTTAGTAGTGCAGCGTCTAACACTTCAGGTTGGTTAGTGGCTGCTAAAACAATAACTGGTTTGTCAGATGCTGTGAATCCATCCATTTCTGTTAAAAGCTGATTCAAAGTTTGTTCCCTTTCATCATTACCTCCAACTACACCCATTGATCCCGAACGACTTTTTCCAATAGCATCTAATTCATCTATAAATATTATGCAAGGTGCTTTTTTCTTGGCTTGTTCAAATAAGTCTCTAACCCTTGCTGCTCCAGCACCCACAAAAAGTTCTACAAATTCAGAACCAGAAATAATGAAGAAAGGTACTTCTGCTTCACCAGCAACAGCCTTTGATAATAGAGTTTTACCAGTTCCAGGAGGGCCAACTAATAAAACACCTTTAGGTATTCTCGCTCCGATGTCAGTATATCTTTCAGGTTTTTTTAAAAAATCAACAATTTCAGTCAACTCGTCTTTAGCTTCATCAACACCAGCAACATCATCAAAAGTTATTTTTGATTCGTCATCAGGAACATAAACTTTTGCTTTACTTTTAGTAAAACTTAAAGCTCCTTGGGCTCCACCTCCCCCCATACTTCTTCTGGCAAAAAATTGTAGAACTAGAATAAAGATTAGAGGTGGAACTACCCAACTTAAAATTGTTGAAAAGACATTAGGTTTTTTTGGTGGTGCAGCTGCAAATTCAACACCTTTATTCTCTAATCTTTGAGGTAAATCCATATCAAAAATGGGGGTGGTAGCCAAAACTGATGGTGCTCCTTCCTCTGCCCCGTTTAATTCATATCTAATTTGTTCTTGCGTGATATAGGCTCTTTTTACTTCACCATCATTTACTTGATCGATGAATAGGGAGTAAGGCACCCTTGGTATTTGCATGTTTTGGCTTGGGAATAAACTACTAAATAAGAGCAAAGCCCCTACACCAATAAGAATGATATTTATGATTCCAAATCTTCTATTCGGTTGATTATCGTCTTGTCTTATGGGCATGATTTGTATCAATTTTGTACCTAGTATAAACTAAACAATTTGATTCCGTATCTGCAATTCATATTTAGGATGAAAACCGTAAGTTTTCAAACAAATTTAAGCTAAATAAGTTGATTTCCTTTTAGGTTTTTAAAATTTGGACTTATATCACTCATTAAACAAATATCATCACCAAAACGATTTAGTTGTTTTAAATCTAGATTTATAACTTCTTTCATAGACATAAATTTAAAATCAGAGAAAGGAGTCATACAATTATCACCACCCAAAATTTTTGGTGCTATAAAACTTATACACTCTTGAATACAATCTGATTTAATTGCAGAGGTTGCCAACTTAGGACCGCATTCCCATAAGATTTTATTAAACCCTTTTTCTGCAAGAACTTTTGAAACCAATTTTGGATCATCTGATGTAACTTTTACAATCTCTACATTTTTAGGTATTCTTTTTATATTTTTCTTATTAGATTTAGATTCATCATAAATTACAAGAGTATTTGCTAAATCAGTATCCCAAAGTTTTGCCTGCATTGGTAAATCTAAAGTTCTAGTGAAAACAACTCTTAAAGGCTCTTTTTGTTTAATACCTCTTGTAGTAAGAAGGGGATTATCTTTTCTCAATGTATTTCCACCAACAATAATTGCATCAAAGTTAGCCCTCAGTTTATGGACTGAAGAACGAGAATGTTCATTAGTAATCCATTTACTATCGCCATTTTTCAACCCTAATCTTCCATCTATACTCATAGCCCACTTGAGCACTCCAAAAGCAGAACCTCTTAAATTTCTGTAAATAAAAGATTTATTTAATTCCAAAGCCTCTTGCTCGCATAATCCTAGGTTAACCTCAATACCAGCATTCTTTAATTTTTCAATTCCTTTTCCAGCAACTCTTTTATCTGGATCTTTTATGGAAACAAAGACTTTTTTTAAGCCTGAGGAAATAATCCTATCAACACATGGGGGAGTTTTTCCAATGTGACAACAAGGTTCTAGATTTACGTATAAAGTACCTCCGCGTGGATCTTCTTTTAAATTATTAAATGCCATTGCTTCTGCATGAGGCATGCCTGCTTTTTGATGAAAACCTTCTGAGATTAATCTTCCCGTTTTATCTAGAATTACAGCTCCAACCAATGGATTTGGGCTAGTATCACCGATTCCAAGAGAAGCTAAATCAATTACTCTTCTCATCCATTTTCTATGAATATAGTCTTCTAAAGACATTTCATATTTAAGTACTTAAATTCCTCCATTCCTTAACAAGGAAAGGAGGTACTGGAAGCTCTGAAAAAACTCCTTGTAAAGATAACCTTAGAGGTCTGTTTTGAGAAAGATCTTGCATTAACTGGTCGAGATCAAATTCAGCAGCTGCTTGTCTATTATCTTCTGCGAGTTCTTTATTAAGTAAGGTGACATCATCTAATTTCCACTTTTTTCTACCTGATTCCACATTAAGAGAAAGGGGATGATCAATCCGAAGATTACCAGGATAACCGATAATCCTTAAAACTAATTTTTGATTATCATTTGGAGATTTATAAGCGACCAATTGCCAAGTCTCATAATCTAAATCCCTAAGAAATTCCGTACTAGCCTCTATTAATCCTCCATTTATTTGAGTATCTGCAACCTCTGCAAAAGATTTTATCGGTATAAATAGAATTTCAAGTATGAGGAGAAAAACAAAAGCTTTTGCTAATAAGTTACTTTTTAATTTTAAAATTTTCTTCATTTTCAGAGTCCATGAGGGCATCTAGTGTTACTGCTGTCCTAACAAGAGAATGATACTTTTTTAAGATTTTACGATTTCTCTTAATTAATTTTGAGAAATCCTTTGAATCATTTTCAGAAAAACTGTTAGCTAAATCTTCAGAATCTTCATCTATTAGCTCAAAAAAATCTTGTTTGATAATCAAAGCTAATAATAATTCGTGTAGTCGTTTTCTCCTTTCAGACAATTAGTCTCTTTGATTAATGTCACATTTAATAATAGGATAATTTTCTACCAAGTACAAATAAATCTATTTTGTTAGGTCATTTAATTTGATGAAAAAAAATAATAGAACTATACATATTGTTGGCATAAATTCTTATAAATTTAAAGATCTTAAGTACAATATTAGAGATTTATTAATTAAAACAAAAAATATTGCAGTACCATCTAGCTTTATTAAAGAAATAAAAAGTTGGGAAACAAAAGGATTGATTAAAGATAAAAATTTTTTTATCAGCAATAGTAATTCTAATTTAATTAAATGGCTGAAATCTCTCGATAATGATGCCGTACTGATATCGAGAGGAGATCCACTTTGGTTTGGAATTGGGAGAATTCTCATAAAAAATTTTTCACAAAATGAATTATCTTTTTATCCTGCTAATACATGTATTCAATTAGCTTGTAGCAAATTAAAAAAATCATGGCAGGATATTAAGACCATCAGTATCCATGGAAGGGATTCAAAAGAACTCGTAAAATCATTAAAAAGCAAAGAAAAAAATATCGCAATTTTAACAGACCCCAAAATCAAAAGTTTAGATTTAATAAGAAAAAATCTTGAGGAATTAAACCTGAATAAAAGCTATGAATTTTGGCTGTTTGAAGATATTGGTTATGACAATGAGAAAATTAGTCTTATTAAGAGTGAGGAAAATTTACCTGAGAATATTTCTAAGCTCAATATTGTAATACTTTTCAAAAAAGAAAGGAGTCTAGTAAGAACATCTTTACCACTTTTTGGTATTAATGATAACTATTTTGAAACATTTGACGATAGGCCAAATCTTATTACTAAAAGAGAAATAAGAATTCAAATACTTGCTGATTTAGAGTTACCTGAATTTGGTACATTATTGGATATTGGATCTGGGAGTGGCTCAATCGGACTAGAGGCAATTAGATTGAGACCAAAAATTGAATTAATTTGCATAGATAAAAGACTTGGTAGTAGTGGATTGATAACTGAGAATGCTAAGAATTTAGGGGTAAAACCACTAAAAATTATAGAAGGAGATATTAATCAAAACTTGAATAAAGGGTTAACAAAACTTTTGTTACACTCAAAAAGAGTTATTATTGGCGGATGCGATTTAGATACAAAGATATTAGTAATTAAATTCTTATCAACGATCTTAAAAACTGGAGACATATTTGTATTACCATTAATAACCTATGAAACAATAGAGAAAATTGATCTTACTTTTAAAAAATTAAATTACGAAACCAATATTAGTCTGATTCAAACTTATAAAGGTTTAAGTATCGCAGAAGGAACAAGATTTGAACCCAACAATCCTATATTTATTTTTAAGGCAAAAAAAATTTATGATTAATACCTATTTGTTAGGTTTAGCAACGTGAGGTAATCCCCAACCAAGTTTATTTCTCAAAACCTGGAAAAATTCATGATTTTCCATTCTTATAAACCTTACTGGATGGTTACTTTTTCTAATCAGGACTCTATCTTCAGGCCATACATAACATCCAGCATTACCATCTACTACCATAATTAATCTTTCAGGGGTCGCTGGAAAGACAGTAACAGGCTCTGAATCATTG